>Ga0307421_1002269_pt1 | contig 10902 bp, 10 predicted proteins | sample SalMarWE160270MG_FD_202163 | JGI IMG/M metagenome (GOLD analysis project Ga0307421, IMG submission 202163) | Salt marsh sediment microbial communities from the Plum Island Ecosystem LTER, Massachusetts, United States - WE1602-70 | ecosystem: Environmental > Aquatic > Marine > Intertidal zone >...
CAAGAACCATCAACGGAACCAAAAATGAACCGCCCGAAATGCCCACCATCCCCGATACAAAGCCTGTAATGAGCACAATCGGGATAAAAATGAACAGATTGATGTGATACGTAATCTCCCCCGACTTAAGCTTAACCCTGAATTTGCTGTTTTGTTTGGGACCTTCCTTTACTGGTTTGAGCATTAAAATGGATGCAATAGTTATAAACACGGCGAAAATAACTTTTAGCATTTGTCCGTCAAATACATCTGAGAAAAATCCGCCCAGAAAGGCCGAAAAAAGCGTCATCCCTCCGATAAGCAACACCAGTTTCCAGTCGGTCACCTTTTTTTTTCCAAAGAAGAAGGTCGCTGTCATTGAAGACGCAATCAGGACAAATTGTCCTGTGGTCGCTGCCTCGTGCATACCAATACCAGCCAGGGCAAGGGCCAGCACATAGAAATTGCCCCCACCCCGGCCGGTTGTAGTCATAATTGCCGCGATGCCAAAAATAATCAGGGCCAATATCCAAATGTTCATAAAGCTATTGATTTATATGTTTATAGATTTCCCCAGGCATTAAGGCTGGCAGAAGTTTCGTATAGCCGCCTTCCAAAATCCTGACATGTTCAAAGCCTTTGCTTTGTAGGTATAGAAAAATCATAACACATCGTATGCCTGAAGAACAAAAAACGCCTATAAATTTATCTTTAGGAATCTCATCCATTCGTGAAGGCACATCGTGAGCAGGTATTTCAAGCAATTCTACGTGATGCTTTAAATGAAATTGTACCGTTTCCATTTCCTCTTTCGACCTTACATCCAATAACACCGCATCTTTTGTCTTTAGAAAAGTTTCGGGCTCAATTTTGTGTTGCCCGGTTGCAAAATACTGAAAATCCATGCTTTGAATGGTTCTTTCTAATTCGTTCATAATGATGCTATTTAAAAATTTTGACGTATTGTTTTTATTGTGGAAAATTCTCCGTTGTTTGGTTAAGCTCCTTCGCAAAGCATTGCACTTCCTGACACTCCAACGGACAACCGGTCATTTTCCGGGCGCAACTGATAAAATCAAACAGGCACGGGATGGTCAGTTGGTAGTATACCGCGTTGCGTTCTTTGATTCCATTGATGAGTTTATATCGTTTCAGTAAATCCAGATGTTTTGACATGGTTGATATATCTATTCCCACCCTATCTGCCAGCTGAGAGACCGAATAGGACTTTTCTTTGATGGCATACAAAATGAAAAGTCTTGTCGGATGAGACAAAGCCTTAAAAATATTTGCCTCATCCTCATATTGATTGATGATCTCCTGTTTCATCTCAGTTGAAAATTTAATTCGTTCCCAAATTTTAGCAGTATCTCTAAAGTAAATAGGCAGAAGGTCTGATTTACTCCTCTATCTATTTGGCCGTTTCGCCAAATAGAAAAACAAAAATATAAAGGATTACCTGGCAAACAAACAATAATTATCAAAATTAGTTTGTTTTTCAATTTAAATGTCGTACGTTTGCGTTATTAAACATGAAATTGATAGAATGAACAAATCAGAAAAATTCACTCCTTCACTTCAGGAACTTGCGCGGTTTGCAAGGGCAATTTCGCACCCGGCACGGCTGGCCATATTGGAATATCTGGCCGAAACCAAAACCTGTATATCCGGTGATATTTCAGATACCCTTCCCCTGAGCCGCACAACCGTATCGCAACATCTGAAAGAGCTCAGGGATATAGGACTGATACAAGGAACCATTGACGGACTTAAAATTAATTATTGTCTGAACAAGCCCGAACTGGAAAAATACATGAACATTTTCACGGATTTCTTTGTTCCAATTTCTTTAGCCGATGTTGTATGCGAATCCGGGCATAAAACAGAAAAGCTATAATTCTAAATAGCATCATCAATACAAAAAAATTCATTATGAGAAAATCGATCTTCCTTATGACCATTCTGTGCCTTTTCACCTTTACACTATTTGCGCAGGAAAACCAGGTTGCACAAAATGACTCCATTGTTTTCGATAAACTGGAACACGATTACGGAACCATTGAACGGGGTGGCGAAGGAGATTGTGTGTTCACGTTTACAAACAAAGGACAAAAGCCGTTAGTTCTGAGCAATGTGAATACTTCCTGCGGTTGTACTGTACCGGAATGGCCACGTGAACCGATAGCTCCCGGTGAAACGGGTAAAATTAAAGTAAAATACAATACCAACCTTGCGGGAATATTCAACAAGTCAATTACCGTATATTCAAACGCTGCAAACAGTACGGTCCGGTTAAGGATAAAAGGTCAGGTTATTGTAAATCAGTAATTCCATCAACTCTTACAATAAGGAAAGAGTTCCGGGTTCAATTGCCGCTGGAACGTACCACGATAAACCAGCACCTGAAAAAGCTGAAAGAGGCCCGGATTCATCCAGGGGCACATCGAAGGGGTGAAAACCAACTATTGCCTCAACCCCGAAAAAGTGAAAGAAGTGAAAGCACTCTTGATTGGATTTCTGAAAAAAATTGAACCGGCAGAGGATCTTGTATGCGGAACGTGAATAAGGAAATGCGTCAATGAATGAATGCATGAATAACAGAATATTAACAGTATCACCAATTAACATCCACCATTTTACCAATCCACCATTTTACCAATCAACCATTTTACCAGTCAACCATTCATCTATGAAAATTCTGATTTTATGCACCGGCAACAGTTGCCGCAGCCAGATGGCACACGGGTTTTTAAAGTCGTTTGATGAAAAACTTGAAGTGGCTTCGGCAGGTACTGAAGCCTCCGGAAAACTGAACCATAAAGCTGTGGAAGTGATGAAGGAAATCGGCATCGATATCAGCAATCACACATCCGACCCGGTTGACATGTATTTAGACGAAGAATGGGATTATGTGATTACCGTTTGCGGCGGGGCCAACGAATCCTGCCCTGCTTTTATGGGTAAAGTGAAACACCGTTTGCATATTGGTTTTTACGACCCTTCCCTTGTCACCGGAACGCCGGAATTCATTCTAAGCGAATATTACCGGGTACGCGACGAAATAAAAAAGGCATTTTACAAACTTTATAAAGAACAAATAGTTCCACAATTATGAAACGAGCCCCGATGGGGACACCCCTCTCCCGCTGCGCGGGATCTCCCCTCAAAAGGGGAGAATAGAAGAAAAGGAACGGGCGGGTTCCTCCCGATCCCGATATTTATCGGGACGGGAATACCATTAAAAATAAATAATTTAAATAGGATGAAAGCAGAAGATTTAAAATGGGTAGTAAAAGAAAAGTACGGTTCCATTGCCAGCCAAAGCAGCCTGCTGGAACAGCAACAGGGCTGTTGCGGCCCTTCAAATTGTTGCGGAAAACTGGAAATTAGCATGATTGGAGACGAATACACCGAAGTGGAGGGGCATCACCCGGATGCCGACCTGGGGCTTGGTTGCGGACTGCCCACTGAATTTGCCCAACTAAAAAAAGGCGATACAGTTATCGATTTGGGCTCAGGCGCAGGCAACGACTGCTTTGTGACCCGCGCGCAGGTAGGCAAAAACGGCCGCGTTATTGGCATCGATATGACCGAAGCAATGATTGAAAAAGCCCAGAAAAATAACCGGAAACCGGGATACAAAAATATTGAATTTCTTTTAGGCGAAATTGAAGAATTACCGTTGCCGGACAGTACTGCCGATGTGGTAATCAGCAACTGTGTATTAAATCTTGTGCCCGATAAAGGCAGAGCATTCGCCGAAATATTCCGTGTTTTAAAACCCGGGGGGCATTTTTCTATTTCCGATGTGGTTATTAAAGGCAATCTGCCGGAAAATTTGCGCAAAGATGCTGAAATGTATGTTGGGTGCGTTGCCGGGGCATTGAAAAAGGAAGCCTATTTAAATGTGATACACAACAGTGGATTTGTGAATTTCATCGTTCAGAAAGAAAAACAAATTGCGATACCGGATGATACGTTGCTGAATTACCTCGACCAACCGGAACTGGCAGACTATAAAAAATCGGGAAACGGGATTTTCAGCATTACGGTTTATGCAGAAAAAAAATGATTAGAATTCATAACAAAATTTTCACACCCCATGACTTCGACAAAAAAGATGGGATTTTTTGAAAAATACCTCACTCTTTGGGTGGCACTTTGTATTGTTGGTGGAATATTAATTGGCTCGTTTGCCGGCGAAACCATGCAGTTTTTAAGCAGAATGGAAATTTACCGGGTAAATATTCCCATCGCTATTTTAATATGGCTTATGATTTACCCCATGATGCTGCAGATTGATTTTTCAAGCATCAAAAAACTGGGACGAAACCCCAAAGGCTTAGTGCTAACAGTTTTTGTAAACTGGCTGATTAAGCCTTTTACCATGGCGTTTTTTGCCTGGTTATTCTTCTCTAAGATTTATGCGGCAATACTCAGCCCCGAATTGGCTGGCGAATACATAGCCGGTGCCATCTTGTTAGGTGCCGCTCCCTGTACGGCTATGGTTTTTGTTTGGAGCTACCTATCCGATGGCGACCCCACATATACCCTGGTTCAGGTTTCGGTAAACGACCTCATTCTTTTGGTGGCTTTTGTACCTGTTGTTGGGCTTTTACTGGGAATCACCCATATTACCATTCCATATAACACGCTTATTTCAAGTGTGGTAATTTATGTGGTTATTCCCCTGGTTGCGGGTTACCTTACCAGCAAATCGCTTATTAAAAAGCACGGACAAGAATGGTTTACCAGGGTATTCCTGCCCAAACTTAAACCGCTGAGCATTATCGCGCTCTTGTTAACCCTGCTGTTGTTATTTGCGTTCCAGGGGCCAAACATCACCAAAAACCCGCTCATCATCCTGTTGGCAGCTATTCCGCTGGTTATTCAAACCTATTTTATCTTTTTTATCACCTGGTTTGGAGGCCGCAGGCTTAAATTGCCTCATGCAATTTGCGCTCCGGCAGCCATGATTGGCGCCAGTAACTTTTTTGAACTTGCCGTTGCCGTGGCCATTGCCCTGTTCGGGTTGGATAGCCCTGCTGCCCTGGTAACCGTTGTGGGCGTTTTGGTTGAAGTTCCGGTTATGTTGTCGCTGGTGGCCCTGGCCAACCGGTGGAAATATTAATCGGGTCTTTTTTTAAAGTATTGGGATTAACTTTGCTGTTCGGTTGCATCAACATTTTTTTATCTTTGTCGTTATTCTATTGATTGATTTAACGTTTTATAAATAGGTGAATTCAAACGGACAACATATTGGAAGGTTATTTACCTTTTTAGCAGGGCTGATTATTTTTGCTCATGCTGTTGTGCCGCACCATCACCATTTTGAGGGAACACATTCATCAGAGCAGGAATTAACCTGTGAAAGTTCTGCTCAAGAGAAAAGCAATGAAGAGGAAAATACGGATTTTCATTGCCATGCATTTAATATTCTGATAGTAGAAAAGACAACCCAATCTTCTTTAAATCATTCTTTACCTGAATATTTCAATTTTTGCCAGGCCGGAATCAACGCCAATATTGAAATTCCACCTGTCAAAAACGTTAACGTAACATTTTTTGGATATCAGGTTATTTTCTTAAAACAATTCTTCTTTACAGCTCACTCATTCCGGGGACCTCCCGAAATTGCTTCCCTTTTATTTCAGTTAACGGACTGGTAAACACACCATTTCAATATCTTACTTAATTCTTTTTACTATGAACCGAGCATGAATTTTAGCATGCTTAATTAACACCCAGGGTGTAATAAAATTAGCTGATGCTGATCTTCGATTCATCGAGAGTTCCTCTGAAAAATCGGGGCAAGCTATAAGTCACCTTTGAAAAAGAAAAAGTGAATCAAGCAACAATTAGGGAAAAAAATTTTAACTATAAAATCAACATGAAATGATCAACAATATTAACACTTCTTCTTTAAGAGTCAGGTTCGTTGTTTTATTTGTGCTATTCCTTTCACTTCAGGGAATAGCCCAAACGCAAGACACAATAATAACCCTCAAGGACGCCGTTGAAATCGGGTTAAAAAATAATTTGGAGTTACTTGCTGCGGAAAAAGACGTAGCTGCCACGAAAGGGAGGTCAATCACAAGCCTGGGGATTGAAGATCCGGAAATTTCCGGTGAATGGGTTGAAATCCCTAAAGGAAGCGGAGTGAGTAATTACAATGAACGTAATTTTACTATATCTCAATCCATTGATTTCCCCACGAATTACATTCACCGGAAAAAACGGGGTGATTTGGAAATAAAGCGTTCACACCTCCTGCTGGAAGAAAGAAAGCTTGAATTACGTGCTCAGATAGAAACCGTCTATTATCAATTAGTGGCAAGTCGTGAACAGTTAAACCTGGTTCGGCAAAACATTAATTTGGCACAAGATTTTTTGAGCATGGCCAAGCTTAGGTACAACGCGGGGAAGGCTCCGATTTTAGAAGTAAAAAGGGCGCAGATTGTTTTGGCCAACATTGAAAATGAATTATCAATGGTTCAAGGCAATTACAAAAAACATCAGGCGGTATTAAATGCGCTTCTGGCCTTTCCCGATGAGAAAAATACCGTACCTGCCGATAGTTTATCCTATCGTTTATTGAATTTAAGCTTAAATGAATTAATGCAAAATGCATTAAATACACACCCCTGGCTATTAATTAATAACCTCTCGGCTCAAATAGCCGGTAAAAATGTAAGTCTTGCTAAGGGTAGTTATTTGCCCAGAATTACAGGCGGCTATTCTTCACAAACTATCGGGGGACAACCATTTCGGGGCATCGAGGCAGGTGTAAGCCTTCCGCTGTGGGCGCCTGTAAACCAACGGGGGCAAGTCATGGAAAGCAAAGGAAACCTCGCTGCAACACAATACAGGGCACAAAATGAAATTCTTGTCCGCAAGGCGAAAGTAAAAGGCGCTTTTGGCAAGGTTGTCGCTGCCCGGGACCAGGTCAATAAGTATTTAAGCGATCTGCTTCAACAATCAGAAGACCTCTATAAACTAACTCTGCGTAGTTACGAGGAAGGCAAGGTGGATTACCTAAAAGTGCTTGATGCGCAGGATTCATATATTAATATTAACAAAAGCTATATCAACGACCTTGCAAATTTCAAAATACAAGTCGCCATTTTAGAATATGAAACGAATCAGAATATTGTTCAATAAAAATAAAAAATCATCCATAAAATGAAAAAAGTAATTTTAATTTTAATAGTGTCTGTTGCCATAATTTCAACTTCATGCAATAACACACAAACAGAAAGCGAACCTAAAGACCAACACGCCGAAGAAGCCAAGACGTCTGAGAAACATGCTGAAACAGAAATTGCCGGCGAGGTTCAGATTACCTCTGAATACATGAAAGAGATGGGGATTGTTACAGAACCATTAAAGAGCGGATTGGTAAATTCAAAAATTCAACGTCCGGCCACGGTCATGTTCAACCCGGATAAAACGGTGAAGGTGGGACCCCGGATTTCTGCCAAAGTAGAAAAAGTACAGGTTGATCTGGGCCAGCGCGTTTCAAAAGGACAAGCCTTAGTCTATTTAAGCAGCGTGGAGTTGGGAAAAATAAAAGCCAATTACCTCAGCCTGTTATCCCGCTTTCATACCGAAAAAGAAGCGTATAAACGGGAGAAGACACTTTATGAAGAACAAATCAGCAGTGAGGCGGATTATTTACAGGCCAAAGCACAATTTGAAAGTGTGAAGGCGGATTTGGAATCCAGCAAAGAAACGCTGGAATTATTTGGAATTGCTGCCGAAAACGTTGGCAACAATGATTATCCGTTGTCTTATTTTGTACTGAAAAGCCCGCTTTCCGGCGTGGTTCAGGAACGAAACCTCTCACCCGGGCAAACATTATCACCCAACACCACCCCTTTACACATTGTAAACAATAGTGAGATGTGGGTAATGATTGATGCGTATGAGCTGGATATTGTTCATGTGCAAACCGGACAGGCCATACACCTGAATGTGAAAAGCCTGCCCGGCGAAGTATTTACGGGAAAAATTGATTGGATTTCCAATGCGCTTGACAAGGATTCTCGTACCTTAAAACTCAGGGCAGTGGTAAACAATAAAAACGGAATGTTAAAAGAAGGAATGTACGGAACAGCCAGCATACTCAACAGCCAGGAAGGGCTAAAGCCCATAATTCCCGTTGATGCAGTTCAAACAATCAATAATAAAAAAGTGGTATTTATTCCCGGCGATGAAGAGGGTAGTTTTAAACCGGTAGAAGTGGTTACCGGTGAAGAAAACAACGGCTGGGTAGAGATTGCCGGAAATATAAAACCAGGCGATCCCGTGGTTACATCCGGAGCCTTTGACCTGATGTCTACAATTACTTCTGAAACAAGAAGCGCCGCACATGGACATTAATAATGTTTTTAATAACTTAAAAACAAGATAAATATGATTGATAAAATAATAGATTCATCATTAAAGAACCGCATCATCATTCTGTTGCTTGCGATTGGAATAGGCACCCTGGGGTATTGGTCGTACAAAAACGTACCTGTTGATGCTTTCCCCGATGTTACTCCACCTATGGTGGAAATATTTACTTCCAGTCCCGGCCTTTCGCCCGTAGATGTGGAAACACAAATCAGTTACCCGGTAGAGATATCCATGTACGGTTTGCCCAATATTGAACGCGTCCAAAGCACCTCTATCTTTGGCCTTTCGAGTGTTACCGTTTATTTTGAAGAAGGAACTGATTTTTATTTTGCCCGCAGGCTGGTGATGGAGCGTTTGCCCAAAGCCAAAGAAGCCATACCCGAAGGATTAGGCACTCCTGAGTTAGGGCCCCTCACCACGGGCCTGGGCCAGGTTATGATGTACACACTGGAGGTGGATAACGACACCCCCTATTCGTTAATGGAAATGAGAACGGTGCAGGATTGGATTATCAAACCACGCATGCGTACAATCCCGGGAGTAACAGAAGTCCTGGGGATCGGTGGCGATGTCAGACAATTTCAGGTAAATGTGGATATGAATGCCCTCCTGGCACGTAACCTGTCCATGGAAGAGGTACGCAAATCATTAACAATCAATAACAGGAATATTGGTGCCTCGTTTATTGAGCGTGCAGGGGAAGAATTTCTTGTACGCGGGTTTGGATGGATACGACCCGACGAAAAAGGACTGGAAGATATCCGGAATATTATTCTTTCAGAAAAAGACGGAACGCCTGTTACTATTGGGCAAATTGCCACCGTGAAATACGGCCCCGAGATAAAGCGCGGTACCATGATAGCCAATGGAAAAGAAACCGTGGGGGGATTTGTCCTCAAACTCTGGGGTTCAAACACCCAAAATATACTCGATGAAATCGAGAAACAGTTGGTATCTATTAATAACTCTTTACCTGAAGGAATGAAGGTAGTCCCGTTTTATTCACAAGCTAATCTTGTTGAAAAAGCAGTGGGTACAGTTACCTCATCATTGGGCATCGGTGCAATTTTGGTAATTCTTGTATTATTTCTTTTTCTTGGAAATATCCGCTCTACTTTCATAGTACTTATAACCATCCCAATATCAGCGCTGATTGCCTTTATAGGCCTAAAATTCATCGGGCTTACAGCCGACCTGATGAGCCTTGGCGGCCTGGCCATTGGTATCGGTATGATGGTTGACGGGTCTATTGTGGTTGTTGAAAATGTGATGCGCCACATTAAAGAGCAAAAAGAAAAAGGAATAAAAATATCGATGGTCAGGTTGGTAGGGGAAGCTACCAGGGAAGTGGGCCGCCCTATTGTTTTTGCAGTAGCCATTATTGTTCTTGTTTTTATTCCTCTGTTTACCCTGCAAGGTACCGAAGGTAAATTATTCAGTCCCATGGCCTATTCCATTTCATTTGCCATGCTGGGGGCATTGCTTGTGGCCATTACACTTACCCCGGTCATGACGAGTTATTTGTTAAAGGAAAAAACAAAAAATAAAGACCCGCGGTTTCTCATTTATATAAGAAAGAAATACCGTTCATTCCTTGACATGGCAGTAAAGCATCCCATAGTTGTTATTGTGGTAGCCTTTGTTCTCCTGGCCGGGAGTTTATCAATTCTCCCGTTTTTGGGAACCGAATTTGTCCCTACGCTTCGCGAAGGGGATGTTGTTATTCGCTCCACCTTACCTCCGGGAGCTAATTTGACAAAAACAGCTGAATACGCAAAAAAAATACAAAATGCTGTATTGGAGTTTCCTGAAGTAAAAGGAGCTTATGCACGCGTTGGGCGGGCAGAAATAGGTGGCGATCCCGAGCCGGTAAACGTGGTTATGACCATTATCCCGCTGCAACCATTGAACGAATGGGAAACGGGCAGGACTTACGAGGAATTGCAGTCGGCCATGGCTGAAAAGTTAAAAAACGAAGTTCCCGGTCTGGCCAACAATGTTACCCAACCCATTCAGCTCCGGACAGATGAACTAATGACCGGGATTAAAGCCCAGGTGGCGATCAGTATTTTCGGAACTGATTTGGATAAACTCCATGAAATTGGGGAGCAAGTCCGGGAAATTTGCAATGAAACGCCCGGCGCTGTGGATGTAAAAATGCAACAGCAAAGCGGAAAGCCACAAATAGAAATAACCCCCGACCGTGCTGAACTGGCCCGGTTGGGCATCTCAGTAGATGATTTTTTTAATACGATCGAATCAGCTATTGGCGGGAAAACGGCAGGGCAGGTCTTTGAGGGAATCAGACGGGTTAATATATACCTGCGTCTGCAGGAGGACCAGCGTAGCAGGCTCGACTTAATTCGCGAGCTGCCTGTAAAAACAGCCAAAGGGAATGTAGTCCGTCTTGACCAGTTAGCTGATCTGGAAGTTTTTGTGGGACCTAAAATGATTTCAAGAAACAAAGCCAGCCGTCGTATCTATGTTCAGCTAAACGTGAGGGGGCGTGATATGGGCAGCGTT
>Ga0307421_1002270_pt1 | contig 10896 bp, 10 predicted proteins | sample SalMarWE160270MG_FD_202163 | JGI IMG/M metagenome (GOLD analysis project Ga0307421, IMG submission 202163) | Salt marsh sediment microbial communities from the Plum Island Ecosystem LTER, Massachusetts, United States - WE1602-70 | ecosystem: Environmental > Aquatic > Marine > Intertidal zone >...
CTTGTACGGGGAATATGTCCTGAATCCGAATTTGATTCGCTGAAAATTTGAGTGATTCGCCGCTCTCTTAGCGGATATTTACGCGCGAAAATGGGAGGTACCCAGTTAGGGATTAAATCTCTCCGTTTACTCAGGTGGTGATCATCTGTTCACAGGGGGTTTGTTGTCTGTATAATTTTCAATATCTACTTTTCTCTTTTTGAGCCTACTGAAGTAGATTTTGTTCAACGCGCGTGGGATGATACTTGACCAATTCTATACAATATGCTTGACAGATAATTATAGTGTAGAGTATACTGATGTAGCAGTACACCAGTATACTCTACAGAAAGAGACACTATCTCTTACGGATAAAATCCGATCTAATTGTGACTAAAAGTTATCGGTTTGCTTGATTAAATCCAAAGCTATTTATAAGATAGAGTTTTGGCTCTGCTGAAAAAAGGTAAATGGATATTTAATAGTGGGACAAACATCCCCAAAAACAGGTAATAATAATGATACCGTCCCATAAATTAGGCATTATTTAGCCCAAAGGTGGGGCACTGGCCCATAACATTTTCAAAAAACAACCTTATTTCAGAGGAGTCAGTTTTGGATTTTACACAAAAGGAAAATACAGTGCCTTTGCAAATTGTTTTAGACTCCGATAGTGTTGTCCCTCTTTATGTCCAACTTCGATCGCGGCTTGAATATATGATTGGGACTGGTTTTCTTCCAAGTGGAACACAACTTCCTTCTGTGAGAGAATTGGCTGGGCAGTTACAAATCGCTCCCACAACTGTCCAACAAGCTTATAAAGATCTTCAGCAGAAAAATCTTCTAGAAACCCAAAGAGGTCGGGGGACCTTTGTCCCTCAACTTGGTACACAATTTCATAAGAACAAAGAACTTATGAAACCTCACAAAATGATTGACACGGTATTATTTGATACTGTGATCACACAAAGTATAAAGCAGGGATTTTCTTTCGATGATATTCGAGAAGCTTTTGAAGAACGAATTACTTTGCGAGAGCGAGGAATTCAAATCGTATTTATAGGTATAAGCGATGCTATGCATAAGTATGAATCGCTAATACAGGCATCTCTTGCGGGTCTTAATGCAATGGTTTCATCTATATCGATTGAGGAACTACGCGCAAGTCCAAAACTGGCACAAGAATTACTTAGCGAGTTTGATTTATGTGTCACTCTACTTTTTCACTTTAGAGAAATTCAGGATATAACTGCAGGGTTATCGATTAAATCCTTGTCTCTCATTTCCGAACTTAGCAATCAGACATTGGAGAGTCTTACTTTATTGCCCGTGGATACAAAGATTGGCTTAGTTTGCCGCGATACATCTTTTAATAATTACCAAGTAATTATCCAACGATATTGTCCCCCTGATCAAGAGGTGCTTTATAGCGACCCGAACGACAAAGAAGCTTTTGCATACTTAATTAAAAAAGTTTCTGTCATTCTCCATACTACAGTGTTAAAAGACTTTGTGCAAAAAAGCGCGTCTTCAGACATAAAACTTATTGAACTTATGCATGTTCCAAACAGTGATTCTTTAGCTAAAGTACGCGAATATATCAAAGCCACCTTGGGAAAATAATTTTTGAATTGTAGGAGGTGGACGATGTAAATTGTAAAGTGCGGCAATTGAATTTTGTATTTTGCATTAATTGTCCAAATAGTGACGGAGGAAAGAAATGTCTCAAAAAAGAACGAATATATGGGTGACCACAATTCTTTTTCTTGTTGTTGCCATTCTCGTTGGGTGTTCACAAAGTTCAGAGCCAACTTACGTTTCTTCACCAACAGAAGATGTAGCCACAAAAGAAGAAACTAGCAGTACGGTGGAGGAAGCAACTGCTGAACCTGTTGCAGAAGAACCTGCGCATGGAGGCTCTGTTCGAGTCGCTTTATTCCAGGAACCTTCAATTCTTAATCCATATTTGATCAAGCAAGGTGCTGCCACACGGGTAATGAAAACTATTCTTGAAGGCCTGCTTGGCATTGACCCAGAAGGGAATTATTATCCGATCCTGGCTCGCGAAGTTCCAACGATTGGAAATGGTGGTGTCTCGGAAGATGGTCTTGAGGTGACTTATCTCCTTAAATCTGATATATTGTGGAGCGATGGAGATCCAGTAAGGGCACAGGATGTTGTGTTTACCTGGAACGCGATAATGAATCCAGAGAATCAGGTAATTACTCGGTCTGGGTACGACAAAATTGAGAGCATAGAGGCGATTGATGATGTGACAGTTGTTATTCGTTTTGCTGAATTCTACGCCCCTTACCTTACACTGTTCGAGTATGTGTTGCCCGAGCATGTGCTGGGTAGTACACCAGATATAAACAGCGCTGACTTTAACCGAAGCCCAGTTGGGACCGGCCCCTTTATGGTTGATGAGTGGGCACCGGGAGATTATATTATCCTTACTCCCAATCCGTATTACAGAGAAGCTGGAAAACCTTATCTTGACCAGTTAATTTTTAAGATTGTACCCAGTCGTGAGACAGGTGTGTCTATGCTTAAGACAGGAGAAGTTGAGGTAATGTGGGATTTGGTGGCGGATCTAATTCCTCAGATTGAAGAAGAGGAGCATCTGGATTTGTGGGTTTCACCATCAATTAATATTGAGCGTCTCATACTCAATCTCGCCCACCCTGCTTTAGGCGATATAAAAGTGCGCCAAGCAATAAATGTAGCGATTGATAAACAACAAATCGTCGAGGCGTTTTTATTTGGTCAAGGCAAGTTGATTAATTCTCCGATCCCAATTGGTTGGGCAGCAGATGATACGATACCCTTAAGTGAATATGACCCAGTTTTAGCTAATGAATTGTTAGATCAGGCTGGTTGGGTAGATACAGATGGTGATGGAATTCGTGAAAAAGGTGAGGAGCTGCTCCAACTTACTATTATGAGTACTTCTGGGAACTCGCTCCGAGAGCGAATCGAGCAAGTGCTTCAATCGTATTTCAAAGCAGTTGGAATTGATTTGCAGATCAACAATGTAGCGTCTAGCGTCTTATTTGGTTCCTGGGCAGATGACTCACCAAGAGCAACAGGGAATTTTGATATTTTGCTCTATGCCACTGGACCCAAAATTGATCCAGATGCGCATCTTTTCAGCTACTTTCATTCTTCCCAGATTCCAGCTGATGAGAATGGAGGCAAGGGTGCAAACTATTCACACTACTCGAACCCTGAGGTTGATGCCGCCCTGGACGCAGCCCGCAGCAATCCCGATTTGGATACTCGTCGAGCTGAATACAATAATGTGGCCGGCCTGATAGCAGAGGATTTGCCTCACATTATGTTGTATGCTCGCCTGAACATCAATGTATTCAACGTCAAAGTTGTCGGTTATACAGTTAACGCTTGGGAGAACCTTACTTGGGATACCCAGAACTGGAATATGATTTCTGAGTAATGACATAGACCCTTAATAGATACGGGGCTGTCCTAAAAGTAAGATAGGTGGGGGACAACAATCATATTTTGGTATATATTACCCCCAAAAGTGGGGGAAGAACCTCAGAATGTACCCAAAATCCATCTCTAGGTGGGGGGCTGTTCGAAAATTATGGACTTTTCAGACAGCCCCTTATCTATGAGGACTGATAATGACACACTATATTTTACGCCATATACTTATCTCTTTCTTCTTGCTCATCATTTTGAGTATGCTCGCATATTCCATACTGGTTGCTATGCCGGGTGGGCCCCTAGCTGCTTATTCGGAAGATCCAGATGTTCGACCAGAGGATATTGAAGCTCTAAAACACCAACTTGGACTTGACCAACCTGTTTTAATACAGTACTTAAAGTGGCTTGGGAAGTTCATTCGCGGCGATTGGGGGTTTTCATTCTCTAGCAAGTTACCGGTTTTGGAACTTGTCATTTCTCGGCTGATGAATACAGTCTACTTGATGGGAAGTTCTATGTTGGTGGCATTGTTGATTGCTGTGCCACTCGGCATTATCAGTGCAGTTAAGCAATATTCTTTCTTTGATTATCTGGCAACAGCCGTTGCTTTTTTCGGTCTTTCTATGCCCACTTTTTGGTTGGGACTATTATTTATTATATTGTTTGCTGTGAACTGGCCGCTATTTCCGGCGGGCGGAATGGCAACGATTGGACAACCTTTTTCAATCGTTGATCGGTTGCATCATCTTGTTTTACCATGCCTGACAATAGCTGTTGTTACAGCAGGTATTTACTTGAGATATCTTCGAGCAAGCATGTTAGATATTTTGCATCAAAACTTTATGCTAGTTGCTCGTTCAAAAGGCATATCAGAGAAGCGAGTGATTATGACGCATGGTTTGAAGAATGCAGCTATACCATTCATCACTATTGTAACTTTGCAATTGCCAAGACTGTTTACTGGCGCGGTCGTCACTGAAGCGATCTTTGCCTGGCCAGGCATGGGAAGACTTTTTTGGGATTCAGCCTTGGCTCGTGACTATCCTGTTTTAATGGGTATTATTATAATAAGTGCAGTCCTTGTAATGTTTTCTAATTTGTCCGCCGATTTATTGTATGCCGTTATTGATCCTCGAGTAAGATATCGGTGAATCCCAAAAATATACCGTCGGCTAATATTATTGAGCTTGCTGATCATGCGCATGTTGATGGGATTTGGTTAAAAGGCTGGCGTCGTTTTACGCGTCATAAAATGGCAATGTTTGGTTTAACCGCTATTGTTTTATTAGTATTGGGTGCTGTTTTTGCTCCAACGCTTACTCCTTATGAGTTTGACCAACTTGATCTACCCAATATGTCATCCTCTCCGACACCTGAACACCTCCTGGGAACAGATTCGCTAGGACGCGATCTTCTGACTCGTGTTCTTTATGGCGGTAGAATCTCGATAACAATTGGGGTGCTTGCCATGCTGGTTGCAATCGTTGTTGGCACAACTTTTGGATCACTTGCAGGTTATTTTGACGGTAAATTGGATGATATCATCAGTGGGTTGATTGATTTGATGCTTAGCCTACCGACCCTTTTTGTATTGATTCTTCTCAGCACTCTTTTTCCCTATAATCTGATGACTATTATATTAATCATTGGTATGGTGCGCTGGATGACCACAGCTCGACTGGTTAGAGGGACGATATTGTCGGTAAAAAACTCTGAATTCGTACTGGCTGCACAAGTTTGTGGAGCTACTTCATTAAGAATTATTTATTATCATTTACTACCAAATATACTTAGCCCAATCATTGTATCGGCAACTTTGGGGATCGCCGGATCAATTATTACTGAATCAACATTGAGCTTTCTGGGTTTGGGTGTGCAACCCCCTACGCCTACTTGGGGGAATATGCTTCGGGAAGCACAAGAGCAACTAAGTACAGCTCCTTGGGTTACGATTGCTCCCGGGTTAGCTATTTTTTTAGCTGTTATGAGCATAAACTTTATTGGAGATGGTCTTCGTGATGCTTTTGACCCTCATCACAATCAATAATTTCCAACTTTTCTCAACTAGCATATAGGAGGTTTTATTTTGACTGAGAATTTATTTGAACTCGATCACATGACATGGCCTGAGGTAGAAGAGGCGCTAAAAACAATAAAAGTTGCTTTACTACCAATTGGAAGTTGTGAGCAACACGGCCCGCATCTTGAGCTGCGCACTGACGCTGTGCGCGCTTATGAAATTGCTCGGCGTCTGACGAGTCAATTACACCCCGAAACAATTATTTGTCCTACGATAAATTATGGTCAATCTCAACACCATCTTGGGTTTCCTGGAACCTTGTCGCTGAAACCGAGAACCCTTATGGCGGTTGTGGAAGATATCTTGACTAGTTTACTCCATCACGGTATCCGTAAGTTCTTGATCATCAATGGTCATGGTGGCAATAACCCACTACTACAGGTCGTTGCAAGTGAATTTAAAATGCACAACGATGTAGAAATTGCAATTTCAGGTATTACTCCTATTGTTGCTGATATATGTAACAAATCAACCGGGAGTCGTTTTACTGGTCATGCCTGTGAAGTTGAAGTCAGCCAGGCAATGATTCTGGCGCCATCTATAGTGCGCCTAAACTGCTTAGAAGCCGGAAAATTTAATCAACAACCGTTGATCTATACCAGCTCAAAATATCCTGCCCGGATATCAATGCCATATCGTTTTGATGAGATGACTGCGAATGGCGCTTTAGGTGATGCAACACAATGGAGCGAGGAATTTGGGCAAGTAATGGTCGATACGGTTTTAGAAAGAATCGCGGAATTTCTTCGGGAATTAATTGATAAGCCAGTGCGCTAATTGGCAGGCGAGACAACACAACAGGATATACGGAGGATTTTTTTGCCTACACCTTTAATTGGGTTGACTACCCGTAATCTTCTTAGTCCAAGCCACCAGATCCCAATGATAGCTTCTTCTAGAGCTTATGCCAATTCTATAATTCGGTCTGGCGGTGTACCTGTTTTGGTTCCGCTTAATCTCCCACAAGAAATGCTTTCGACTTTGCTAGTGCATTTGGATGGGATTGTCTTTACCGGTGGTGGAGATGTTGGTCTTGATCTATATGAAGGCGAAGCGCATGAAAAAGTCAGTAAGGCAGATACTGAACGCGACAGAAATGAAAAAAATTTAGTACATGAAGTTGTTGAACGAAAAAAGCCATTATTAGGGATTTGTCGTGGACTTCAGATTGTGAATGTGGCCTTTGGCGGCTCATTATATAGTCATGTCTTGGATCAGGTTGAAAATGCTTTAGAACACCAATGTTTTCCTTGTCACCCGCGAGACTATTTAGCACATACGGTTGAAGTTAGACGTGACAGCCAGTTGTATAAAATTCTTGGGAGGACCCAAATATCTGTCAACAGCATGCACCACCAGGGAATAAAAAAACTGGGTATGGGCTTGGTGTCAACGGCTTGGGCTCCTGATGGGTTGGCAGAGGCAGTCGAACTCCAAGATTATCCTTTTGGGCTTGCTGTTCAATGGCATCCAGAATGTTTGCCAGAGAAATCAGACATGCGGGCATTGTTTGATGGTTTTATTGAAGTAGCGAGAGGAGCAGAATGATAGTAATGGTTTGGTTTCCCGCGATGGTTTTAGGGGTGCGCTTAGCACCAATGCGCTGGCGAGTAAAAGGTAGGTGACGATAGTGGAATCGCTGCTAGAGATTCGCAACCTTGTTATAGAATTTGATACACCTGATGGCATAATTCACGCGGTTAATGGGGTTTCGTTCGCGATTCCGAAAGGACAAACATTGGGGATTGTGGGAGAAAGCGGTTGTGGCAAAAGCGTTACTATGCTTTCAGTAATGCGCTTGATTCAACAACCACCTGGGAGAATAGTAGACGGAGAAATCATATATAAAGACAAAGATATACTAAGCGTGGAAGATTCTGAAATCCAAAAAATTCGTGGTGCAGAGATTGGAATGGTTTTTCAGGACCCTTTAACTTCGCTGGACCCTTTGTTTACAATCGGACACCAGATTAGTGAGGCGCAGATTCATCACTTGGGTGTCAACCGGGAAGAAGCCTTCAAGCGCAGCATTGAGCTGCTGGAGCTGGTTGGCATCCCTCAGGCACAAGAACGTTACAACGATTACCCGCACCAATTTTCGGGAGGAATGCGCCAGCGAGTATTGATTGCAACGGCGCTGGCTTGTTCACCGAGTATTTTAATCGCCGATGAGCCGACCACGGCTTTGGATGTCACCATTCAGGCACAGATACTTGAACTAATAAAGAAGATCCAACAACAGATGGGTATGTCTGTGGTCTGGATCACGCACGACTTGGGAGTAGTCGCTGAGTTGGCCGATCGAGTGGTGGTGATGTATGCTGGGCAGATCGTGGAAGAAGCAGATGTCTTTCAGATTTTTAAGCGACCGCAACACCCTTATACTATTGCTTTGCTTCGCTCACTACCACGGGCAGATCACACAAGTGGGGAACGCTTAGAATCCATACCGGGCGCGCCGCCCGATGGCTTTCAAGTTCCTGTAGGTTGTGCTTTTCTACCTCGTTGTGCTTTTGCCCGTGAAATCTGCGCGATAAAGGGTCCTGAATTGTTGTCCATATCAGCCGATCACAAAGTGGCTTGTTGGGTTGATATACGTACAAGGAACGAACGATGAAAGATGGCAATGCGTTGGTTAAGATTAGCGGATTGAAGAAATATTTTCCTGTAACGCAAAGGGGTATTTTTCAAAGACAGATAGGATCGATCAAAGCGGTCGATGGTATTTCCTTTGAGATATTTCGGGGGGAAACTTTAGGACTGGTTGGTGAGAGTGGGTGTGGAAAGACTACTACTGGAAGAACCATCATTCGGCTTTACCGCCCTACAGCGGGGAAAGTTTCCTTTGATGATATCGATATGGCCGAAATGAAAGGTAAGCAGTTGCGTTTAATTCGGAAACGAATGCAGATGATTTTCCAAGACCCATTTTCTTCATTGAATCCACGATTGACAATTTCGCGGATTATTAGTGAGCCAATTGTAGTGCATAAACTTGGCAAAGGAAAACAGATGCACCAGAGGGTTGAAGAACTACTTGCACTAGTCGGTTTAAATCCGTTGTATCTTAACCGCTACCCACATGAGTTCTCTGGTGGTCAACGCCAAAGGATTGCCGTAGCTCGCTCCCTTGCTTCTAACCCAGACTTTATCGTTTGTGACGAACCAATCTCTGCATTGGACGTCTCCATTCAGGCTCAAGTGGTCAATTTATTGGAAGATCTACAAAAAAAGTTTGGATTGACTTACCTTTTCATTGCTCACGATCTGAGTGTAGTGCGGCACATCTGTGACCGAGTGGCGGTTATGTATTTGGGGAAAATAGTTGAATTGGCTGATCGCAATGATCTATATAATACTCCTCAACATCCATATACTCAGGCGCTTCTCTCTGCAGTACCGATCCCTGATCCAGAAAAGGCTAAGACGCGCCGACGAGTTATTTTGAAAGGCGATCCACCCAGCCCCTCAAACCCTCCTCCTGGCTGTCGTTTCCATCCTCGCTGTCCGCTTACCAAGACGCATTGCAAGACTGAAATGCCTGTCTGGCGAGAAATAAAATCTGGTCATTGGGTTGCCTGTCACGAAGTTTGATTATGTTGATTGATTATGTGAATTGCCTGTGCGGTGTAAATCAGTAGGTGTAGCCCTTTACAATATGCGAATACATTTTCCAACAATTATCATTCAACCTCTTTAATAGCGGAGAGCGAGTGCCAAATTTGGGTCGGAGAAGTCACTTACCAGAATGATAGCGGAAAGCGATTTATTGGTATCAAGATGAAAGTGGGTTTGTTGAATCCAGGTAACATCCTGGACAACTTCTCCAAGCTTGAACACAAAAAACTGCCGAACAGCTTTGAAGTAGCCGAGCTGCAAAATGAAGAAGATTCGCGAAGTATAGGTATGCAATTGAGGCAGCACGGCGCGCTCATGGGCAGACAGCGAGAAAAAGTGGGCCTGATCTTCTGCCGTAAACTTGGGAAGATCGTATATTACGGCAACCTCATTGGCGCTGATGATATGTAAGCGCTTGGAGCTATCTTCGACATTATGTGGGGCCATTCGTATGCACCTGTTTATAGTCGCGGGGCCAGGGTTTCCGATATTAGAATAAAGGGGATCATTACCAAAGAAACAATAGTTTGAATAATTGACTCTTTGATAGACAATAATGAACCGATTATAATATCAATCAGCAGGTGAAAGAATAGTAGAAAATATAACTATCTGGTAAAGGGGTCTTGTCGCGAAAAGTCATGGGGTACGTTCGGATCAGCAACGATCATCAGGATCTGAACAAATTGCATTATCTGTTGCTCGAGCATGCCCGCAAACAGCAGCTCCGTACCGCTGAATTTGGGGTGATTTTGACCAGCGCGCGCAAAGCAGTGAACCCCGACCTGGAGCGGCAGATCTCTTGCAATTCCTGTAGATATTTCGTGCAGCCCGATCCTGCCTTGCCTGACGCCTGGCAGCCCCACTCTGGATCTGACCAGTCTTGTTCTAGAATTCCGTTTGATGTCGTCCACCCATTCCGGTACTGCTCAAAAATGGACGACATGCTCCGGAATCAGTGGACGATTTACTCCGGATTATGCAGTAAGTCTTTGAAAAGTATTTTATAGCTCTGATAACTGCTTCCTTACAAATTCATTCAGCTCTTTAGAAATATCTAATAAAAATTCACAATTATCGAAAATTGGTTCATATACCGATAGACGATCCGCCATTACTTGAATCGCTTGCGTGTTCTTATCAATCATTATAAATTCTCGATCATTTCTTCCCGCTGCCTCTCCAAGTGTTCCACTTCCCGCAAAGAAATCCAATAACAAATCTCCAGGCATAGAATGTATCTTGACAATACGCTCAATTATCCCAAGTGGTTTCTGTGTGGCATATCCAGTCTTCTTTCTTCCAGCTGTATGAACAATAGTATGCCACCATACATCCGTGGGAGTTTTTCCTATTCTTGCTTTTTCATTTCCAGCTAGTCCTGGTGCCATGTACGGGATCCTATCCATATCTTCATAATTAAATGTGTAATTTGAAGGGTCTTTTACATACCATAGAATATTGTCATGTTTTGTTGGCCAACGTGATTTTGATCTTCCTCCAAAATCATAAGCCCAAATTATTTCGTTCATGAAGCAATCTCTTCCAAATATCTCGTCTAATAATACCTTACAGTAGGATCAGCGGGGGCATTTGAACAGAAAGTTACGGTTTGGAGATTGCTATTAACTCACTGCTAGAGGTGAAGGATACAAACTGAACGGAGAGTGCCCACCCAACCGGGCTAATGTGCTCCAGCAGGGAAAGATCAATTCCCGCTCCATCCGGATCACACTCCAGAATAACCCGACTGATCTCTTTCGCCTGCC
>Ga0307421_1002271_pt1 | contig 10889 bp, 10 predicted proteins | sample SalMarWE160270MG_FD_202163 | JGI IMG/M metagenome (GOLD analysis project Ga0307421, IMG submission 202163) | Salt marsh sediment microbial communities from the Plum Island Ecosystem LTER, Massachusetts, United States - WE1602-70 | ecosystem: Environmental > Aquatic > Marine > Intertidal zone >...
CATAGGTGAGGATGGGCCTACCCACCAGCCCATCGAGCAAATAATGCAGCTGCGGGCCATGCCGAACATCACCGTGATCCGCCCGGCGGACCCCGCCGAGACGGCGGTGGCCTGGCGGGCAGCCCTGCTGAAGGCCGACGGTCCCACCGTGTTGCTGACGACGCGGCAGAAGGTGCAGCCCATCGATCGCAGCCGCTGCGCTCCGGCGGAAGGGCTGCTGCACGGCGGCTACGTGCTCTGGGACTCGGGCAAGGGGAAGCCGGACGTGATCCTGATTGGTACGGGGTCGGAGACACAGGTGGCCTTGGCGGCGGGCGACCTGCTCGCGGCTGAGGGGTTCGAGGTGCGGGTCGTTGCCATGCCCAGCTGGGAGATCTTCGATCAGCAGCCGGCCAAGTACCGCGAGAGCGTGCTCCCGGGCGATGTGCGGGCGCGCGTGGCCGTCGAGGCGGGGCTCCGTCTGGGCTGGGAGCACTACGTCGGGCTCGACGGAGCGATTGTGGGGATGGACGTCTACGGGGCGAGCGGGCCGGGCGGGGAACTCTACAAGCAGTACGGTATCACCGCAGAGCACGTGGCAGCGGAGGCGCGCAAACTGCTCCGGTAGGGCTCCCAGGTCGTCCGGGCAGAGGCAGTGGAGGTGGGGAGTGGCTGGACTGCGGGACATGGAGTTCGCGCCGGTCGAGGAGGGCGCGTCTGCGCTGACGGCAGATGAGATAGCCGAGCTGCTTCCGCAGCTGTCTGAGTGGGAGATCGGGGAGAAGGACGGCATTCAGCGCCTGCAGCGGAGATTCGCCTTCGCCGACTTCGCCCAGGCGCTGGCATTCACGGTGAGGGTGGGCCAGCTGGCCGAGGCGAAGGGCCATCATCCGGTGATCCTCACCGCCTGGGGTATGGTGACCGTGATCTGGTGGACCCACAAGGTCAAAGGGCTGCACCAGAACGACTTCCTGATGGCGGCGATGACGGGCGCTCTCTTCTCGGCCGGCTCCGCCTGAGGATTGGAGCAGGCTGTGCTGGGCCGGGAGGGAGTCGCGACCAGCGTGCAGGGGAGGCCCACACTTCGCCGCTGCCTTGATACAGCAGTGCGGAAGGCCGGGCGTGGATAGCTACAAGTACGTGATCGTCGGCGGGGGGCCGGCGGGAGAGCAGGCGGTGGAGGGCATAGGGAGGGTCGATCCCTCCGGCACGATCGCGCTGGTGTGCGGAGAGGACCACCTCCCCTATCGCCGCCCGCCACTCTCGAAGGGCTACCTGGCAGGCAAGATCGGGCGCGAGCGCCTGTACCTGAAGCCCGAAGCCTACTACGAAGAGCGGTCTGTAGACGTGCGCCGTGCTGTACGGGCAGAGGCGCTCGATCCGGATCAGCGCCTGGTCAGGCTGGCAGATGGACGGGAGGTAGGCTACGAGAAGCTGCTGCTGGCAACCGGGGGAAGCGCGCGGCGGCTGCCCATCCCCGGAGGCGACCTGGAGAAGGTCTTCGCGCTGAGGACGATAGGAGATGCGGACGCCATCCGCGCGGTGGCCGGGGAGCGGGCGAGCGCACTGGTCGTAGGAGGCAGCTTCACCGGAACAGAGGTCGCGGCGACGCTGGTCGGGCTCGGCCTCTCTGTCACGGTGATCTTCAGGGAGGATCGTCTGATGGAGGCGGCTGCTCCGCCCGAGCTCAGCGCCTTTCTCAAGGCCAGGTACGAGGAGGAGGGCGTACGAATCCTCCCGGCGACGAAGCCGGCTGCCTTCGAGGGCCGGGGCGCAGTCGAGCGGGCCAGTCTGGATAGCGGAGAGGTGCTGGGCGTCGACCTGGTTGTGCTGGGCGTCGGTATTCAGCTGGAGACTGATCTGGCCAGAGAGGCCGGGCTCGAGCTGACGGAAAAGGGTGGGGTTATCGTGGACAAGCATCTGCGCACGAGCGATCCCGACGTGTACGCCGCCGGTGATGTCGCCGCCTGGCCCGATCCCACGTTCAAGAAGAGAATGCGGGTCGAGCACTGGGACGTCGCCAGCCGCCAGGGCCTGCGAGCAGGGATGAACATGGCCGGCGAGCAGGAGCCGTATGAGGCGCTGCCCTACTTCTTCTCCGTCCTGTTTGAGCTGAGCTGCGAGGTGTGGGGCGACCTCTCGACGTGGGACACGACTGTACAGCGGGGCAGCCTGGAGCAGGGCAGCTTCGCCATCTTCTACTTCGCCGAGGGACGGATGGTCGGCGTGCTGTGCGCCGGCCGGCCGGCCGAGGAGCGCAAGATAGCACCGCAACTGGTCCGGGGGCGACTGCGCTACGACGAGGTCGCCGCCCGGCTCCAGGATGAAGGGGTGAGCCTGGCGGCGCTGGCGCCGGAGACCTAGCGCGTCGGCTGCCTGTCTCTGGAACTCGGGACGGAATCACGGGGAGATAGTTGAGCAGATGGAAACAGCAGCGACGGCCAACCCGACGACGATCGTCATCTTTGGCGCCTCCGGGGATCTGACCCAACGCAAGCTCGTGCCGGCGCTGCACAGCCTGGCCTGCAGCGATCTCCTGCCCCAGAGCGTGCGTGTCCTGGGGGTGGCCCGGTCCGAGATCCCGGACACGGCGTTTCGGGAGCGGCTGTACGAGGGTGTGGAGGAATACGCCCGCCTTGAGCCGAGGACCTGCCGGTTGTGGACCGACTTCGCCGGGCGCTATTCCTATCTGCAGGGTGGGTACGACGATCCCGAGACCTACGTCCATCTGGCTGAATGGCTGGCAGGCCTTGACGGAGGAGGCGGGGCCGGAGGGAACGTGCTCTTCTGCCTGGCAACGCCACCCTCGGTCTATCCTGTGATCGTCGACCAGCTCGGCCGCGCCGGCCTGAACTGGAGCGACACGGGCTGGAGAAGGGTCATGGTCGAGAAGCCGTTCGGGCACGACGAGACGAGCGCCCACCGGCTCAACGAGCAGATACACGCTGTCTTCTACGAGGATCAGGTCTACCGCATCGATCACTACCTGGGCAAGGAGGCGGTTCAGAACATCCTGGCTTTCCGCTTCGCCAATGCGCTCTTTGAGCCGCTGTGGAACCGCGACTTCATAGATCACGTGCAGATCACGGTGGCGGAGACTGTTGGCGTGGGGAGGCGGGCGGGCTACTACGATCAGGCCGGCGTGCTGCGCGACATGTTCCAGAACCACCTTCTGCAGCTCTTGACACTTGTGGCGATAGAGCCGCCAGCTGCGCTGGAAGCGGATACGCTGCGGAACGAGAAGGTGAAGGTGCTGCGAGCGATACGCCCCATCACTGCCGGCGTACGCGGCCAGTATCTTGGCTACACCAGGGAGCGGGGAGTGGCGCGCGGATCGCAGACTGCGACATACGGCGCGCTGAGGGTGGACGTGCGCAACGGCCGCTGGCGCGGTGTGCCGTTCTTCCTGCGGTCGGGTAAGCAGCTGGCGGGGCGCACTACTCAGGTCGTCGTTCAGTTCAAGCGGCAGCCCGGCCCCGAATTCGCCGCGGTAGGTGACGGAGAGGTCGCTCCGAACGTGCTCACTCTCTGCCTGGCGCCGGACGAGGGCATTCACCTCCGCTTCGCGGCGAAGGAGCCTGGGGCCGGGCTGCGCACGCGGCCGGTGGAGATGGATTTCCACTACGCCAAAGTGTTCGGGCAGCGGGCGCTGCCCGATGCCTACGAGAGGCTCCTGCTCGACGCGCTGCAGGGCGATGCCTCGCTCTTCGCCAGGGCGGACGAGATCGAGCTGGCCTGGTCGCTGATCGATCCGGTCGTCTCCTCCTGGGAGGGGCGGGATGCGCCACAGATGATGCTCTACGAGCGGGGCAGCTGGGGCCCTGCGGCCGCCAACGATCTGCTGGCCGAGAGCGGACGGTCCTGGCACCCGGCCTGCACCGTGCACTGCAGCGGGGGCGCGTGATCGAGATCCGGGAGTTTGCAGACGGCGCCGGTCTGGCCCGGTACGCGGCTGACCACTTCGTCGAGCTTGCCCGGCAGGCGATTGACAGCCGGGGTCGCTTCCTGGGGGCGCTCTCCGGGGCGAAGACCCCGCTGGCCACGTTCGAGCTTCTGGCGAGCGAGGAGTACTCTGGGCGGATCGATTGGGCGCGCATTCATGCTTTCTGGGCGGACGAGCGCTGCGTGCCGCCCGACGATCCGGCGAGCAACTACGGCCAGGCGAACGCCGCGCTCCTGGGTCGCGTGCCGATCCCGGAGGGGAACGTCCACCGCATCAGGGGCGAGCTGCAGCCGCAGGAGGCAGCAGCGCGGTATGAGGAGGAGCTCCGGCAGACCCTGGGGCCGGACGGGCGGCTCGACCTGGCGTTGATGGGGCTGGGGACCGACGGCCACACGGCGTCGCTCTTCCCCGGCACGGCGGCCGTCGAGGAGCGGGAGCGCTGGGCGGCGGCTCAGTACGCGGAAAGCGTCGGCGCCTGGCGGGTGACGATGACAGCGCCGGTGCTGACCGCCGCCCGGCAGGTGACGTTCCTGGTGTCCGGCGCGGAGAAGGCGGAGGCGCTCAGGGCGGTGCTCGAGGAGCCGCCGCAGCCGGCGCTGCGGCCGGCGACTCTCTTCCGGCAGGCCGACGTTCCGGTCCTGTGGTTGATCGATTCCGACGCGGCAGGTTGCCTGCGGCGGGGCCAGGCCGGCTACGTTACTGCACGATGACGTCGTTGGCCTGCCGTGCGGGGCGTGATTCCTGCAGCCGGGTACCAGGTATCTGCTGCCTGACACCTGATACCCTCGCGCGCGCTCGCTTTCTGTGGTTCGAGCTGATGCCGCTGTAGCCGCCGCGTGCAGTTCTGTGAATATCATCTCCGCCAGCCGCAGGACGGACATACCCGGCTTCTACAGCGACTGGTTCATGCGCCGGCTGCGGGCCGGGTCCGTGTCCTATCCCAACCCCTACAGCGGCGAGGTTCATACGGTCTCGCTGCTGCCGGACGACGTCCATTCGATCGTCTTCTGGTCGAAGCACTACGCTCCGCTCCTCCCCCATCTGGACGAGCTCGAGGAGCGGGGCTACCGCGCGACGTTCCACTACACGATTACCGGCGCGCCGCGCGAGTTGGAGCCCCACGTCCCTGCCTGGCAGGAGGAGGTCAAGACGCTACGGGACCTGGCCGGCCGTACCACCCCGGGCCACGTCACCTGGCGCTTCGATCCTATTCTGTTCACTGATCAGCTGGGCGCGCCGTTGTACCTGCAGCGATTCCAAGAGATCGCCTCGTCGCTGGAGGGGGCGGTTGAGCGCTGTGCCTTCAGCTTCGCCACCTTCTATGCCAAGGTGGCGAGGCAGCTCGACCGGGCAGTCGTCCGGTATGTTGATCCTCCGCTGGAGCAGAAAGAGGCGCTCGTCGAGCAGATGGCGGACATCGGAGACGAGCGCGGAATCACGCTTCACGCTTGCTGCTGGCCGGATCTCGTGGGAGGCCGGATCAGGCAGTCCCACTGCGTCGACGGCGGGCTGCTGGGCCGGCTGTTCCCCGATCGGCCGCTGGTGAGCGAGCGGAGGCCGACGCGCGATGGATGCGGCTGCTATGCCAGCCGCGACATCGGCATGTACGATACGTGTCCCTACGGCTGCGTCTACTGCTATGCCAACCAGAGCCACGAGCTGGCGCTCAGACGCCACCGGGCCCACGATCCGCAGGGTGAGATGATCATCGGCTAGGGGCCGGCGCATGCTTTCAGGCCATCACACCAGGGAGGGGCCGGGAAAGGATGGGGGCTGGAGGGTGCCTACTTGGAGCGCGCCCTTCACCGTGCTATACCCTCACCCGCCCAGCAGATTACCTGCTTCTCTCTGTGTCTTCCGAGTCTCTGTGGCTCCTGCGCCGTTTGACGAATCGCCAACTACCGGCTATACTCGAAGTTGAATAGCTAGTGCTCTGGAGAGGTGATCAGCGATGAAGCTGCGTGCGCAGGTGATGGTGGTGGGCGGGATACTGGGGGCGCTGGTAGGTGTCGGTGCTGCCTTTCTCTTTCTCCGGGCTAACCCCGTCGAGGTTGACGAGGAGGGCAAGGAGAGCCTGCCTTCTATCCAGCCGGCGAAGGTGCTTTCCGTTGGCCTGGGGCTGCTGACAGTGATGAGACAGTTGGTGGGCATCTCGCTGCCGGAGGAGACGGGCAAGGGGCGCGGGCGCAAACACTAGCGCCGGCGAGACATAACATAACACCCCGGACTGAGCGGGGCTGCCGTTTGCGGCAGCCCCGCTCTTGCTTGCTGGGGCAAGGTGGGAGGCCAACCTTAACGTTTGCCCTACCCCCTGGACAAGATGGGGGAAACCGTGTATAATATTGGGGAGAAGTGGGACGCCGTGGGCCGGAGTGGTCCAGCGTCCCCGCTTCGCACAGCCCCAGGTGGGGCGTAGTGGAGAGCGTAGGCAATGTTCCTGGGCGAGTACGTCCATACGATAGACGAGAAGGGCCGGCTGACAATCCCGGCCCGGTTCCGCGGCGAGCTGGCCGCGGGCGTCGTCGTCACGCGCGGTATGGACCGCTGCCTGACGGTCTATCCGATGGACGAGTGGAATCGACTGGCCAAGAAGGTGTCCGAGCTGCCCGTCGGCGACCGCCGGGCGCGCACGCTGCGGCGGCTCGTCTTCGGCGGCGCTGCTGACGTCGTCCCGGACAAGCAGGGCCGGGTGCTCATTCCACCGAACCTTAGGGAGTACGCCAGGCTGGATGGGGAAGTGATTGTCACCGGGCTCCACACTTACGTAGAGGTGTGGAACCTGGACTCCTGGAGGGAGGAGCGGAAGGTACTTGAGGAGGAGAGGGCGGAAGCGACCGAATGGGCGGAGCTGGGCGTCTAGCCCTCCCCGCGGTCGGAGCTCCCTCTCCTTACCAGCCAAGGGGTGTGTCAAGAACGCGCAGCGTCCACGTACCTGTGCTTCGCCAGGCGGTGCTAGAGGGGCTCGCGGTCCGGCCGTCCGGCCGCTACGTGGACTGCACATTAGGGGGAGGTGGACACGCTGCAGCGATTCTGGAAGAGACAGCTCCCGGCGGCCGTGTGCTCGGGCTCGATAGGGATCCGCAGGCGGTCGATGTGGCCCGCGAGAGGCTGGCTCCCTACGGCGACAGCGTCGAGCTCGTCCACAGCTCGTTCACCCTCCTGGCGGACCAGGCGCGCGACCGGGGCTTCCTTCCGGCGGACGGTGTGCTCTTCGATCTGGGGCTCTCCTCCCTGCAGCTGGCGGATCTCTCCCGGGGCTTCTCCTTCCTCGCTGACGGCCCGCTCGACATGCGCTTCGACCCGAGCTCGGACAGGCCCACTGCGGCGCAGCTGCTCGACGAACTGGACGTCGAGGAGATCAGAGCAATCCTCTGGGAGTACGGCGAGGAGAAGCAGGCCCGCCGTCTAGCTGAAGCGATCGTCGAGGCCCGCCCATTGGAAACGACGGGCCAGCTTGCCGAAGTTGTCGAAAGGGTGGTCAGGCGGCGAAGCCGCATCCACCCGGCGACACGCACATTTCAAGCTCTGCGTATCCTGGTCAACGACGAGCTCGCGGCGATTGGCGAGGCGCTGCCACAGGCTGTCGGCGTGCTCGCGCCCGGCGGCCGCCTGGTGGTCATATCCTTCCATTCGCTCGAGGACCGGATCGTCAAGCGCTTTCTGCGCCGGGAGAGCAGCGACTGTGTCTGCCCGCCGGGCCAGCCGGCCTGCACCTGCGGCCACAAGGCCGGCCTCAGGTTGGTGACGCGCAAGCCGGTCCGGCCGGGCGAAGAGGAGATCTCCGCCAACCCCCGGGCCAGGTCGGCCAGGCTGCGAGTGGCGGAGCGGATTGCGAACAGGGACTAGCCGCAGAGAGCGCAGAGGACGCAGAGAACAAGGGGTTTGTGCGCTGAGGAAGGTGAATCGTCCGATGGTGAGAGGAAGGACGAGCGGCGACGAGAAGCTTAGCATCAGGGAGTTCCTGAGCTGGCTGGCCGATGGCCTCAGGCGCGGCCGCTTCGACCGGAGACCTCAGATGAGCCGGTCGCTCATCCTGCTCGTTGTCGGACTGGTCGCCATGGCCGCGGTCTACCTCACGCTTGTCAGCACGACGGCGTCGACAGGACGCCATCTGGAGGAACTGCAGGCGGAGCTGCTCCGTCTGCAGAGGGAGAATGAGCAGCTGCTGGTCGATATCAGCGAGGCCGGATCGGTTACGCGGCTGATGGAACGGGCGCGCCAGCTCGGTTTCGTGCCCGCCGAGGAGCTCTTGCCCCTGCCGCTGCCGCAGGGCGAAGAGTAGCCTGCTCGATCGCCGCCACAGTTGATGGAGAGACACCGGTGACAGAGGGGCCCAGGAGGCGACTGCGCTTGATCTGCGCCATCATGGTGGCGCTCGCGCTGGTGATCGTCGTCCACCTGGCGCGGATCCAGGTCGCCGACCATGGCGACTATGTGGATGATGCGCGGGAGCAGCGCGTACGTACCGTCGTCATGGCCGATGCGCCGCGGGGTGCCATCTATGACCGGAACGGCCACATGCTGGCCGGCAACGGCGTGCGCTATGCGGTCGAGGCCGCTCCCGCCTACGTCGCCGATCCGCTCGCGGTGGCCGAGCAGGTGGCGCCGATTCTCGAGCGGCCCGTCGCCGAGATCGAAGCGCTGCTCGAAGGTGACGGGCTGTGGGTGCAGCTGGCCGCCCAGGTTTCGAAGCAGGCCGGCGAGCAGATCGCCGAGCTGGGCCTGCTGGGCATCTACGTCCGGCCGACCTGGGTTCGCGAGTACCCGGAGGGGGACCTGGCAGCCCACATGCTGGGCTTCTGCACGGTGGAGATCACCGGCTACTACGGGGTCGAGGGCTACTACGACACGCTGCTGCGCCCCGAGACCGTGACCTGGGAACGTCCAGTCGATACTGCAAACGAGGAGATACCGTGGGCTGTGAAGCCGTTCGTGATGCCCGACCCGGCCGCCTCGCTTGTCTTGACCATCGACCGGACGATGCAGGCGCTGGTCGAGCAGGAGCTGATGCGCTCGACAATCGAGTTCGGCGCCCAGGGCGGCACGATCATCGTCATGGACCCGAACACGTTCGAGATCCTGGCCATGGCCAGCCTGCCCTCCTACGATCCCAATCACTACACTGACTACTACGAGTGGGGCGAGCCGCCCTTCGCCGATCCGGCGGTGAGCCAGCAGTATGAGCCAGGCTCGATCTTCAAGTTGATCACCATTGCCGCGGCGCTCGATAGCCGGCTGGTCTGGACGGGGTCGACGTACAACGACACCGGCCGCATTGAGGTCGGAGGCCGGGAGATACGGAACTCGCTGGGCCGGGTGCCGGGTGAGCAGACCGTGGCGGACATAATGATCAAGTCGCTCAACGTGGGCGCTGCCTGGCTGAGCACGCAGATGGGGCCGGACGTCTTCTACCGCTACGTGCGCGCGTTCGGGTTCGGCAGCCCTACCGGCGTCGATCTGGCCGGTGAGGCCTGGGGCACGGTCTGGCTGCCGCAGGACGTGGAGAACTGGCACGATTCGAATCTGGGCACGAACGCCTTCGGCCAGGGCCTGGCGGTGACGCCGCTGCAGCTGGCGACGGCGCTGGCGACGATCGCCAACGACGGCGTTCGCCTGCGCCCGCGCATCGTCGCCCAGCAGACTGGCCCTGATGGCCAGGTTATTTCCTCCGAGCCGGCGTTCGAGGCCCGGGTCATCTCGCCGGAGACGGCGGACACGGTGACCAAGCTGATGGTGCGCACGATCGAAGAGTCGGTCACCAACGCCAGGGTGAATGGCTACCGGGTCGCCGGCAAGACCGGAACGGCGCAGATCCCCGTGCCGGGCGGCTACGATCCGAGCGGCACGATAGCGACGTTCGGTGGCTTCGGCCCGCTGCCCGATCCACAGCTGGTCATCCTGATCAAGCTCGATCGGCCCAGCACTTCCGAGTGGGCCTTCCAGACGGCAGCGACCTCCTTCGGCAGGCTGGCCGAGCAGCTCTTTGTGCTGCAGGGCATACCACCGCAGGAGCTGGCCATAGCGGAGGCAGCAAGATGAGCGTGGGCATCACGCTGGCGGATGTGATCGAGGGCCTGGCCGGCCGGCGCCCCGACGGGCTGGACCGTCCGATATCGACGACCGTAGTCGATTCGCGGCGGGTGGAGCCGGACGCGCTCTTCGTCGCTCTCAAGGGCGAGCACTCTGATGGACACGATTTCGTCGCCCAGGCCCTCTCGCAGGGAGCCCTGGCGGCTATCGTCGAGCGCGACCTGGAGATCGAGGCCACGAAGCTGGACCTGACGGGCGCGACACCCACGCTGCCGGCCGACCTCTCGCCGCCACTTCTGCTCAGGACGTCGAACTCGCTCGAGGCGCTGCAGCGGCTGGCCACCTTCTGGCGCAGCCGGCACGACGTGCGGGTCATCGGCATCACCGGCAGCGTTGGCAAGACGACGACGAAGGAAGTGACCGCCGCCGTCCTGGCCGTCCGTTACTCGACGCTGAAGAGCGAGGCTAGCTACAACAACGAGATCGGCCTGCCGCTGACGCTCGTTCACCTGACCGACGAGCACGAGCGGGCGGTGCTGGAGATGGGCATGTACGACGTGGGGGAGATCGCCGATCTGGCGCGTATAGCCAAGCCCCACGTTGGAGTAGTGACCATCATCGGCCCCGTTCACCTGGAGCGGGCGAAGACGCTGGCGCGGATCGTGCAGGCGAAGACGGAGCTGCTGCAGGCCCTGCCCCCGGCGCCGGAGGGCGTGGCCATCCTCAACTACGACGACGAGCACGTCCGCGGTATGGCCAAGGCGACGAAGGCGCGCATCTTCTACTATGGCCTCGCCCCGGAGGCGGACCTGTGGGCGGACGAGATCGAAGGTCTCGGTCTGGAGGGCATCCGCTTCCAGCTGCACTACAACGGGGAGACGATGCACGTCAGGCTGCCGCTCCTGGGCCGCCATTCGGTGCACACGGCGCTGCGGGC
>Ga0307421_1002273_pt1 | contig 10876 bp, 11 predicted proteins | sample SalMarWE160270MG_FD_202163 | JGI IMG/M metagenome (GOLD analysis project Ga0307421, IMG submission 202163) | Salt marsh sediment microbial communities from the Plum Island Ecosystem LTER, Massachusetts, United States - WE1602-70 | ecosystem: Environmental > Aquatic > Marine > Intertidal zone >...
GCTAAAATGTTAAACAAACGGCATTTAAACGCTTTCATCACTAAAACTGCAAAGAACTATGCCAGAACCAGCTTCTTGTTTGCGTGATGAACCACAATTTTCTGTTCAGCGGTCACTTTTCCTATTTGTTCCGATTGAGCACCAGCCCTTTCCAAGGCGCTTAACGCTTTTTCCGTGTCTGTTTTATCTACGATTATGGCGAAGCCCCATCCCATGTTGAAAGTTCTAAACATCTCCTCATCCGTAACCATTAAGCCCAGTTCCAGCGCGGTTTTCTGTATCAACCCGAAGATGGGTTGCGGTTTGAAATTGTTGAATTCGAAGCCTATGCTCGACGAGAAACTCGTGAGATTGTTGAATTTCAAGTAAGCGTCACCCGTTATGTGTACGGCTGCTTTGACCTTCACGGCCTGAGCTACAGCAAGAAGCGGCTTCACGTAGATTTTGGTGGGTTCCAGAACCTCGAGAGCTATTTCCCTGTCGAGTCCGTCTGGAGTGGCGTCTGGCTTGTACCTTCCGCCCCATTGGCTGAACAGAATTTTTCTTGCAAAGCTTATGCCGTTGCTGTGGAGCCCGCTGCTTCTTAAGCCTATTATCGGGTCTCCAGGTTTGATGTTTTCTCCTGTGATTATGCCCTGTTTAGCGACTTGGCCTACGGCTGCCACTATCATGTCAAAGCCTGCGCCTTCAGCTATGCCCTTTATTATTTCAGCTACGTCGCCTATCTCCCCCCCGGTCACGGGACATTCTGATTCCGCGGCGCCTTTGGCTATACCTTCGAGCCACGCTTTCACCAGTTTGGGGTCGCTGGCTTGGGCGTGAATGTTATCGGCGATGGCAAGCGGCTTGGCTCCTGAACGAATTACATCGTTGACCGCCATGGCAACGGCGTCAACTCCTATCGTGTCATATTTGTCTGCGAGTTGAGCTAGGAGGACTTTTGTGCCTACGCCTTCGATGACGAGGTCTAAGTAGGCGTCTTTGCCAATGGGGAAGATGTTTCCGTACGGCAAGCACCTCACGGAGCCGTAGTTGCTGTAGCTGTATGTGTCCTCTAGGGTTTTCAGGTGTTTTTTTGATTCGTGCCGTTGTTCACGGTCTACGCCTGCGTCCGTGTAGGTGAAGTTTTTCGGCATACGTGGTTCTCCTTTTCGGTATTCTTTTCTGGTTGGTAAGAGATAACAATTGCTGTCAAGCCACGCTGTTAACGATGAAAGCCAGAACAGAAATTTTTGTTATTTAGGTTTTCTGCTGCCGCTGTAAAACAGGAGAAGCAGAAGGAGCGCTAACACGGCAATCTTGGTTACGGCGAACTCTTGGATTATAGAGACAACGAGGAAAGCCATGGGGACTATGCCTAGTAAGCCGTAGACGAAAATGATTTTTAGGGTTACGCTTGAGTTTATTCCTGCCATGTAGCCGCTTCCAAAGAACAGGTCGGCCAGTTTCCCAAACCCGCTTGTGCAGGATTTGCAGTAGTAACATGAGCTGCAACCCATCCTCCGCAGTATAGCAAAGACCATTACAAACGCGAAAACAAGAAAAAACCATCCTAAAAGTGAATTAAAAAACCAGCAGGCCAATGCACTTAACAAGATCCATGCTGTAACCGCGAGGTTGCCGAAAACAAGCAAAGATTTTGAATACGCTTTTGCATCGTCGCGGATAGGTTTCAACTCCATTAACAGCAATACCCTAGCTTACTTTAATAGGTACCCCCGCAACGGGCAACTTTTTTTTCTTGTGACGTATGACGTTTATGTTTCAGTGCGAAACATGCTGGCAAACAATCAGGACCTTTATTCTAAAAGATTTAAGTTAAACTGCTATCATATAGGAACTGAGAGGACTTGTATGGAGAAGGAAGAGAGAGAATTGCGCATTAGGTTGACAAAAGTTCTGGCGGATGTTCAGGTGCAGACGGCAGGGATCTTCGGTTTTGCCGCATTAGGTGTGACATTATTCGTTTTGGGGTGGCAAGCGTACATGGCGGTAGTGCCTGCGGACTTCATAATACCTCAATATGTTGTAAATCTTTTAGGGATTCCGCTTCTGGTGGCTGCGCCCGTTTCTTTGCTTGCTGCTTTAGTGAGTTTGCTGCGGCTTCGCTTAACCCTAAAAGACATGAACGCGCTTCGATAACTGTGCTTAAGCGGTAAAATACTTTAGCGGTTTGTCGCAATTTACTTAAGTGGACTTGGGCATCGGACGCTTGCTTCAGGAACGGAATTATCTGACAGCATGTAGCTCCATCGCTGAAACCACAACGAAATATAAACACGCAGTGCCATAGATTTATTGAGAGGCTATGTCTCAGCCTGCGTTTTCTATTATTTCAGCAAGTTTAATTACAATTGTATTACCGTTAAGCATCCTTTTGGTTGCTGCGGCATTATCTGTAAAGTATTTCTCTAAGAGAAAAAGGATTGGCACGGTTCTGGCTATAATTGGCGTTCTTGAGATGCTGGGGTATTTTATGCTCTACTTTACATTTGAGGGAGTAAGTTACAGAATACCATTTTCGCCAAGAGAGATTATGCTAATACAAGGAATTATTACATTATATGGCGGGATAGTTATACTGTTGTATGCCAAACCCAAAAGCAGTAAACCTGCGGCGCCATCTAATAATTCTTAATCGCTAATTAATACAGGCTGTTTTTATTTTAACGAATGAAAAAAGGGGAAAACTTTATTCAGCAAACCAGCATTGAACAGTTGACCACTAGTAAAAACAAATCTCAAAATTTAGGGTCTGTTTTAAGCGGTCGTAGTCTAGTTTGGCTAGGACATCAGCCTCCCACGCTGACGACCCGGGTTCAAATCCCGGCGACCGCACCATAACTACTCTCGGAAGACTCCCACTCCCTTTTAAATAGGTTAAAACTCGTTTGAGCAGGTTAAGGCGGCTCGTGAGTGTTTGCGGTTTATTGTAGTTCTAGGATTTCTTGTTGTGTGTGTCTCGCCATTAAAACCGCTACAGCGCCTATGATGGCGGATATCACGGCTATGCCTATTAAAGCGGTTAGGAAGAGCGGGATTACGGTTGCGCTTCTTGTTAAGCTTATGGCGCCTGTGTACTGGTCGTTGCCTGACCATGCCGCGCGGATGGTGTGTGAGCCTGCTGTTTCTGCTGTCCAGAGGTATTCGAAGCTTCCGTTCGATTGGGTTATCGTTGTGCCTATTACTGTCCAGGGGGAACTGTTGACTCTGGCGTAGAGTGTCACGTTTTCGTTGGGCATTTCTGGGTCAAGTTGACCGTGGAGGGTTATCGCGCTGTTTTGTATGGATATGCTTGGTGTAACTTCCAGAGATAGTGCGCTTGGGTTCATCGTTGTGAAGCTTGCGGAGACTTGCCCTGGGGCTAATTGTTCCATGTTTTCAAGTGCGAGGACTTCAGCGGAGACCTGTTTCAGGTCTGTTGGGCATTCGCCTACTCTCCAGCCTTCTTTCCATTTTCCACCTGTGCATTCTGCAACGTAGTATCTTATGCCGTCGTTCGTCACGTAGCATACGTTATCTCTTACGTCTTGTGGGGCGCTGGAAAGGTGCACTCCGATGTTCATGTGGGTTTGCTCTTCGTAGTACAGAAGCACCACGTCTAGGCCGCCAGCTTTCATTATGGATGCTGCTATGAAGGAGAAGAGGTCGCAGTCGCCTTGGGCTTCGACCATGGTTTCCACGGGGTATTTCGTTGGGGTGGTTTCTACGTAGGTTATTTGGTGGACGATCATGAGGACTCCGTTGGTGAAATCCTCCTCGTTATCGTAGATTTCCCAGAGTCTGTCGGCTATGGGTTGTAAGGCGTAGGGGGTTACGAAGTTTGAGAAGCTGTTGGTTGAGGTTAGTCTATGGCTTTTTTCCGTGTAGTATTCTTGGAGGTTTTCAGGGATCATTACGTTGAGTTCGTATGTTATGTTGCCGTCTGGATGGTCTAGGAGTTGGTATGAGAGTGTTTGGTTTTGTGCTGTTGCGAGGGATATGGTGACGAATAAGATGAGTGTTGTCGCGAATAGTGTTGTTGCCTTTGTCGAGGCTTTCATTATTTCTCGAATATTACTATTCACGACTACTTTTTAGGCGTTATGAACAACAGATTACTACAGAAAATACCTAAACCTCAATCACCACAAACCACAATCTTGCCGCCGATTCCCCTCAACGCACCCGAAAGCTCCGTCGCCGCCTTTTGCAGTTTTTCCTCCGCTCCGCCAGCGTCCTCAGCCGTGGTGGACAGGTGAATCTCCATGTGCGGCTTGTTTTCTCTGCCCTTCGGATGCGACTTCACGTAAACATCCGGGTTATCCATCATCACCTTGTCTACGAGCAGAGCTAAACTTGACTCCATTACGTTGTCAACGTAAATGCTTTTTTCGTAAAACGCGGTTGTGCCTGATGCTTGCCTCAGCAGCGGCGCTACGGTTTCGTGAAATATGGCTTTCATTTCTGAAGGAACGCCGGGTAAAGCTATCAAAACTGTTTGCTCCATGTCTGTTCGAACGCCGGGTGCGGTTCCGATTGGGTTGGAAACTGGCTTAGATTTTTCTGGCAATGTTGCCATCTTTATTCGCGGCTGCGTCAGCTCAACTGTCTCTGCTCCTTTTTCTTTGGCGTATGTCTCGTATTTTTCCTTGACCATTTTCAGCGCTTCCGTGTTGACGGTGAGTTTGCGGTCCAGTGCTTCTGCGATGCCTTGTAACGTTTTGTCGTCGAAAGTTGGTCCCAATCCACCAGTTGTTAAGGCGAAGTGGGGTTTGCGTTTGAGTGTTTCGCGGATTGCGGTTGCAATTTCGTTTACTTCGTCGGCTACGACGGTGATGCGGTTGACGGCTATTCCCATGGCTGTGGCTTGTTTGGCCATCCACTGCGCGTTCGTGTTCAACGTTTTGCCGATTAGCAGTTCGTTGCCTACGCAGATTATTTCCATGTTTTGGGTCATAGGCTTCACGAAAGAATGAGGGCTCCTCGCTTTATACTGTTTGCTAACCAACCGCACATAAGAATTAAGCTGGCGCGGTTACTTTTTCTTGCTAAGCCACCATTTCAGGTATTCTTTTCTGTGTTTCTGCTTTTCTTCTTCAGCCGTTTCCATGTTCGGCCTCAGTTTCTCTCGCAGCTCCCACAGTTCCTGTTGCGTCACCGACAAGCCGCAGCTTTTGCAGATGTAGTGTTTGGTGGCTATGGCGTACTGCATTTCTCCGCCGCATTCTGGACAATACCGCATTTCTTTTCACTCAAAGTTTTCTAAAGGGATAAAGCGCGAAATGACAAATATTAGTCTTCGCTCTGTTTTTGCCGTTTCCAGTTGAAGAACTTATGCTCAGAGCAGTCTATAGCCCCTCTTTAAATAGTTTAAGCTGATGCGAGACGGCTGTCGCGCTCTGCGGTTGACCTCCTCCCCTTTAAATAGGCTGCAAAGCGCTCGCGGGACCTACCCCTCTATAGGTTTCTGCATACATCGGCTATTAGGATCCAAAACGTAAGAAAGTAACAAAACAGCCTTACCTATTTCGTTCGACCTTTGTAAGGCCAAACAATCTGCATAATCCAGCAAAAGTAGCAGTAGCATTAAATTTTAATCCAACCAACCAACCAACCAAAAACGGACTAATGTCTGGCTACGGCTAGGTTGGATAACCAACGTTAGCCTATGGTAGGATAAGGAAGGATGGATAGGTAGGATATAGTTAGTAGTGTATGAGGGGTAAAAAACAGATGAAAAGTTACCCCTCGCCAAAAATACAATACAAGGGGTGAAAGAGACAAGAAAAGTTAATCCTTGCAATTAGACAGAAGCAGGGATAAATTTTAACTCAAACTCAAGATAGGCAAGTACAAAGCCGCTGAGAGTAAGGGTTAAGTGAAAGCTCAACGTATGATATTTTGGTGCTGTTATGAAGAGAACAGTGTTAGCATCGGCACTCATATTAACACTGTTGTTTTCAATGTTAGCTGGAACCCTGTTTTTTGATGTTAGAGGCGCAAAAGAACCTCCTTTGTCGTATTTTGCCGCGTCAATTATAAGCTCATCTGCATTGGATAATGATACGGAAACAGGCAACCCTGAGCTTTCTCCCGCAGAGCTTTGGAATTTCACCGTCGCAAACTACACAGCCAACACTCGCAGCTTTGGCTGGCGAAGGCCTAATGTTGAAAATGGGATAGCCTACTTATGCAACACCGAAACCTACATCATACCAGGTGAGCCACACGTGCCTCTCTTGGACATTCCAGTAACACATCATCTCGGAACCGTCCACGCCATTAACATAACAAGCGGCGAAGAACTGTGGAATCTCACAGGCGCAGGCGACCATTTTTATTTCGCCACCGTTGACGGCGTCGCTTACATCTCCGCAAGTGACTCAAGAGTTACAAATGGCCAAAGCGCAGGCGGCAGACTTTACGCCTTGGACGCCGCCAATGGCACTTTAAAATGGTCACACCACTTCAATGGCGTCATACATTGGTTTCCAATAAATGAAGATCTAATCTACGTCTTTTTTGAAGCGTCCGATTCTAATGGTCACCATTCTTACGTTTGTGCCTTGAATACGTCTGACGGCAGCCAATTTTGGAGGTGGGAGGCTGATTGTAGTTACCTTTCATACCCTGCCGTCGGTGATGGCGCAATCTACTTCGGCACATACCCAGAAAAGCAATATTATGCTGTTAGCGCTTTGAATGGCACTGAGCTATGGAGAGTGCCTGTTGAACAAAGGGTCTTTTCACCGTCCAGTGTCATTGATGGCGTGGTCTACTTTATCTCAAATAAAACAATTTATGCCTTAAACGCTGAGAACGGCGAAAAGCTGTGGAATTATAGTGTTACTGACCACCCCTGTGTGGTTTACGGAGGCGTCGCTTACGTAAGTGGATCTGATAACACAGTTTATGCATTCGATGCCTTCAACGGCGATGAAGTGTGGAATTACTCTGCCAACGAGACGAGAATTTCGCCTCTCTGCATTGTAGATGATGTAATCTATTTTAGCTTTAATGAAACCTTAAACGCATTGAGCGCTGCAGATGGCGAGCAATTGTGGAGCATCAGCACAGATGGTCAAGCGCCTTACACTATTAGCGATGGTTCCTATCACGAATACATTTCAGACGGCACTATTGAAGCGGGCGTCCTGTATTATTATTCAGACGAAACGTTTCACGCCTTGGATGCTTCGTCCGGCAGCAGCCTCTGGAACTACACAAGTAGCGGTCGGCGCTTTCTAACAGTCGCCAATGCCACTGCATTTTTCGCGGCAGGCAACACGGTCTACGCCTTGAATGTTCCCTCAACTGTGCACCCTTCATCCTCAGAACCGCAGCCAGACTCTTTGCTAACAATCATTGTTGCAGCCGTTGCTGCTTCAGCGACCGTCGTCTGTTTAGGCCTGTGGTGTACTTCAAGAAACGCAAACATTGATAGAGACTGCCTGTCACCTTCAGCGTTTGCCTCTATGAAAATCAGTACATTACTCCGTTTTCTTTACTTTAACTGTCCTCTCTACAGCTCGAGCGTGTCGTTTCCTCACGTGTCTTTTATTTCCTCTTGCGCAATCTAATTTCGGAGTTTTGCGAACATGGCTTTCCTGGAAAAATGGACGCCCATTTACTCTTTCTCCTCGATTCCCCATCCTGTTTTCTTCGGGAAAAAACCACTCGCAAAACTCGCCCATCTGTCTTGAGACGGTGAATCAGTTGAATTGGGAAGATGTTTTTTGCTCAAAGACAAGGATGAAGATTTTGAAGTTGCTGTTTCGTTACGGCCAATTGAACACTTCAGACGTGGCAAGCAGAGTCGGCGTCAACTATGAGAGCGCGCTGAGAAATTTACGGCTTCTTGAGATTGAGGGAATAGTGAAACATAGATTAAGTGGGCGAAGCAGGTTCTTCCGTTTTGACAACTCATTGAAAGCTAAAGCCACAATGAAGCTGTTAGAAGCATGGGAATGAAACCACTGTTACTCAGTCAACAAACAAAATATTAACTAAGAAATTTTTTCCGCTTAATCTTCTACTTGGCGAGATGTTATTTTTATAAAAAAGTAAATAGAAAATAGGTCTATTGTCTTGCTCAGCGTTCGCTGCAATACGCTGTCCGCTTTCCTTATTTTGCATTGCCGCCTTCGATGAACCTCAAAAGATTTGGCTGGCTTCTGAGCGCTACCGAAAGCAGCAACCATTTCTCTTCCCTTTCAAGAACACAAAGCTCGACTGAAAGCTCCATAAGCTCCCTGATTAGCACCATCTGCTTTTTCAGAACATCTAACGTCCTACTGCTCCATTCGAAGGATTCGCGGGACTCTTTTCTGGACTGTGCCATCCATTCATTGAATTCCTCGGCAGACATTTCATTGGCGGGTTTCTTGTTTTGCGGCGCTGTGTCTTCGGGGCACTTGTCTTTCTCGCTTTTTTCACTGAGTTCCTTGTATTCTTCTATTAGGGCAACAATTCTCTCAATTATTGCAGTTTTTTTATTGCTTATCTGCTCATGTTCTTCTCTTTCTTTTTTGTTTGCTCGCCTTAACGCTTCTTTTAACATTTTTTCGCGGGTTTCTTCACTGGTTTCATGAAATCCGTTTTTCATTTTGTTCACCATAAGAAAAATAGAGATATGAAAAACAGAACAAAAATTGCCCTTCGTACAAATCAGTTTCATAAAATAGAAAGACGGCTTGTTCTATAGAGAAATGGGGAATATGTTGAATATTATGTCTTAAGAAAACCTTAAATATTAAATCTGCCAATACATAACATGAATTCAACCTACTTTGACTGAGAAAAATAAACTGTGGGGGGAGATCAATTTGATAATCAGGAAAAAAAGAATAAACAACTTACAATCGAATATGGGCTTTGTTAAAGAAGGAACAACTGTTGTAGTTGGAATCATTATACGTGAAGATCACGAAAAAATTTTAACAGAAATTGGCTTTCCATTCCCTCCAAAAGTTGGGGATTCACTGCTTCCTTCCGCTTCTCTTGGCCCGGTCAGTAAAGTTAACGCTGAAGGAACATACATTATACACAAGGATAGACCGAAGGAAATAGCGTATAGAACGGTAGAATGGACTTGGGAACAATGGGCTGGCCCTTACGATACAGAAACTCAATCACGACTTGTGGATGTTCCTTATAAGAGATATCCTAGAACTCGTGTTTTGCCTTACAGTGCGGAGTTTACAGTCTATGAAAGAGGAAACAGTCTAGTTTTAGCAGCGCCCCCCATCGAATATGTACCTAAGAATGAAGATAAACTTAAACACACTTTGAATCTCTTCTTAGAAATTTTCGGAGAATGCACAAACCGTGAAGAAGTTTAAAGTGCACTCATTAAAGGCGTGGTCCCTTTATTTAGCAGGTGTATCTAAGGAGTATAATTAATATAATACCATAAACGATATGTTGATTTTTAAATTGCATTAATCTACTTTTGAATGAATGCTGCTTCTTAGCTCAATTACCAAAAAAAAGATTGAAAAAAGGAGGAATTATGTGATATTGACTACTGGGTTTATGATTTTTTCTGGGCTTCCGCAAGCTGCGCTTTAAGTTGGGCGTTCTCTTTCTGAAGTGCAATAATAGTCTGTACCAAAGTGGGCATTTGTTGACGATTGCCATCTGGACCGAGACTTGCAGGCCTGTTTGGTAACGGAACATCAGAGGAAGGCGCAACTGCTTTCCATACTGGTTGCGATTTAGGAGTTTCTTTACTCATGTGTGTGCACCTCCTTTTCTCGTGTTGCAGGTTTAGGAGAAAAAAAGGTGTTTAGATGCTTAGGGATAGGCGTACCAGAAGATTATAGTTGTATCTGATCCTATGTATATGTCTGGGTCGGTGGTGAAATATTGACCGCCTGCGTTCGTGACCGTTATGCCGTAGCAGTATAATCCTTGTACGGGCGTATCTACGCCGATATTGTGCGTTCCGCATGACAACGAGCCGCTGTTCGGGCTTAGCGCCCAGGGATCCCCATCTACGTATATCTGGATTCCATAGCCTTCTGTGTAGTATACAGTTTCTAAGCATCTTACAGTAACATTGTATACGGGTGTGTCGTAATCAAAGTAGAACTTGACATCTGTTGCTTCCCAAATTTCAATGTTACCTGTAGTCCAGCGGCCGAATGCATCAATGTCCCCTGTGCCTATGCTATTACCATTAACTTCTATGTAGCTGGGAACATAGCAGCCCCAAGGTGGAGATAACTTTATAGCATGCGTTCCTGGTGTTGCGTAATCTGATATTGGCGACTGGCCTATGCAATTCCCATCAATCCACGCATATGGGGCGTATAGGGTAGATGCCGTGTCTTGATCGTAGGCTCCGACTGTTACAGTTGGACCGCAGGATACGGACTCTGTCGTGTAGATTCGGTAAATGTCTATTGCGCCGCCGGCTGGCATTATAACAGGAACGTTACTTGCGTTTATTAGATCTACTGTATTGGGTAGTGTAGCATGATAGTTGCCTTCCTTCGCTAAGTCATGACTTGGAGCCAAAAAGTGGTTCACATATCTGCTGAGATAGTATGTGTCGATTATGGGTGAGTTATTTAGTCGTAGCTGCAGTGTAACGTCGCCTACGGCAGTGCTTGTTGCTTGTACGTTGTTGAAGTTGAAGAGACAAATGGAGTCTCCCACGTAATTACGGTGTGGATTGTCTGGTAAATCACCGAAGTTAAATGTCCAGCTCAGCGTATGACCTGGTTCTATTGTACTACCCGCTTTACTGTCATCTTGCCAATGAGTGGCACTCAACCCCCCGCCACCGCAGGAGCACGGTGTGTCATGCCGCGTAGCGTCAAAGCCCCCAAGGGTTCCTGTAAGAGTCCCATGATAGCATGGTCCGTCAAGGGTTCCATAGGTACAGCTA
>Ga0307421_1002274_pt1 | contig 10874 bp, 7 predicted proteins | sample SalMarWE160270MG_FD_202163 | JGI IMG/M metagenome (GOLD analysis project Ga0307421, IMG submission 202163) | Salt marsh sediment microbial communities from the Plum Island Ecosystem LTER, Massachusetts, United States - WE1602-70 | ecosystem: Environmental > Aquatic > Marine > Intertidal zone >...
CTCTATTCTTTTGAGTTCTCCACGTTCATCCAATGCCTGAATAAAGCCCCTCAAGTCGTCAAACATTTTATTACTCCTTTTTCTGTTTTCCATTGCCGTCTATTCAACAAATTGTTTGAAAAATACTAAAAGACAGAAAATAAAGTCAAACTAAAAAATATAAAGCCGTAGTTGAGAAGATTTCATGCATAATCTTATCGCGTATCCACTCTACTAGCATTACTACTCCATAGTGCGGTTCCCGGCCTCGCTGCCCAGACCATACAGGACCCCTTCTATCACCTTCTCACGGATACAAGCCAAATCGGTGGAGTAGATTCCTTCTCTTTGCAAAGTTCTCCTGCAGGTGTTTTACCGGTGCGGGGTTCAAAGAATATTTGGAATGTTTTCACTGCTCTCAGATCCGACAGCGCCGCCTATCAGGCCGAGATCATCAACTACTGTGAAGGCAATGATATTCAGTTTGCCATAGGAGCAGACCTCGATCAAGCGCTAGTTGGTGCGATCAAGAGCATTGCTGAAAATGACTGGAAGCACTATCAGAACGGTGCTCTCGCAGACACTATCCACGCTATGGAAAAAAGTAACCAGGCCTTCCGTCTTATCGTGATCCGCAGGCCCTATCAAGGCACACTCTTCTCTGAAGAAATATAAGAAGGTAAAATATGCCGTAATCGCTACTAATAGGACGGAGTCGGCAGAGGATGTGGTTGCCCAGTATAATCAACGAGGCGAGTGCAGCGAAAATCGGATCAAGGAGCTCAAGATCGGCTTCGGCATGGAGCGGATGCCCTGCGGGCAATTTAAAGCCAATGCCATGTTCTCCAGGATTGGAGTTCTTGCCTATAACCTGTTTCTTCTCTTCATTCTGAAGACGCTCTCCCCCTTATGGCATCGCACTAGGTGCAGACCATACGGTGGCGATTGAATCAGATCGCCGGCAAGATTTTCTTTCATGGGGGACAGGCGTTTCTGAAGGTCAGACGAAGTCTCTGCCGGCTCTTTGGTGACATTCGGCTCAGGATATGGTAGTTCGCGACGACATGACCTCCAGTACAGGAATATAGGTACTTGTAACCTTGCAGGGGCGGAGGTGCGTCCGAAAAACCTGATGAATGGGTAATAAGGATATGAAGAGAGGGAAATATAGTCTCGTGAAGTAAAATGACATCGATTCCTGATTGATATGGTGTTTTTGAGCCTGAGAGGGCGAGACACACTGGTTTGCATAAAAACCAATCTCGGAATTTAATTTGGGTAGGATTAGTGCTTGGAGTTTCTGTATTGAGAGGTATACAATGGCTATGGCAATTGAACGGTAATGAGGACATTTTCATTCCTGTGATGGCCTCAATGTCGATAGCATAACGCTCAGTGATGCCCGCGGCACTTACTATGATTATGGTGGTGACCTTGCTATCTAAAAAGAGTCTTTCTGTTTTTCACAGAAAAATATGAAATGATAGCGTATCTACCATGAGCAATGGTAGCCTTTTTTGAAGTGTCTTATCACTCATGATCATATGTGTATCACACGGGATTTACGTAGCAAGATATGGGGAATTGCAAATTAAAGGGAGGACGTAAAAAAATGGCTTTTGAAGAATACAACGGTACTATGTTCGGCAGAAAGTGGAGAACCTCGACAAGGATGTATAATGTTGTAGTGCAAAAGGATGTGAAAATCCCGATAAGCGACGGAGTGAAACTAAGCTGTGACGTATTCCGGCCTGACAGTAATGAGAAGTTTCCAGCAATCCTAGGCTTCCATTGCTATCATCCATCAGGCCAGACGAGTCAGATAAACCCTACTGCGATATCTACTGGACAATGGAAGCACCCCAAGCAAGAGAGAACAAACGCCTCATTGGAGAGTGGGGACCCCAACTTTTTTGTCAGGCGCGGATATGTGCACGCGGTTTGTAATGCACGTGGAACCGGGTACTCGGAGGGTAAATGGGATTTCGTAGGCAAGAGAGAGGTTCAAGATGTTTATGAAGTTATAGAGTGGATGGCAACGCAACCTTGGTGTGATGGCAATGTGGCCATGTTCGGTGTCTCCTACTTTGCATGGATTCAGTTATTCGTCGCCGCGTTAAACCCTCCTGCGCTTAAAGCCCTATTTTGTCCTTGGGCCTCCACTGATCTTTACAGAGACGTCTTCTATCGCGGGGGTATTTTGGCCTATAAGTGGCCAATAGCATGGAGCCAGACATCGCTGATCTATTCCAACTGCAGGCCGGAAAATTATTCGAAAAGGGAACTCGGTAAAGATGGTTTTAGGAATGCCATAGCTGAGATGTTGCACTCTGAAGACATAAGAACAGTGCCAGAAATTGTTTCTGTTCTCAAGAATCCCGAGGAAGGAGTCAATCCTTTCATAGTCGATCTTATCCTTCATCCCGTGTATGATAAATTCTGGGAAGAACGAACCGTGAACTACGATGCAATTAAAATTCCAGCTTACATTGGGGCTTGTTGGGCAAACTATGCAGTACATCTGCCAGGGGCCTTTCGCAGTTGGGAGAGACTAAACGTCCCTAAGAAAATGATTATCGGTCCTCCGATTTACTTGGACCGGCCGTTGTACCAGCTGCAGCATGAAGCAGTTCGATGGTTTGATTACTGGCTCAAAGGAATGGAAACCGGGATTATGGATGAACCAGCCGTGCGGCTCTTCATCATGGGAACTAACGAGTGGAAGGAAGCACAGGAATGGCCTCTGCCGGAAACCAAGTGGACTCCCTTCTATCTCCATGAAAACGGTCTTCTGTCCGAGCACGAATATTGGCCCAATGAGGGTAGTGATTCCTTTCAGGACTCCCCCTGGATGCGTGGGTCTCTGAAATATTGTACTCCTCCAATGGTGGAAAACACCGAGGTTGTGGGGCCTATCACTTTGAAACTGTATGCGTCCACAACTGATACGGACATTGTCTGGCTTGTTTCGCTCCTGGAAATTGACCCGGATGGAAATGAGAGAATGCTCACTAGAGGATGGCTCAGGGGATCTCATAATGAGATCGACGTAGAACGCTCGAAACCATGGGAACCTTTTCATCCGCACAATGAGTCGAAAGCCTTGATCCCTTGTAAGATCTGTGAATTCGATATCTCATTGGTGGCAACCGGCAATCTGTTTAAAGCAGGGTTCAGGATTGGGCTCGAAATTTCCTGCGGAGACGGTGAACCGAAAAATCCGCTTGAGATGCAAGCTTTTGGAAATTTGCTCAGACAATCCGTGTCCAGAATAACCGTGTACCGCAACGCAGATTATCCGTCCTGTTTGCTTCTGCCCATAACTAAAGGCAATATTTTGCAAACATTCATGTCGGGAGGGAAGTTCCCTGGTGTCGATTAAAACCCGGCTTGCATAGACACGGATAACTAATGGCTGTTTATTCATACTTCGGCATAAGAAATGTTACTATACATACGACAGGTAACCTCACCAATTTTGTGTCACCGCAAGAAAAGGGGTAGCCACTCCTTGTATTAAATTCTCATAGGAGAAAACAGCATAGAGGATCCGCTCCATACTCGTTTTATCAGAGAACACCCCCATCGGCCTGGTGCGTCGTCTCACCTCCCGGAATCTGCGCTCAATGGCATTGGTGGTCCGTATCTGAGGCCACCAGGAAGTCTCCTTGATCTGAAAAAAGCTCAGCAATTGCTCTTCATCGGCAAGAAGGCATGAAACCGCCTTAGGGTAGCTCTGCTCCCATCTGCGGGCAAACGCTCCGATGGCCCTCTGGGCCTCCCGGATACCTGCTGCATACTGGATTATGGGCCCAGCAGCGCTGGATGGGTATCTTGGGGTAGACGTTGGGAATGGCTGCGAGCAGCCCCTCACCACTATCGGTGACGATCATCGCACTGGTTTCTTCTCGAAGACCTCTTTCATACAGATCGGTGATAAACCGATTAGTTATGCCTAGCCCCATTCACGCAGGATTCAGGTATAATAAAAGTTATTCTTCTGCTTCCGCTATCCTACATATTTGGTAGCGTTTTTTAGACCTCAAAGCCACCAATACTTCAGCAACGCCACAAAATTTTAATGCTTTTGTCGGGCATACGGTAACACAGAACGGTTCTAAACCTTGAGAAATCCTATTGTGACAAAAATGACATCCACTATTAATTATCGGATAATAGTCTGCACATAGTCTCCCGCTGACTGTTTCCGGGCCTATGGTAACTACTTTTATGCAAGAGTCTCCTTCTGTAATTCCGTTTTCCTGTTTGCATGCTATTTCACAAGCATGACATTCAACACACCTCTCTAAATCAACTAAAATAGCATATACATTCGGCATTTGACTCCCTCTAAATTTTCTTTAGCCGACAGAGAAAAGCTCTGGTACTAAAGCTACCAGCAATAGGATCTACATTTTTATCATCTGTTAAGTCGTTATACCGGGGCTCTTTCCATCCGTGAGGAATAAACACGGTATTGGGTGGAACCGTCTTTGTGATTTTGGCCTTTAGTTGAACGCTGGCCCTCGGCGACTCAACAATAACCCATTCACCATCCTGAACGCCATATTTCGCTCCTGTAGCAGGATTTACACCTGCAAAAGGTTCGGGGAAAATTGCTTTTATCCATGGAAGCTCCTGAAATTGGCTGTGAGTATGGACAAGTGGCTTCATACCATTATTACAGATTAAAGGATAATCCTGAGCCAATTCAGGTTGGCTTCTTGGGCTTTCCGCTGGTTCCCTGTAAACCGGGAGCGGGTCATATCCATATTCCTCAAGTATACCGGAGTAAAGCTCAACCTTCCCTGATGGTGTTTTAAATCCTTTTTTCTCATATTTTCTATAGAGTTCGGAAGCTGGATAAATCTTAGTAATTCCGTCAGGATTTTGCTTGAGCTGGTCAACAGTAATACCCTTATCGGTTGCTTCAAACTCCCAGCCTACATACTCCTCGAGACTTTTCCATGGAAAAAATTCCTCCAACCCAAGTGCCTTTGCCACCCCACTGACAAAATCCCAGTTGGAGCGACTCTCTCCCAAGGGTTCAACAACCTTCGGCTGCCACACGTCAAGATGCATTGTTTGGGGTCTCCCATGCCTTGACGATCCCAACCCCCAATGGAAGTAATCATCGGCTTCCAGGAAGGTTGTACACGGGAAAATGATGTCAGCAAATTCAGCGGTTGCCGTCAAGTAAAGGTCATGCACAGCTAAGAATTCAAGCTTTTTTAGAGCTTCGATGATCCTTGTCGATCGGGCTGTAGTTGTAACAAGGTTTGTGCCAAAGACAAGCATCCCCTTGATAGGATAGGGGCTACCGGTAAGAATGGAATCAGCAATCTCTTCCCTGCTAGCCATCTGTTTCTGAGCATATAACGGGTGCTGAGACACACAATCCTTGGCATAATTCGGAATCCGGTTAAGCATCATAGTTGGATTTGACATGCCTAGAGGCGGGGGTTCCGGGTCAGAAATGTTCCCACCTGGGATATCCAGATTACCGGCTATCGCTTGAAGAATATTAAGGCCTCGGACTGTCTGCACTGAACTCGTAGTCTGCTCCACGCCATTGCCTATGGCAATAAGTCCAGGCTTAATTGTGGCATATTTTCTCGCTACTTCCTGGATAGCTTCAGTGGACACACCAGTTATCTCACTTACCTTCTCCGGGGAATAATCCTGTACATGGCTAGCTAATTTATCAAACCCAACCGTCCACCTTTCAACAAAATCCTTATCATAGAAGCCCTTAGATATCATAATGTTTATCATCGCTAAGGCTAGCGCAAGGTCCGTGCCTGGCCTGAGTCTTATGTATAAATCAGCTTTGGCGGCAAGTGGAGTAAATACTGGATCTATAACGATCAGTTGGGCACCCCGATCCTTTGCTTCAAATATTCTCCTGCAGGAAGCTGGAAGAGAAGAAGTGGCAGCATTGTAACCCCACAAAATAATTACACCGTTGTTGTTATCAAAATCTGATTCGGCATAGTCGCCATAGGTGGCAAAAGAGGACGACCTAGGAAAGAAACAAACGTTTGCCGGAGTCCCGATATTTGGAGAACCAAAAGACATTGCCAGCCTTATCCAGAGGTCCCACCACATATCCCAACCCGGTGCCTGACCCTTTTGAAAGGCGACAGCCTTAGCTCCATCCTTGCTTTTTATTTCATTAAGACTATTTGCCGTTATTTTTAAAGCCTCGTCCCACGATATACGCTCCCATTTACCCTTTCCTCGCTCACCAACGCGTTTTAGAGGATAGTGTAACCGATTGGGATCATATAAAAGTTGGATCGAAGATAGGCCTTTCGGACAAATCCCTCCTTTATTTATCGGAAAATTGGGGTTTCCTTCAACCTTAACAATCTTCCCATCCTGAACATGAGTGATAATCCCGCACCCCATGAGACACATTCTGCAAATACTTTTAACAAGTGAAATCAACCTCATTACCTCCAATAAAAGAGTTATTACGCTTTGAATGCTTCTTGATGAAGACTCCTTTAGTTCAAAAATTAAAGCATATCATAAAGCCAACATTGTCTTTAAAAGCAATATGGATTAGGCAAATTGGACAGTTCTGCAAATGAACCCTTTATCGTCGTTCGTTATAAATAATGATAATATAACGTGAAAGATCACATTTTACTCGGAAGCCAAATAGCAATACCTGGGAAAGCAGTCAGTATGAGAACAACAATCAACCACATAAGCAAAGGTGGCAAAGCCGAAGCAAAGCACCTTTCTACCGGAGCATTGGATACCCCATGAAGAACATATACGCACATACCGATAGGTGGCGTTATCAAACCAATCTGGATCATTATAACAGACATAACGCCAAACCAAATGGGATCAAACCCCAAACCCACAGCTAATGGGAAAAAAATAGGCACAATTAATAACATTAAAGATGTGGGGTCAAGTATGCAACCAAGGATGATACAAGTTAAGTATATACCGCCTAATATCATCCAGCGCGACACACCAGTCCCCATGATAAAGTCCACCAGCTCTCTCGTAAATCCACAAAAATTTAAAAATCGACTGAATACCATTACACTAGTCAAAAGAAGAAAAATCATAGCTGACATTAATGCAGTGTCCACAAGAGATTGTTGGAGCTTTCTCAGGCTTAGCTTGCCCATGAACACAGCTATGAGGAAAGTCACGAAAGCTCCTACTGTTGCCGCTTCTGTTATTGTAGCTACTCCTGTGTAAATGCTTGTAAACACAGCGACCATGAGTAATAACATCCCCCATACCTTCCGCAAAGAAACCAGCCTTTTCATCCAGGAACTAGGAGCCGATAGAGGTGCAATTTCCGAATTGTGTTTGACCGCGATAATTATCCACAATATAAACACAAATCCTGCAAGTAAGCCAGGCAATATGCCGCCTATCAGTAGCCTACCAATGGACACTTCAGCAAGAATCCCATAGACTACTAAGCCAGTACTTGGCGGTATCAGGTTTCCTAGCGTCCCACCTGCCAAGACACTTCCCAAAGCCAACTTCTCTCCATATTTTGCTTTCATCATCTCTGGGAGAGTAAGTTTGCCCATAACGGCTGTCGAAGCGACGCTATTTCCGATAGCAAACGAAAACACGGCAGATGTGAGAATAGTGACAATGGCTAGTGACCCTCGTATTCTTCCAATCCAGGAGCTAAAGAAGGAGAATATGTCGGCGACGATACCGCTATGACCAGCAAATTCGCCCATGAGTATAAACATTGGGATCACAATGTACAACCAATTTGCAACCGAATGGTATGCCGTAGATCCAACAAGAGACATTGCTATGTCTAAACCTTGAAGAAATACCATCCCAAAAAATCCGACAAACAACATGCTGAAAGCCACCGGAACACCTATAATCATCAATACGAATAAGGAGAACAGCGCTATAAGCCCCATCAGCAATGGTGTCATTCGTTATCCCCTTCAGAATTATTGAAATGTTTTGATTGTGACAGGGCTGTTTTCAGCGCTTTAAAAAGATCAACAATTATCTGTAGGAGAAGAAAGGATACTCCAACACAGACGCTGAGTTTTGCTGGATAGATGGGGAAAAAGGGGGGACCATCCATCCGCTCTCCTACCTCGAGCGACTTCCATGCATAAGGCCAGCTAGCCAAAACTAAAATCAGACATGCTCCCGCTGAGATAAGCGTTGCGATCACTCTCAACAACGAACGAATTTTAATACCTACTCTTAAAACAAAAAACTCTACCGCCACGTGGCGCTTGCACAACTGAGTATAGGCTAAAGCAAAGAACACAAACCCGATCAATAAAAAGACAGAGAGTTTTAAAATTCCGTCTATAGGAGCTCGAGCATAGCGTGCTACGATACCAGCTATTCCAACGATCATTAACAAAAAAAGAAACCATGTACTAATATGATTTAAAAAAGAAGATATTCGCTCCACTATTGTTGCGCATATTCTAAACACTGACTCCTCCATCTCCTTATATCTTCTTCACACTCGTTATATTAAGAGAGTCGAGTCTAGAAATGAGACTCCCCACCCACAGAAACGGGCATCTCAAAACAATTGTAGCTGCTTGGGGGATCTTTGTTGTTCGTGATGATACCGTAGCTACGTCTTAATCACCTCTGTTGTCACGTCATCGCCAAAAGTTCGGACAAAATATCCATTTTCTCAAAATTTTTCACCTCAAAGTTCCTATTTTACTTCGGGATGCTCCTTATCTTTTTTCTGGTCAAACCTTTAAAGAGATAGAACAAAAAAGTCAGCGCGAGACCACTCCCCAATATCTCCTAATAAGTTTCACGACCCTAATGACCATAAGATTTCTTAATATTTCTCTATCAGTTGAATATAATGGTTCAATGCCTCAGTACCAGCTATTCCCTTTTTATCCAATTTCATTGCATAAGGTTCCCAAACTTTTGTTCTGGCTATCTCCGTCAATTTTCTTACATCACTTGGAGAAAATCGATCGAGAATCAAATTAGCATCTTTCAGAGAGTTCATTTCCTTGACATTCTCCTCTTCATTCATCTGAATATCTTTCTCGAGCATTTCCCTATTGATTGTCTCGATTATTTTTTGAATATCCGCTGGTAGGCTATTCCAAGCATCAAGGTTCATTACAAAGGGGGCGCCAACGTTATCCCCAAGATTGGTTATATTCACATACTTTACTACTTCCTGGTAACGGAAACCTAAGCCATGGGATAGATATACAGTAGTGCAATCCACGGCTCCTCTGTCTAAAGCGTCGTATACCTCAGGAGACGGCAGGCTTACTAAACTGCAGCCCATTTCTTTAAAAAGGGTCAAAAACGGCCCAAAACTCCTTACTCGCAGTCCTTTTAAGTCGTCTAAAGTCTTAATACGAACCCTCGACCATAAGAACTGGTTCGGACGGTTAAAGGCATACATAAACTTCACATTATTCTTTTTGAACTCAGCCCCAACAGCAGCATTAGTTCTGTACCACTCATCCGAAGCTGTCGTAGTTTCTCTCAAGGTACCTCTGTTCATTAAGGGAAATAGACCCATTAATGGAAGGGGCGCTATATCAGGATGGTAACCAGAGGAATACGCTGTAACCTGTATGAGACCAGTCATGACCGCATCGAGCTGCTCATACGCACCGATCAGGCTACCTCCCCAGAAAGTCTCAAATTTAACACGGCCTCTAGTCCGTTTTTCTACTTCTGAGGCCCACCAATTTGATGCCACAGCGACTGTGGAACTGGGCGGAGACATTTCGGCGAATTTCAACTTAAAGACCTTCGGGGCAGCACTAGCTGTGGCTGTTAACGCTCTAAATGTCATATTATTTTCAGGTACAATCGGTGAGATTAACAACATCAAAACCGCCATTATTGCCCCAAGAATTAACACTTTTTTGTATCGCATTGTATTAGCCCTCCTTCTTTCCATTTTTTAATAAAGATCCCCGCCGCAAGCAGCGGGGTATTAATTTGATGATTTCTAAGTCCGATTCGTCGCAAGCGACGGGGAATATAACCCGAAGAGGTTCAAAAGTCTTCGCATGGTAAGAGTTTAACTGATATGATTTTGATATCGAAGTATCCCTTGATGTCTAATTTATCTTTCCAATATTGCTCCCATTTTTCTCTGGAATACTGTCTGATCATGATCATCTTAGAGAAATTGGTGATCCTCTTATCAGTCCATCCCCAAGCAATTCTCTTGAGGCGCCGACTGATTTCTCTAAATACTCTTTCCAGTAAGGATATTGTTTTTGGATCAATGATCCCTGTTTTAAGCCATAGTTCAATATTGGTAAATAATCGTTCGGAAAGATTCTCAAGATAAGAGGCGCCATGGGTATAGCCTTTCTTATAAAATATGTCTATAAGTTCTTTGATCTCTGATTTGCTGCTTTCATATTTGCTCTTTACGTGTTCTTTGTCTTCTTCTTTGAGAATCTCAAATCTCCTTTGGGAAGTTCTATGCCTATGAACTGCCTTATTTTATCTGTTTCCGGCTAACTCTGTTTTTTCTTTAATCCATCTTCCCAAAGAGCATGATAAAGACCTCTCGGTCCATGCCAGGTGCAGCGTTGGGACTCGGCAATATCAGAGAGAAAACCATCACGACCGGGCTCTCCGTCATAAATAAAGGGGATGTTAACGGGTTCGGCTTCTTTGATTCGTGCTTTGATAGTACGCTCTATATCCGGCCACTCGCTATTGGTAAAACAACCAAGGGGCTCCATAGATCCTCCTTTGGCAATCCCGATAACGGCTCTGAGTTCGCCTTTTTGGCCCTTGTATTGCTTAAGGCCGGCGCCGTCGGACATGATAGCTGATAAAGCTCCTGGGGATACAGATTCTTGAAAGCTCTGATCAATGTCGCTTCCCACCATGAGGTTATGAATGCC
>Ga0307421_1002275_pt1 | contig 10874 bp, 9 predicted proteins | sample SalMarWE160270MG_FD_202163 | JGI IMG/M metagenome (GOLD analysis project Ga0307421, IMG submission 202163) | Salt marsh sediment microbial communities from the Plum Island Ecosystem LTER, Massachusetts, United States - WE1602-70 | ecosystem: Environmental > Aquatic > Marine > Intertidal zone >...
TCTCATCCCAACCATTCAGCAGGACCATTTCATCCCCTGAATTATTAAGTCTGATCTGACCACCAGCCCAGGTATTGTAGGGGATGAGTTTTTTTACAACCGGATCGGATGCAGATACCTCATAATCAGGTTTGAATCCATAACTTGCTTCAAACTCCGCTGCCTGATGGGCAATCAAGATCAACCCACCCGGCTCAATCACTTCTCCTGATGGGAAGATCAGCATACCCTCAGGATCTCCTGGATGAGCGGCGTCTCCGACTTTTACTCCTGTCAACGACATTGGTTCTTCTTCAGGATTGAATATCTCGATCCACTCACCTTCCGGTTCATCTCCAATAGGGTTTGCCATGATTTCACTCAACAACAACCGAATCGAAGCTGGAGTAGCTGAAAGAATGAAGGGTGTACTAGTTATTGTGATAGAAGGTGATGGCGTCTGAGATAGTTCCGGACTGGACGAGGAAGTCATGACAGGTGTTGGTGGACTGCGGTCAAGTTTCCCTGGAGATCCCCCGATCCGTTCCCGCCAGTCACCGGCTCTGTCCTGGTCCTGCTCAGGAGGATATCTTTCCAGGGTGTGTCCTTCCTTAGGCGCCGTGACTGCTGGCTGAAACGCAGGATATTCTGAGCTTCCATAACTGAGCAGGTCTACCACCCTGCCCCAGGGATCCAACAGCAAAACTTCGTCACCTCCGTTGCTGAACTGGATCATTTTTCCTCCCCACTCTGGGTAAGGCAATAAGTCCGGGACCAAAAAATCACTATCGACTAACTCAAAGTCAGGGAAAAAATCATAAGTGGATCGGAAAGTTGAAGCCTTGTGGGCAATGACAATCACTTCTTTGGCTCCTATGTAATAACCATCCGGGAAACGCAGCATCCCTTCCTTTCCCTGGGGGGAGGTCTCATCGCCTATTTTTATTCCCGTCAATGGCAGACCATACATTTCAGGATTATAGATTTCAATCCATTCCCCATCCGGCTCCATTCCTTTCGGATTAGGCAACAGTTCTGTGATTAATAGATTAACATGATATGGGGTTGGCGTGCCAGTCGGGACTGAGGTGCTTGTTGGACTAACCATGGCAGTCCGGTTGTCGTCTGTAAAACCTTCTCTAGCTTCCAGAGATTGGTCTTCAAATTGGTTTTTTACCATCGAATCATTAGAGGGCTGCAGAACTACACTGGCAGGCTCAATCAACTGGAGAACATATCCATCCCGGTTCTGGCGCATGAGACCTGTCAGATTTTGAATATTATCTCCAACAGCAGCTGAGGACAGGAGAGTATTTATTTGATCATGGGTTACCCGCAATATTCCCCTGTCACCACCAATATCATCAAGCATTGAATGGTCCATCCACTCAAGTTCCGGCAAAACCCAGAAATTACCTTGCCCATCTGCCGATCTGACTACACGCGCGCCAGGCACAAAAACCAGCATACCCTCGTAAGACTCATAGTCAACTGAGCTACCTCCATTCCTAATTTCTTTTTTTAGATCCATAATTTCAGGTAAAGAATTAACAACCGACAGGATCTGAACAGATTCTTCCCCTGCAAGAATGATAGTTTCTTGAAAAAATTCCAACACGCTACCATGGACAGTTACTTCATCACTAAGGGAGACCCGGTCGAAAACATTTTGGTACATAACAAACACAGCACTGGAAGTTCCACTTCTTTGACTGCTCCCGCAACCCGTGTCCTGGATAAAAATTCCTGCTTGAGCTGCATTCTCAAAGTCAGCAATAACAACCCCGGATACCTCAACTTTCTTTCCATTAAAAGGGGATTCTGCTCCTGACCCCTGCACGTCACAGATTGATACCTTGCGGGGTAGTTTCCTACACCCGACGTTAAACATCAAAGAAGAGAGAATCAACAGGAAAAAACAGCCTCTACTTCGTCTATAACCCCCATTTGTTTTCACAATTTTCCCCCTCAACACATTCGGTTGGATTGAGCCTCACGAAATTATATGGATAAGCCCTTTCCAGTAATACTCTTGTTTTTCACTATACACTTTTTTGTCCCAATATTCAAGAGAACGGAGAACAACAAAAGGATCATAAGAAGGGGATGTCCAATGACTTTTAGCACATCCCCCATAAAAGCAATTTTGATTTATTATTAGTTAGGGAATCAGATATCTTTCTCCGCTGGCAGATTGATCACACCTACCCGGTATGCATCAGCAATCAGGGCTGAACTCACCAGTGCCAAATAAGCCGCCACAATACTAAGGGCAAATGGATAAAAACAGCACAGTATTACAGTGAGAACCAGGAAATAAGAACCATAAAATAAAACCGTACTACCCCCGATGATGATCAGGAAGGCAACTAGAAAACCGCTCCAATTCGCTTTAAAGATATTCCGGATTTCACCAAACTTAAAGGCGGCAGCAAAATCTCTTTTTACGACAGCATGGGATCCAGCAACTGGAAGGATTACACCGACAACCATGGACATCAGTGTGCCAATTCCCATCAATCCGAACCCCGCCAGATTTCCGGCAAGCATTAAAACGATGCCTTCCTCATCATTCATGCCTCCAATTTCCGCGATGAGCGCGGGGATAAACATGCTTGCATACCCGATGAGCATCAATAGAGTCGAGGGAATCATATAAATGGCACCAGCGCAAAAGAGCCGGAAACCATCTTCGAAAAACTTGCTCAGATCATCCCATTCTGGGAGAGACGGCGGTTCCTGGTCTATTGCGATCCGTCGAATTATCTCAGCTAAATATCCAAGAAGAAGAACGATCGGGAAGACTGGAATAATGCTGATAAAAATTAACACACTGGCAATCGCTAATTTTTTTACCCAAGCCTCATCTTTAAAAGGAAATGCCAGAAACTGAGAAATATCTGTAATCAATTTTTTCTTTGCCATCAAGACCTCCCACCAAACCAAGGGTTTTCCTTTATTATACTCAATTAAGAATAACTCAAACTGGACCCTGATGCTCCTTCATTTTAAGTAATTACTACTCCCTTCATTATCATTAGCCTGGTAAAGAAAAGGAAGGTGAAAACTTCTGAAAATCCCTTAAAAACCATATGTTTCCGCTTGTTTGGCGCCTCTCCCTGCCCCGTGTCTTCCGGGGTATAGAATTTTCTTAAGCTGGTATAATCTAGCTGGTTAGATAAAAAGGAGTTTTAAGTGGCATTTTCTCCCTTCGATTGGCTGTTGGGATATTTTTCATTAGATATCGGGATCGATTTAGGTACAGCAAATACCCTGGTACATGTCCGAGGAAAAGGCATAGTTATCCAGGAACCATCCTGGGTTGCGATTAATAAACGAACCAGGGAACCGATCGCCATTGGTGCTGCGGCCAAGGAAATGATCGGTCGAACACCCGCTGATATCCTTACTATTCGTCCCCTTCGGGATGGCGTAATCTCGGAGTTTGAGATCACCCAGGCGATGCTGGAGTATTTCATCGCCAGAGCGCATCAGCAGAGCATTGTTCCAGTCCCCCGCCCCCGGGTAATTATCGGAATCCCCGCAGGGGCAACAGAGGTAGAAAAACGGGCTGTTTACGATGCGGCAATGGCTGCTGGATCCCGTCACACATATCTAATAGAAGAACCTGTTGCAGCAGCCCTGGGGGCAGGATTACCCATCGATGAAGTCGGCGGCAACATGATTGTTGACATTGGCGGCGGGACTTCTGAAGTAGCCATCATGACTATGGGCGGCGTGGTATCCTCCCGATCATTACGCGTTGCGGGCGACGAACTGGATGAGGATATCATCCAATATATCCGGAATAAATACAATATGCTGATCGGCCAGCGCTTAGCCGAAGAAGCGAAAATCAATCTAGGATCCGCTTATCCGCTGCCTGAAGAAAAAACTATGACTCTCAGGGGTAGAAATCTGATCACTGGATTGCCGGATTCGATTGAAATTTCATCCATCGAACTACGCGACGCCATCTCGGATTCTGTCCAGACGATTATCGATACCGTTCGGGATGCACTGGATGAAACACCCCCAGAAATTCTTGCCGACCTGATGGATAATGGGGTTTGTCTTGCCGGCGGCGGAAGTCTGCTCCAGGGGTTGGATCAGAGATTGACGGAAGAACTTCAAATTCGAGCTTGGCTTGCCGAAGATCCAATTAGTTGCGTTGCCAGGGGTACTGGGGTTGCCTTGGAGGAACTTGATAAGTGGAAGGGTTTATTTGTAGGGCTGGAGCGCAAGAGCGCCCAGAGAGAGTAAACCTTCAGAATTTAACAACCCGTCTTCTCCTCTGGGAGTTTTTTTCTTTTTTCCTTAGACACGATACAGATCAAATCAGAGGGGGAGCATTATTTTTCGTGGACAGGTTAAGCCTAACAAAAGGGTGACAAACCATATTCATATGAATATACGTTTTCCAAAATCATTTCGGATAGTGGCACTAAGCCTGGTAGCTATTGGAATCCTCGCCCTAGCACTCAGCGGCGTATTTACCTCTCTTTCCAGACTGGTTGTCTCACCATTAACTTCCCTCCAAACCTGGGTCTCACAGCAGTACCAGGGAGTTGAAATTTTTGTCTCCGCCTCCCAGGATATCCGGGAGATCCGTCAGCAATACACGGAACTGGAAGCCGAAAATGCCCGTATGCAGGCTCAGATCGTTGAACTCCAGCAGCAACTGGTGGAGTATGAAATTTTATCTGCATTGTTGGAATTTGCCCGGGCAAATCCTGAACATAAGTACATTGGCGCTTCAGTAATCGGCAGGGATCCCAGTCCATTTCTCAATTACATTATCATCAACCGGGGCTCGGATGACGGACTCAAACGCGGTATGCCGGTAGTAACCCAGAATGGCTTGGCTGGCAGGGTTGTTCAGGTAACAGCCGCTGGAGCCCGGGTCAGTTTAATTACAGACCCGGTAACAAGAATTAACGTTCGGATTGAACCTTCACGAAGCGCTGCAGTATTAGCCGGATCAATTACAGGAGATATCACCCTGGAACAAATACCCCAGGAAGCAGATGTGAATCCCGGAAATCTAATCTTAACTTCCGGGTTGGGAGGTAACTACCCAGCAAACATAATCATCGGACAGGTTACTAGTGTCAAAAGCCGGGAAAATGACCTCTTCCAAAGTGCTTCAGTACAATCGGTTACCGATTTTGATGATTTGAACATTGTCCTGGTAATTATTAATTTTAATCCAATCGATATCTCTCCTCTCTTACCTAACGCTGAGACACCCTGATACGAAACTTCAAATAAAACCATGTCTGTGATTCTAAGCATACCTGTACTTAGTTTTATTACTGTCCTCCAATCTGCAGTAGTCAGCAGGCTGCCGCTGAACCGCGGGACAGCAGATCTGATGCTGGTGGTAATTGTTGCCATCACACTTCAGAAATCGGTAAAAACGGCTTGGCAGTGGAGTATTGTGGGGGGACTGCTGACAGATTTCTTCTCCGGATTGCCCTTTGGTTTGTTTACGACCAGCTATCTAATAACCACAGGCATCGCTTTTCTCCTGAGAGAGAGGATCTGGCGGTTTTCATTTTTGATGCAGCTGCTTGTCGTTTTGTCCGGCACAATAATCATCCATGGTTTATCTATGCTGGTATTAATCCTCCAGGTCGGCTCACTCCAGCTCATCACCGTCCTCCAGGCTGTCACGCTGCCAAGTATTATTCTTAATTTTATGCTTTCCTTACCGGTATTTATCATTATCCAGGATATAATCCAGCAGTTAAATCCTCCGGAATAACTATGTCACCTTCACAAGTTTCATCTCATAATAAAATCACAAACAACCGGATCATTTCCTTCGCAGTTGTAATAGCGATCGTATTCCTGATTTTTATCTTTCGTCTGTTTTCCTATCAAATCCTCAACGAAGATACCTGGGTAGCTCAGGCAGTAGAAAACCGTTTGCGGGAAATCAGCCTGGCTCCAACCCGAGGTGTGATTTTTGACCGCAACGGTATTGTGCTGGCAAGGAATGTCGCCTCCTATAATGTGGTTGTCACTGCGGCAAACTTACCAGACGATCAAGGCGCAATACAAAACATCATCCGCTCTTTGGCAGAATATATTGATGTGCCGGTCTCCCGGGGTGAGATTATCCCGGAAAATCCGTTTGTTCCTTGCGTTTCTGATCATGGCATCAGCCAGATCATTGAGTATGGTGAGCAAAGTGCTCCCTTCCATGATGTGAAAATCGCCTGTAATATTGATCAGATCAAAGCCCAGATCATCCAGGAAAAAAGCATGGATTGGCCGGGAATTTCCCTGGAAATTGAAACAGTCCGTGATTATCCAACTGGATCTCTCACCGCAAGCATCATCGGTTTCCTCGGACCGATTTCCAGCTTAGAAGAAGAATATTACACGGATCGGGGATTTGTTACAAATCGTGACAAAATTGGATATGCCGGTCTGGAACGTTTTTATGAATCCATCTTATCTGGAAAACCGGGAAAACGTGTTGTGGAAGTGGATGTCGGAGGCCAGATCATCCGTGATGCTGTGCCTGTGATTTCTCCCGTGCCCGGCCAGAATATCTATACCACACTGGACACCCGCTTGCAGCAAGCGGCCGAATCGATCCTCCTGGGTGAAATTGGAGGTTGGAACGCGTATTTTGGTGAACTCCGGATCACCAGTGGGGTTGTTATCGCTATAAACCCACAAACCGGGGAAATATTAGCAATGGTTTCATACCCCAGTTATGAAAACAATCGCATGGCCAGGGTAATTCCAGCTTATTATTACGAACAGCTAAATGCGGATGTCCGTAATCCGCTTCTAAATCAGGCAGTAGGAGCTGAACTTCCTGCAGGGTCTGTCTTTAAGCTTTCAACCGCACTTGGTGCACTTAACGAAGGCGTTGTCACTCCAGACCAGGTCATCACTACCCCTCCTGAAATCCAGCTGGCGAATAAATACACACCCAATGATCCAGGGAAGAGTAAAACTTACGTGGACTGGAAAGATGAAGGATTTGGGGAACTGGATTTTATCGGCGGCATCGCGAATTCCAGCAACGTGTATTTTTATCAACTGGGTGGAGGGGACGCAGAAGAATTGGGTACCGGCATCCCAGGAGAGGTTCCTGAAGGACTGGGGATTTGCCGATTAGGCACTTACGCCCGGGCATTGGGATATGGGGATTATCTGGGTATTGAACTCCCTGAAGAAGCGGATGGTATTGTTCCAGATCCTAAATGGAAGCGTATTGCTCACGGGGAAAACTGGTCAACTGGCGACACCTACATTACCAGCGTCGGTCAGGGTTTTGTGACCGCTACGCCGCTTCAAATCCTGATGTCAGCTGCGACAATCGCTAATGATGGAATGCTCATGCAACCGACCGTCATCAAGAATATTACGGACGCAGAAGGAGAAACTGTTATCCCATTTAAGCCGGAAATGAAATGGGATATTACCATCGACCCAGTTATTGATGTGTACAGTGATCCCACCAGTGCGGGTGGCTGCGAAGCAAAATTAACCGGTGAAAAAATCACGGTAGAACCCTGGGTGGTTGAAAAAATCCAGGAAGGAATGCGGGCTGCTGTGACTGAAGGCACTCTGGAAGATATCTTTGCCAACATCGGCATCGCAGTAGCAGGGAAAACAGGCACTGCTGAATATTGCGACACCTTTGCCAATGAAAAAGGTCTCTGCATCCCAGGAAGTTGGCCTTCCCATGCCTGGACTTTAGCCTACGCTCCCTATGATAATCCTGAAATCGCCGTAGTCGCTTTTGCTTACAACGGGGGAGAAGGAGCAAGTGTGGCAGGACCCATTGTGCGCCGGACTATCGAAGCCTACTTTGAATTGAAGACTATCGACAGCAGAGCATATCTTCCCTGAGGTATCATGCTATAATTTTAGGGATCGGTTGACCCCAATTGTATTTGTCTTTAATGATGGAGAGCATGCCATGCAAGCACAGGAAATTGAGGTTAAAGGCATTAAAAACGGCATTCTGGTTGAAGTAAAAAATGGCGATTGGCAAACCCGGGAAGATGCCCTTTTGCAGCACATTGATCAGAATCAGGGTTTTTTTGAAGGGGCACGGCTCGTAGTTGATGTCGGAAATAGAGCGCTGAAATCGCCTGACCTTGCTTCCTTAAGGAATGCGTTGTCTGATCGTGAAATCAACCTCTGGGCTGTCTTAAGTACCTCATTGGTTACCGAGCGGGCGTCCCAGGATTTAGGATTGGCGATCAAGGTTGATCAATCCTTTCCAGAGCCGGAGAAAGACCCGATAAATTCCTTATTGGACGGAGATGAAGCTGTCTTTCTCAAGCGAACAATAAGGTCCGGCCATAAGGTAAAACACCTAGGTCACATTGTTGTCTTGGGAGATGTCAATCCCGGCGCAGAACTCATAGCCGGAGGAAATATTATTGTGTGGGGCAAACTGCGGGGTGTGGTCCATGCTGGTGCAATGGGAGATACTGAAGCGGTAGTATGTTCCCTTGATTTATCTCCTACACAGCTCCGCATAGCGGATAAAATCAGTGTCTCACCCCCCAGGAAGGGAAAGCCCCGTCCTGAAATCGCTCAACTGGAAGATGGCCAGGTTACCGCCCGGGATTGGTCAAAATTCACTAAAGAATAGACAGGAAATATCTATGAGCGCTAAGGTACTTACCATCACATCCGGAAAAGGCGGGGTGGGAAAAACAACAGCAACGGCCAATATCGGCGCTGCCCTGGCAAAAAGAGGACAAAAAGTAGCCTGTATTGACGCGGATATTGGATTAAGGAATTTAGATGTTGTAATGGGTTTGGAGAACAGAATTGTTTATGACCTGGTAGATGCTGTAGAAGGACGCTGCCGGTTAAACCAGGCTATGATCAAAGACAAACATATCCCAGATCTTTATCTAATTCCATCCGCACAAACCCGGGATAAAACCTCAATTTCGCCGTCAGATATGATCCGGCTATGTAATGAACTTCGGTCTGATCTGGACTGGATCCTGATCGACTCCCCAGCGGGCATAGAACGCGGATTTAAGAACGCTATCGCACCCGCCGATGAAATTATCGTGATCACAAACCCGGCAGTCTCCGCTGTTCGTGATGCAGACCGTATTATTGGAATTGTTGAAGCAGAAGAAAAAGGCTCACCCCGACTGCTGCTTAACCGATTGAATCCGGAAATGGTCAAACAGAATAATATGCTCTCTGCAGATGATGTTGTAGATTTATTGGCCATCCATCTGCTGGGTATTGTGCCGGAGGATAGAGCAGTGCTGATTAGCACCAACAAGGGCACACCCATTGTCCTGGAAGAAAAAAGCCTAGCTGGGCAGGCGTACCGAAATATCGCCCAGCGTCTATTAGGAGAAGAAGTTCCCCTGCTTGACCTGGATAAAGGTAGCGGCTTTTTCAACCGGATTTCAAGAGTATTCGGATCAGGAGAAAAATAGCATGGACAATTTCATCAACCGCATCTTTTCAAAAAAACCGAGTAGTGCCGATCAAGCAAGAGATCGTCTGCGGCTGGTATTAATAAATGATAGGACAGATTTATCTTCAGAGGCCCTGGAATCTCTGAAAGATGACCTCCTGGATGTTCTTTCTCGCTATATTAAGATAGACCCTAAAACAATGCGAATTGACATCACTCAGGAAGGCCGGCAGCAGCGGTTGATTGCTGATATTCCCATTGCCGGACCTGTGAGCCGAAAGTACTAATTTATGCGTAATATCTCTTGGCGCCATTTTGACTTCTGGCTGCTTGGCTCAGTTGCCTTTCTGACCATCTTCGGCGTGACCATGATCAGTTCCGCGATCGCTGGCAACATCGAACTAGTAGAAGCCAATACAGTAATCAAACAAATCATCTTTGCGGGAATCGGATTAATAATTCTGGCAATCACGGCGATGATCGACTACCGCTACTGGGGAGCGCTGGCTGTGCTTTTCCTTTTCGGCGATGCGCTATTTGGCTCTTCTCGCTGGTTTTCAGTAGGCCCCATCTTGATTCAGCCCTCAGAGTTTGCTAAAATCGTCATCATACTCGTTCTGGCAAATTTTTTCTCCCAGAACATCGATAACATTAAAAAACCAATACTTGTTCTCCGCAGTCTGGTGGTCACATTTTTTATCATTGTTTGGATCATTCTCCAACCGGATTTAAGCACATCGATCGTTATCCTGGTTCTTTGGTTTGCTCTGCTGTGGGCCAGTGGTCTGGATATTAAACTGTTGTTAATTGCGGGAGGGGCAGGCCTAGGAGTTCTTGGTATTGGTTTGCCATTGATGCTGTTGAATTATGACCCAGAAAATACCACCAGTTTAATCAAACCCTACCAGCTTGACAGGGTCATCAATTTTTTATTTCCCGATCCAAACGCCAGCTTTGGCGCTATTTACAACGTCCACCAGGCAATAATCAGCATTGGCGAAGGCGGATGGTTCGGACAAGGATATGGGAGCGGTTCCCAGGTTCAGCTGCGTTTCCTGAAAGTCCGGCACTCGGATTTCATTTTTTCAGCTCTTGCCGAGGAATTCGGATTCGTCGGTGCGCTTGTTGTTATCGCAACTCTCGCCTTCATTATCGCCAGGTGTTTAAGGGCAGCCCGCTTGTCCAGCGACACCTACGGCGCCTTAATCGCCTACGGTGCAGCAACGTTAATTTCCTTTCAAACTATTGTCAACATAGGCATGAATCTGAGATTGCTTCCGGTAACAGGTCTCACCCTGCCCTTTGTTAGCTACGGCGGGAGCTCGTTGATCACCTTATTTGTTGCTATTGGACTGGTTGAGAGTGTCTTACTCAGGCAAAAAGCCCTGGAATTTTAAAAATTGGTAAAATGGAATCCCCTCATCAATTAGGATAGAAAATGTCACCTAAACAAGATCCTGCTCGC
>Ga0307421_1002277_pt1 | contig 10870 bp, 6 predicted proteins | sample SalMarWE160270MG_FD_202163 | JGI IMG/M metagenome (GOLD analysis project Ga0307421, IMG submission 202163) | Salt marsh sediment microbial communities from the Plum Island Ecosystem LTER, Massachusetts, United States - WE1602-70 | ecosystem: Environmental > Aquatic > Marine > Intertidal zone >...
ACGGGCGGCGTTTCCATTAACCTGGTGACCCGTCGAGGCGGGAACAAAGTGAGCCTGGGCGGACGTTTTTATTTTACTGATGAGAAATTCCAGGCAGCCAACGAAGACTTTGTGGCAGAGACACAGGTCGCAGAGCCCGGATTTATCGGGATCAACAGAATCCAGAACATCAAGGACTATGGATTCAACATGGGTGTTCCCATATGGAAAGACCACATCTGGTTGTGGGGTTCTTACGGTGTTCAGGACATCAAGACCACCACAGTGTACGGCAGGGCGGACGACACTCTGCTGCAGAACTATGCGTTCAAGCTGAATGCCCAGATCATTCCTGAGAACCGTTTCGAAGCTTTTGCGCACATCGGCGGCAAGAACAAGTGGGGACGATCATCCAGCGCAACCCTTCCCGGCGGATACTATCAGGGAGGCAGATATCATTTTGGAAGTCCTATCTTCAAACTTCAGGATGAGCACATGTTCGGGAACAATTTCTTCATGTCCATCCAGTACACATACTCTGACGCGGGCTTCAACTTAACACCTATGGATGACCTGGATTTTGACAATCCTCCATGGTTTGATGAGACTAATGATATCTGGGAAGGCCCGGATGGTGACGTGGGCGAATGGCGCTACTATGTGGAAAGGCCTGTCAGCCAGTATGTGGCAAGAGGGACCTATTTCAATGACAGCTTCCTGGGTGCCAGCCACGAGATCTTGTTCGGGGCCGAGTATGCTTCAAGGCGCGCCTACACCGAATCCGTTTACACGGGTAATTTTTATGCAAGTTGGAACCTCAACTATCCCACTATCGACTGGTCCGGGGACGGTGTTACTTCAGAAGCTGAAAATCCGAGCAACCTCAAATACTTCTCCTTCTGGAGAGGCTATTACAGAGACTATGGAGTGGATGCCTATGCTTTTTATCTCAGAGACACCGTGACATTCGGACGGTTCACCCTGCTTCTGGGCTTGAGATACGACCAGCAGCAGCCTTATGTGGCACCCGCCACTATAGAAGCCGTGACCGATAATCCGGCATGGGATGAGATCGCAGCAGCGGATGTTCAGGCTGCCTTGGACGCGAAACTTCCCGGAGCTGAAGTCGATGAGGTCACAGCCTATGACAAGAACGGCGATCCTTACTGGTGGAAGACATTCTCCCCCAGAATCGGAATCACCTATGATGTGACAGGCGACGGAAAGACCATCGCCAAGCTGTCCGTAGGCCAGTATGGAGATTTCATGGGAATGATAGCCGGTAACTGGATGCCGGGCGGAACCAGTGGATGGTTTGATTTTTACTGGAATGACAACGGCGACAACGTGATACAGCTCAACGAAATGTACTGGGCTACAGTGGGTGACGGAAATTATACACCCTATCAGATCTTCCCAGGCGGTACTTTTAACGGTAACACTACGGATGCCTTCGGAACCTATTACGGAGGTTATGACATCTCTAGCCCGGGTACTCTGACAGATCCTTACAGATCTTTCGACCCCGATGCCCAGTCTACAAGGACTTCGGAAGTCATTCTGAGCCTTCAGAGAGAAGTGCTTCCTGATTTCGGAATATCCGTTAACGCTACTTACAGAAGATATGACAGGAACAGCTGGAACCTCAAACACTTTATGGATGCCAGCGGAAACGCCTATGGATTCCAGACACAGGACTGGTATGTGGCAGCACCAAGTCTTCCATCCAGCGTTGATGTGAGCGGATATGACACACCCTGGGATGGTGATATGGGCGAAGCTGGTGATAACACCTGGTACTACACAACTGACAGCTATGAGGGTTATGACCCCTCTTATCCTTCCAGCTACTCCAGGCATACACTGCGACCTGATCTCTATCAGGACTACTGGGGATTTGACATCATCTTCAACAAGAGGCTTTCCAACAAGTGGATGCTGAACGGAAGCTTCACCTTCCAGAGCCAGAAAATCCATTACGGAGACGAAGGTTATATGAGTCCTAATAACCTGTGGGCTTTGGATGGAAGAGTCTACTCACCTTATCAGGGCGGAGCCAGTGGAAAGATCAATCAGTACACTTATTCCCCGTGGATGCTCAAACTCGCAGGACTCTACCAGCTTCCCTTTGATGTCAATGTATCCTTTAACTTCCAGGCAAGAGACGGATGGCTGATCAGAGAACAAGTTAATATCACTGATTACCGTATCCCGAATCCCAGAAGCCGCAGTTACACAGCCTATCTCAAAACTTTTGGTGATGAATCCCTTCCCGTTTTCTACAAGCTGGACCTGCGTCTTGAAAAAGTACTCAACGTGGGAGACGTCGGAAAGATCTATGTCATGGCCGACCTGTTTAATGTTCTGAACAGCACGATCGAAAACAGAAGATACCAGAGCGATTGGGGAAGAGTGTATATCTATTCTGACAACAGCACGGCTTTTTCACCGAGTTCAACCGCAGGATCATTGAATGAGATCCTGAACCCGAGGATGCTGAGATTCGGAGTGAGGTTCGAGTTCTAAGAATACTGTAGATCGACTAGAACAGCAAAAGCCCCTTTCGCACATGCGAAAGGGGCTTTTTTTTTGTGCTTTTTAATGTTAGAATGAAGGGGCGGAATAAGAGAAAAGAACAATGCTATGAATTGGAGGTATCGGATGAAAAAAGTAGTTTTTGGTGTCTTTTCAATACTTTTACTCGCTGTCTTTGTTTTTCCCCAAACATACAGAGGAAGGGCACGGTTGACGGGTTTTGTTTATGACCAGGATGGAAATCCCATAGAGGATGTCAAAGTGAAATTATATTCCATACTCGCTGAAGCCGGATTTGAACTCAAAACAAATAAAGATGGAAAATGGATTGCAATGGGAATAAGAGGCGGCCAGTGGAATATAGATTTTGAAAAACTGGGATACATGCCCCATGGAATATCCGTAGATGTTGCATCTTTCAGCCCAAATCCGGAAGTAAAAGTTACTTTGGAGAAAGTCGAAGGAATTATCATTACGGATGAGCTTAAACAAAAGCTTGATGCCGGGAACAAGCTTTTTGATGAAGGAAAATTCGAAGAGGCGATACAGGCTTATAATAAGCTGCTTGAAGAGAATCCCGATCTCTACATAGTCAATCAAAATCTGGGGAACTGTTATTTTCAAATGGAACAATACGATAAGGCCGCTGAGTATTATAAAAAGATCCTTGAAGGGGACCCTGAAAACACGAACGCCATGATCCTTGTAGGAAAAGCGTATGCAAACAAGGGGGATGATGAACTGGCGTTGGAGTGGTACAAAAAAATAAATTTCGAAGAGCTCAAGGATCCCACTGTGCTCTATAACATTGGGACCCGTTTTTATAACATGGCTAATTATGAGGAAGCCCTGAAGTATTATCAGCGTTCGGTAGAGATAAAGGAAGATTTTTTAGACGGTATTTATCAGCTTGGGCTGACTTATTTGACTCTGGGAAAGAATGATGAGGCCATAACCCAGTTTGAAAATTACCTGAAGATAGACCCTGACTCGGAAAAAGCCAACCAGGTGAAAGGCTTTCTTAATTATCTGAGGAGATAAGACAGGAGAAGAGATGAGGTTTATACGGATTTTGTTTGTTTTTCTTCTGGTGGTGCTGACCGGCTGCGGCCCTATCTATCAAGAAATAGATCTTGACCTCGAAAGTGAGGCTTTTTGGGAGAAAGCACGGTTGATAATGACAGGAGAAGAGAGAAAAATATTCAATCATCTTCCTGATAAAGAAGCAAGAGAGGAATTCATTCAGGACTTCTGGAAAAAACGGGATCCCACTCCGGAAACCGAAGAGAATGAGTTTAAAGAAGAATTTTACGAGAGGATCGAGTATGCCAATGAGAGGTTCAAAGAGGGCATACCCGGATGGAAAACAGACAGAGGAAGAATCTATATCCATTTCGGATTTCCCGACAGGATCGAGCATATGCCCATGACAAACATCCCTGACGTCAGAGGTTACCTTCTCTGGGTCTACTACAGATACAACTTTGCCGTGGAGTTTATAGATAAAAGAGGGGATAACTCTTATGAGCTTAATCCTTATTCGGGCATCTATGGAAGTCTTTTTCAAGCCATGGAAATGGCTAAATTCGGGATCGCATACAGCAATGATGAAATAGGAAGCAAGTATATAGATTTCAAGCTTCACTTTGACCGCGGTAAAGAACAATTGGATATTTCAATTCCCGTAAAAGGGCTTGCTTTTGTTGAAGAGGAAGGCCTGCTGAGAGCTGAGTTTGAGTTTCAGTTTTATGTGTATGCGGATAAGAAGGGGGCTCAGAAGCAGACTTTCATTGAAACACGACAGTTCGAGACAACTGAAGAAGAACTGGCTGATATGGAAGAGATCAGCTTCACCTTCACCTTTGATTTAAATCATGGTAAGTATTTTTTAGATGTGTTGATCACAGGAAAGCCGGATATCGGAAGAACGAGAAAGATATTTAGCATTAGAATATAAAAAATAGAAAACGATTTGGAAAATTCTTACACGGGCCTTAAGCCTGGGCCTGAAAAGGTGTCAAAATGAAGAAAAACATAGTGGTGTCTTTTATCGTTATTCTTTTTGTTTTTCCATTAATTACGGCAGCTCAAAAAGCAAAAAGAGATGACCTCCCCGGAAAATACAGAGAATTTCTAGACCTGACCCAATACATCATGCTGGATGAAGAAAGAGATGTGTTCATGCAGCTCACAAATGACAGAGAAAGAGATATTTTTATGGATTCTTTCTGGAAGCAGCGGGATCCCACTCCGGGAACGGATAGAAATGAAAATAAGGAAGAGCATATGAGACGTTTTGAACACGCCAACGAATTTCTGGGCCGCGGGACTACAAGAGAGGGCTGGAGGACCGATAGGGGAAGGATCTATATAATCCTGGGGGAACCTGTCAGCAAAGAAAATTTTGAAGGACACCTGGGGCTTTATCCGGTCGAAGTCTGGTACTACTACGGAGGCGGGAGAAAAGGGCTCCTCCCGCATTTTGCCATAGTCTTTTTTAAAAGAGGAGGATTCGGAGAATATGTGCTTTATGATCAAGTCGCGGACGGCCCCACAAGCCTGCTGGTAGGCGGGAGAGAGATGGATTTTACGGATTATCAGGCCGCCTATCAAACAATAAGAGAGATGGCGCCGACTTTGTCCCTGGTCGTGCTCTCTGTTGTTCCCGGTGATATTCCTTATAACTTCAGTCCTTCTCCGGAGAACAATATCATTATGGCGGAAATTTTCGAGTCTCCGAAGGAAGACATCAATCCCACCTATGCGACCAATTTTATGAACTATAAAGGATTGGTGAGCACAGAATACATGACGAATTACATTGAGAGCGTGACGGATGTGGCGACCATAAAGGACCCTCAGTTGGGTTTGAATTTTGTTCATTTCTCAATAGTCCCTCAAAGTCTTTCTGTTGATTATTATGAACCGAATGACCAGTATTTTTGTAATTTTGAACTGAATGTGAGTCTGAGAAAGGGCGAGGAAATCATTTTTCAGTATTCAAAGAATTATCCCTATTATTTTGCGCCGGAAGACCTGGATAAAGTCCGGTCGAATGGAGTCTCCATCGAGGACTCCTTTCCTATAGTGGAAGGAAGTTATGAGCTTACGGCCCTTCTCAAGAATTCCGTGGGAAAGGAATTTTCTCTTCTGGAAAGGAATGTGGATGTCAAAAGTGATCTTGGTTCGCCTCAGGTCATAGGGCCTTTTATCGGATACAAGTTTCAGGAATATGAAAGGGACATTCATATCCCCTACAAAGTCTTGGATCAAAAATTAGTGCTGGATCCATCAAAAAGTTTTTCTTCAACCGACGATATTGCTTTTCTGTTTATGGTTTCCAACCTGGAGAGGTCTCTATGGGAAAACGGGAAGATAGAGCTTCTTGTTAATGGATTTAAAGAGAACAATCCTGTGAAAAAGTCTTATTCCATAATGCTCAAGGGATATTCTTACAGAAACAGCATAAGCATCAATCATTCCATATCTGCCGAGGAGTTAACACCCGATTATTATGAGATAGTCATAAGACTCATGGACGGTGATGGAAATATCATTGACAGCGAGTCAGAGGAGTTCGTTATTTCTTCCAGCGCTGCCATAGGTCATCCCATTTCTTTCTCAAAGGGATTCCCTCTTTCAAACAGTTTCCTTTACTATTATATGCTTGCCTCACAGAATAGAAAACTGGGTCAATTTGAAGAAGCGGAGTCTTTATACAGTCAAGCCTATAAAATGAATCCTGATTTTAAAAATGGTATTTTGGAATACACAGGATTCTTAGTGGAAGCCCAAAAATACGATAAGGCCGTGGAAATGGTCGAGCTGTTCAAAGATGAGGGAAATTTTAAGTTCCAGTATTATCTGTTAAAAGGGAAGGCGTTGATGGGATTGGAGAAATACAAAGAAGCCATAGACAATCTGCTGGAAGGCAATAAGATATACAACAGTGATACAGGACTGCTGAACTCACTAGGATTTTGTTACTATAAAATGGGTCAGAATAGAAATGCTCTTGAGACGCTCAAGGCTTCGTTGAAGCTCAACCCCAAGCAGGAGAATGTAAAGAATCTGATTGATGAGATTGAGAAAAAGAACTGACTATCATGCAGATATGGCTTGTGCTCCCTTCAGATTTTTAACGCCGTTCTTCTTCGTTTTTCTCGGCGGTTCCGTAACTCCCCCCGTCCGTGGGTCAGACATACTCACCGTCCAGCTTCGCTAGATACCCTCGAAAAGCCTCATCCGAAGGCTAAATCTTCAATGTCGCTTCAGCCATATCAGCATTTCATTAAATTCATTTTTTTCACGTTAAAATTTAATCATTTTGATGGTATGATATTTTTTTATTATTAGAATAAGAAACCATAAAGGAGATTCGATTTGGCGCTGCATACCATTGACTGGGCATTCATAGTCGGCTTCTTCATTTTATCCCTGATTATTGGCCTGGCTGTTTCAAAAAGGGCCGGGAAAAGTTCCACGGAATTTTTTCTTTCGGGGAGGAACATGCCGTGGTGGCTTCTTGGAATATCCATGGTGGCCACTACTTTCTCAAGCGATACGCCCAATCTGGTCACGGACATTGTCAGGCAGAACGGAGTGGCTGGAAACTGGGTATGGTGGGCCTTTCTCCTGACCGGGATGCTGACCGTTTTTGTTTACGCAAAACTGTGGAGGCGTTCCAGAGTTTTGACCGACCTTGAATTTTATGAGCTGCGCTACAGCGGGAAAGCCGCTGCTTTTCTCAGGGGATTCAGGGCTCTTTACTTGGGAGTTTTTTTTAATGTCCTTATCATGGCCAGTGTGTCTCTGGCCATTATCAAAATCGGGGGAGTCATACTCAATCTCACTCCGGTTCAGACACTGCTCATCGCCTCGGTAGTCACCGTGGCCTACAGTGCTCTGGGGGGATTAAGGGGAGTGCTTATCACTGATTTTTTTCAGTTTGCCATGGCCATGGCCGGCGCCATAGGCGCGGCAGTAGTTGCGGTAAAGCTTCCCCAGGTCGGGGGTTTCCATGCTTTGATCACAAACAATAATATCGTCTCCAAACTAAACCTTCTCCCTGATTTCAATAATTGGGATGCTCTTATACCTTTGTTTGTTCTTCCCCTGGCTGTTCAGTGGTGGAGTGTATGGTACCCGGGAGCAGAACCCGGGGGAGGAGGGTATATAGCGCAGCGCATGCTGTCAGCTAAATCCGAAAAACATGCGGTCAGCGCCACCCTTCTTTTTAACGCCACTCATTATGCTTTAAGGCCCTGGCCCTGGATCATCGTCGCCCTTTGTTCTCTGGCGGTTTTTCCCGATCTTGAATCTTTGCGGACCGCATTCCCGCATGTCGCATCCAATGTCATAAAACATGATATGGCTTATCCGGCCATGCTGACTTTTCTTCCCTCAGGGCTTTTGGGGCTGGTGGTGGCTTCCTTGATAGCGGCTTTTATGTCCACGATTTCCACCCACTTGAACTGGGGTTCCTCTTATGTGGTGAATGATTTTTATAAGCGTTTCCTGAACTCTGAGGCAGATGAGAAAAAACAGGTATTTGTAGGAAGGATTTCTACGGTCGTCCTCATGATTTTAACCGGGGTGTTGGCTTTGCTTCTGAGCAATGCCCTGCAGGCCTTTCAGATTTTACTGCAGGTAGGAGCGGGGACCGGGCTTTTATTCATACTTCGCTGGTTCTGGTGGCGGATCAATCCCTACAGCGAACTGACAGCCATGGTGGTCTCCTTCCTGGTTGCTGTTTACCTCCAGGTCATCCATCATCACACAGGCCTTCCCTCCTTATCCTCTCATCTCCAGCTGCTTATAGGAGTGGGGATAACCACAATAAGCTGGATCAGTGTTACCCTTTTCACACGGCCTTCTGACGAGCAAGCTCTCCGGTCCTTTTACCGGCTTGTGAAGCCAGGAGGCCCGGGCTGGAAAAAAGTGGTGGTAAAAGCCCGGAATGAGGGAGAACCTGTGGAGACGGGAGAAGCTCGTTGGGACGTGCCCCAGGGCATCATATGTATGGTATTGGGATGCCTGGGAGTGTACAGCGCTCTTTTTGCTGCCGGATACTGGATATACGGCAGACACATTCCCGCGTCTCTCTTGAGTGTTCTGTCCGTAGCGTCAAGCTTTTTCCTCATAAAGATGTGGAGAAAGCTCAAGATGCAGAACTAATATAAAATCAGGTGTGGCTTGTGCTCCCTTCAGATTTTTAACGCCATTCTTCTTCGTTTTTCTCGGCTCCTGCGCAACTCCCCCCGTCCGTTGGTCAGACATACTCGGAGCCCGGCTTCGCCGGATTCCCTCGAAAAGCCTCATCCGAAGGCTAAATCTTCAATGTCGCTTCAGCCACACCTGAATTTCATTAAGCTCTATTTAACCTTGACTCGTGAATAATTCAGGTTTATTGAAAAGGGATGTTTACTGCTCTATTAAATTATGGTATAAAAGTTGAACAAAATGTTTTAAGGAAGGAAAATGGAAAAAAAGCAAGAAAACAACTGGGGTATGTTCTGCCATCTTGCCGCACTGGCAGGATTTGTGGTTCCTTTCGGAAATATCATTGGCCCGTTGGTCATCTGGCTTATAAAAAAGGATGAATCGGAATTTGTCAATGATCAGGGAAAAGAAAGTCTGAATTTTCAAATATCCATCACTATCTACGCTATCGTTGCCGCCCTGCTCATGCTTGTGATCATCGGAATATTTCTTTTGGTCGCGGTCGGTATTTTATCCATGGTTTTTATCATTTTAGCCGCTATCAAAGCCAACAACGGAGAAAAATACCGCTACCCTCTTACCATACGATTCATCTCCTGAACCGGAAATTTAACCTATCTGAATCTCAGTTGTAAAGAATGCCCGTAGACCTGATTGTTTTGGAACAGGTAAGGGAGGCCGCTGTATAAAAATCACAGAATCCATTATAATAGTAAAACTGTAATGGAAGATAATACCCGTTTGATTAAGAACAAGACCGGCTTTTTTGTTGTGGTAGCCCTGTGGATCCTGGTGGCCTGGCTGCTTTTCCCTCTTCTGGGAATCGGATCCCTTGATCTGGAGCATGCCAAAAAATACCTCTACCGTTCTACGGGAGGAACGGCTATTCTGATCATACTTTTCGGGAAAACCGTTTTCGACCTTTTCTTTTTAAAGGCAGAAGAAGTGAAACAGTCTGTGTTCAATGTCATTTTCCTGACTCTTTATTTGTTTTCTATTGCCGGGGTTCTTGTTTATATTGTAAGCCGTATGATCATGCTTTATGTGAAGACCCATGCCAGCGAATCCTTCCTGTTTTAGTCTGTTCTGTCCTTTTCATTTTTCTTGTGTAAAAAGGGAATATTTGTTTCTCTGATTTGTATATTGTGGTAGAAGGATGAATAGAGAGTGGGGCACATAAAACAGAAGGAGATGAAAATGTCAGTCACAAAATTTTCAAAAGTTTTGGTCTCAGGAATTTTTGCCTTGTGTTTGATTTTGTTTGTGCTGCTTCAGGCAGATGCGGTGACAGGGATCAAAGGCAGGGTCACAGACACGGAAGGCAGCACCATACCGGGCGTGTTTGTAAAGATCACGCAGCAGCCGACCGGAAAGGAATACACCACCACAACGGATATCAAAGGGGTTTTTAGCTTTAAAAACATAGATCCGGGCCTCTATGATCTAACAGCAGAAATAGCCGGATTTGTTCCTTTTGAAAAAAAAGATATTTCTGTCTCTGTGAACAAGGCAGTGGAAATCAACATCCAGCTCAAAATGACTTCCTTTATACACATGGATGAGGAAGGCCGTGTGCTCGGAGGTGTTGTAGGGGGCGTTACGGCAGCAGTCGTCTCAGAAAGAGCGCCTGCGGCAAGGCCTAAAACAGCTCAGTTTCCTGTGAGTGTTTACACTTCCTTTAACACCGAAGAGTATTCGCGGATCTATGAGAACCGGTTTTTCGATGCTCTGCACAATCCTCTCTCAACTTTTTCCATTGATGTGGACACAGCTTCTTATGCCAATATCAGGCGTTTTATCCGGAACAATCAGTTCCCTTTGGAAGATGCGGTACGTATTGAAGAGATGATCAATTATTTTGATTATGATTATCCTCTGCCCGGAAAAAAGGAGCCTTTTTCCATCTTTACTGAAATGTCTCTCTGTCCCTGGAACGAAGCTCACAGACTGATCCACATCGGACTTCAAGGGCGCGAACTCACCTCTGAGGAGCAGCCTCCCAGCAATCTGGTGTTTCTGCTGGACGTGAGCGGCTCTATGAGGAGCCCGAACAAGCTCCCCCTTCTTCAGACGGCTTTCAAACTTCTGGCAAAGGAGCTGGGGGAGAAAGACAGGGTCTCTATTGTGGTTTATG
>Ga0307421_1002278_pt1 | contig 10866 bp, 10 predicted proteins | sample SalMarWE160270MG_FD_202163 | JGI IMG/M metagenome (GOLD analysis project Ga0307421, IMG submission 202163) | Salt marsh sediment microbial communities from the Plum Island Ecosystem LTER, Massachusetts, United States - WE1602-70 | ecosystem: Environmental > Aquatic > Marine > Intertidal zone >...
TTTTCAGTTAGTATTGCCATGATCAAGTCAGGATGACTTGATTCCATAAAACGGACCAATTCTTTTTCCCAATCAGCCATCTTGCCCAAGTCGATCTCATCCGCATAGCCATGCGTGGTTGCATAAATCACTATAATCTGATTTGCAATCGGCACAGGAGAAAATTGAGGCTGTTTTAAGATTTCTCTCAACCTGTGCCCTCGATCTAATCTCGCCTGGGTGGCTTTATCTAGATCGGAGCCAAACTGAGCGAATGCGGCCAACTCCCGGAAGGCAGCCATCTCCAGCCTCAGCTGGCCGGCTACTTGTTTCATAGCTTTTAATTGAGCATCACCGCCAACCCGGGATACCGATATTCCCGCATTAATTGCCGGCCGAATTCCAGAATAAAAAAGGTCATTTTCTAGATAGATCTGACCATCCGTAATGGAGATTACATTAGTGGGAACATAAGCAGACACATCACCCAGCAAAGTCTCAATGATAGGGAGTGCAGTTAATGAGCCTCCTGTACCTTTCACTTTTACTACCTTTGTTGAGGATCCTGATTCCAGATCCTTTTCTGCATCTGCTTTAGCTAACGGCCCGCTATATATTTTTTTGTTTACTGAGTCCTTAACAGCTGCCTGTTCTTCTTTAAAATCACCTGGAACAATGACAAATTGATCTGCCAAACGAGCAGCTCTCTCCAGCAGTCTGGAGTGAAGATAAAATAAGTCTCCTGGATAGGCTTCGCGTCCAGGCGGACGCCTGAGCAAGAGAGAGAGCTCTCGGTACGACCAGGCATGTTTGGATAGATCGTCATAAACGATCAGTGCGTCTCGGCCAGCTTCCATAAACTCTTCCCCCATCGCACAACCGGCATAGGGAGCGATATATTGGAGGGCACTGGGTTCATCTGCAGACGCGGAAACAATAATGGTGTGATCCATAGCCCCATATTCTTCCAAAGTTGCTACAGTTCTGGCAACACCGGATTTTTTCTGACCAACTGCAACATAAATACAGATGACATCTTTACCTTTTTGGTTAATAATGGCATCCAGGGCAATGGCGGTTTTTCCCGTTTGCCGGTCTCCAATAATTAGCTCTCGTTGACCGCGGCCGATGGGAATCATTGAATCAATCGCTTTTATCCCTGTTTGGATAGGCTTATCCACATCTTTCCTATCAATAACTCCAGGTGCAATCAATTCGATAGGACGGTAGCCGGTGTTATGAATGGGTCCTTTGCCGTCAATTGGTTGGCCAATCGCGTTTACAACCCTTCCAATTAACCCATCTCCAACAGGAACAGAAGTGATTCGGTTGGTCGACCGGACTTCCATACCTTCAATAATCTCATCATATTCCCCCATGATTATGACCCCTACGATATCTTTTTCAAGGTTAAACGCGGTCCCCAAGATGCCGTTTTCAAATTGGACCAGTTCCTGGGCTTTGACATCAGATAGTCCGTTTACCCGGGCAATCCCATCTCCTGCTTCCTGTACTGTGCCTATACTCTGAACATCTGCTTGAGGTTCAAATTCATCAATGAATTTTTTAAATTCAGCTGCAATTTGATTTATGGACTCGGTCACGACACCTCCGCTATTGTTAATGATGCAAAAAAACGATAATAGCTACAACGCTACAATCAGAGTTGCTATTCCCCCTACCCGGATGATCCAGCATTAGAGTAAAACCCTGAGATCAAATCAGAAAATTTCTTCCGAAGGAACTGATAATTTCGATAAAAATTTCCCCTAATTCAACCCTAGAAATGATAACTGATAGTGGGCAGATTGTCTAGCAAATATACCCATTAACTGAAATACCGCAAGGCTGTAGTCAATCGTATTTCAAGATCTAGCGGCGCATCATCAGGTATAGTCTGCAAGGCTGCCTGGGCTTCTAAAATGCTGTACCCCAGGGTTGTTAATACCTCACGTACTTCGGCATTAATTTCCGCAGTTTCAGGGGAGAAAACAAAATCATCCCCGAGTGGAATCCGATCTTCCAGAGATAATAATATTTTTTGAGCAGTCTTTTTTCCAATACCTGATACCTGGGAGAAGATTTCTTCCTGTTTATTCAGAACAGCCCTCTTGATCACATCTGGTGTATGAGTTGATAGTGTTTCCAGTGCTAATCTTGGACCCACCCCATTCACTTTGATCAACTGCTTAAACAGAAAAACCTCTTCCTGGTCTTGAAAACCAAAGAGGGTTAGTGAATCCTCCCTGACAACCAGGTGGGTGAGCAATGATACTTTCTCACCTCGTCGCAAAGTAGCTGGGAGAATTTTAGGGACATAAACTAGATAACCAATTCCGCCTACATCAACAATCAGGTTATCTTCCCCTAATAAAAGTACATTTCCTTGAATGCTTGCTATCATTTGTATTCTCAGACTTAAAACACAAAACCCAAACCAATTGGCAGCATGATAATCATAGCCGGCCAAATATATCTGCGCAGTGATCGAGAGCCAAGTGAAAATACCAGGACTCCTTTCGCAGTTGTATTTGAAATTGCAGCCAAAATAATCGCAATTTTTCCTGTAGAAAGCGCTACCCCTTGCCCTGTTTTTGTCAGATCAGCAAGGGAGAGTGTAATTGCGTCTACGTCCGCCAGCCCGGCTAAGAAACTAGTCAGATACAATCCTTTTTCTCCAATATATACTTCAGCAGCCTTGGTAACCAAAAGGATCAGCGCAAAAAGAAATCCAAATTTTACTGCGGGTCCAAGTTCAAACGGATTTGAAAGATTTAGCTCTTCCTCTCCTATAGCAGACTGTGAAAAGTAAAGATATAAAGCATAAAGCAATCCTGAAAAACCCATCGCTGCCATCGCTGGCCAGATATAGGGAAGCAGACGATTATTCACAACTGCAACCTCGACAATCACCCGGAGAAACATGATCACCCACCCTGCGATGATTGCCACTGCAAAAGGTTTATCAAGTCCTTCCTGAGTTTGACTGCGCTGGGAAAAACTAAGTGTGGTTGCCGTACTGGATGCCAATCCTCCCAATAAGCCGCTGATCCCAATTCCTTTTTTTGGACCAACCACTTTAACCAGGATATATCCAAGGAAATTAATCCCTGAAATAAAAACTACCATCTTCCAGACCTGGTAGGGGTTTAACACATCCAGTGGAGGGGAACCAAACGTTCTATTGGGCAATACAGGCAGGATAATTGCGGTAATTACTGCAAATTGCAGCGTGGCAAAAACATCTTCTTGAGTTATCACTTTCACAAATTGACGAAGTTCCCATTTCACAGCCAGAAGAACTGTTGTCACCACGCCAAGCGCAACGGCAATTTCCACAGAATGTAAATAACAGATTCCTCCAATCAAGATGGTAATCAGGGCTGCCACCTCGGTAGTCAACCCTATTTCGTCCCGCCCTGTTGCTGAAACAAAATATGCCGCGATGACCATGACGCCAAGGAGAACAATCAACGCGATGAACACCCAGGGAGTAAGAAAAAGATCTGACAGGAGAGCTGCTAGTGCCCCAAACAAGCTCATCAAGGCAAAAGTTCTTGCACCTGCAAATAATCCGCCCTCTTTGTTTGTGCTGTAGGCATACTCCCGTTGCATACCAATCAGGAACCCGATTAGTAAAGCAGCCCCAAAACGAAGAAAAATATCTTGATTAATCATAATTTAATAATTGATTTCTTCTGGTTGAGTGCAAGTGACAAATAGCAACCGCTAATGCATCAGCTGCATCATCAGGCTTAGGAATCTCACTCAAACCCAGCAGCACTTTTACCATCTGCTGGACTTGTTGTTTATCGGCACTCCCGTATCCCACAACCGCCTGTTTTACCTCTAAAGGCGTATACTCACCAACCGGCAGCTCAGATGCGGCAGCAGCGATTAAAGCAGCGCCCCTTCCCTGCCCAACGCTGATGGCAGTTTTGACATTTTTCTGGAAAAACAGTTTTTCCACTGCACAGCAGTCAGGCTTATAAGTACTAAGAATCTCGTTTAAGTTCTGGTAAAGCTTAAGCAAACGCTTGGGTTCATCCCAATCACTCGGTGTTGTTACCACGCCGTGCGCAATCCACTCCAACTCGCCATTCTCCTGCTCCCGGACAAGACCGTATCCGGTGATGGCGGTTCCGGGATCAATCCCGATCACAACCCTTGATTTATTAATCAACTACACTAGTCCTTCCAGCGCTTCATCGGTAATTTTCAGGTTTGAATAAACTTCCAAAACATCATCCAATTCTTCCAAAATATCAATTGTTTTCATAACCTGCAAGGTATCTTCCAGGTTCAATTCTACTTCCTGGTTTGGATCCATTCTTAAACCAGAGCCTTCCAGGGTAATAGACGCTTCTTTTAAGCGGTCATGGATCTTTTTAAAAATCTCAACTGGCCCAATTATCTCAAAATATTCATCTTCCTCAACTACATCATCGGCTCCTGTCTCAATTGCTATCTCATATAAATCATCAAGGGTATGATTGCCACAGGGGATATTAAAATAGGACTTCCTCGTAAATTTCCAGGAAACAGATCCCTCTTGTCCCATGGTGCCTCCATGTTTTGACAGCACATGTCTGATATCTGCCACAGTTCGATTTCTGTTATCAGTTATGCAATTCATGATCACTGCCACACCATGGGGCGCATAACCCTCATAATAAATTTTTTCCATACTGGCCGCATCTCGATCTTCCCCTGTTCCACGCTTTATAGCCCGGTCAATATTCGAACTAGGCATATTTGCTTCTTTCGCTCGATCAACAGCCAAACGCAATCCAAAATTAACATTCGGGTCACCACCGCCTTCCCTGGCAGCAATTTGAATTTCCTTGGCAAGTTTTGTATAAACTGCACCGCGGCGGGCATCCGTCTGGGCTTTTTTATGTTTTATGGTTGACCATTTTGAATGTCCTGACATTGTGAACCTCCAAATATGGGGTTTTTTTATTGTAATAACCTGATTAGTTGGGATTTTTTCTAAACATTTTTCAACTGGTCGTATTATAACATCAGGATGGATTTTGACCTAAATTTCATCTAATGTATTTCACTCCCTTAGCCAAGGGCTAACATGGATAGAATTTAGCATTTATCCAACCGTTTTAATCCTAATATTAGCGCCTCGCCAATTACTGCCTGGTACTCATCCGTAGTGATTCTGCGGTTTATTTCACTGTGTCTTCCAGCCAAATAAGCTGGTCGGTATTGATCCATTATATTCAGATAAGTATTTTGTGAAATCTCCTTGGCAATGAACTCCAGAATAGCCTTAGATCCTGCCAGATCGCCCGGTAATACCAGATGACGAACAAGCAGTCCCCGTTCGGCAATTCCCCGTGGAGAAAGTACCAGGTCCCCTACCTGCCGGAACATCTCCTTAACCGCAAGTTGATTTACCGAAGGATAATCAAGTACACCGGACAATCTCTCACTTATTTCTGGCTCACTATACTTCATATCTGGCATATAGATATCGATGATTCCATCCAGCATTTTTAAGGTGTGAATGGAATCATAGCCCCCGGTGTTATACACGATCGGAAGTTGTAATCCGCGTTGGGCAGCGATATAAATCGCCCTGGCTATTTGAGCAGAGACATGCGTGGGGGACACCAGATTAATATTATGCGCTCCCCTGTTCTCCAACTCCAACATCACATCTGCTAGAACTTCTACAGAGATTTCGGATCCACTAACTTTTTGGCTGATTTCAGCGTTCTGGCAATATAAACAACTTAGATTACAGCCGCTGAAAAATATGGTTCCAGATCCCTGCCATCCCCGCAGTGGGTCTTCTTCACCAAAATGAAGTCCATAAGAATTAACCCAGACCTGCTTCCCCACACCACAAAGGCCAGTTTCTCCCTCTAACCGATTTACACCACAATTCCTGGGACAGAGATCACATGCTTTCAAGCGGTATTGAAAATCTGCGGCTCTCTTCTCAAGGTCACCTGATATTAATAAATCCAGATAGGTTGGCTGAAAGACCATACACCCTCTCGGTTCAAGACCTATTATACCGATTTCAACTCCACATCAGGTAACCACAGGCAATACTTTATCCGCTTAGAAATTTCATGGCTTGAAATAATCTGCCATCTTCGATAGAATTTTCATTGGAGGCATTGATTTGAATATCATCTCTCGCAAGAATTTTTTAAAGATTTCCCTGCTGGGGTTACTTGGCGCAGGGTTTTCCCCTGGTTTCCAAACAAAACAAACCAGACGGACTCAAGGGTTAATCGGCAGGATCGCTGCTGATGATAAAATCATTCCGGTTTACCAAGAACCCAGCTATGACAGCGAGGTCGTGCGCGAAACGGCATTTGACGAATTGCTGCATCTCTATTTCGAGCAGGAGATAATATCTGAGAAATCTTCCCCTCAGTTGTGGTATCGGGTGTGGGGTGGGTATCTACCCGGAGCCTACGTCCAACAGACGAAGTACCGCTTGAACCAGCCGATTTTTTTCATTCCAGACTGCGGCAGGCTGGCAGAGATTACCGTGCCGTACACAGAAGCATTTTCCTTTAGTGAATATGCAGGATGGAAAAAGAAGTATAGGTTGTACTATGAAACCACACATTGGCTGACCGGGATTAAAAAGGGACCAGACGGGAAATATTGGTATGAACTCACCTCGCAGCTTTCCCGTTCCCTTGTCTACTGCGTTCGCAGAGAACATCTCCGTCCCGTTCAGGATGTTGAATACCTGCCCACCAGCATCCACGTTCCCCCAGAACAAAAGCACATCAATGTCTCTCTGAAAGATCAAACACTCTCCGCTTTCGAGGGTGAAAAACTTGTCTTTAACACTAAAATATCCTCTGGACTTGGTTATAAGGAAGTATCCTTAAAGAATCCCAACGCTACTGCGACACCTCGGGGTACCTTTTTTGTCACCTCAAAATACCCCTCCAAGCATATGGGAAATGTGGTTGCTGCCGGCGCTCCTGGAAGTTATACCCTTCCTGGAGTTCCTTGGACAACGTTTTTTATCTATAATACCGGCGTCGCTTTCCACGGCACTTATTGGCATAATAACTTCGGAAATAAAATGAGTCACGGCTGTATTAATATGAGAAATTGTGACGCAAAATGGGTTTTCCGGTGGGTGAACCCAGCCTATGATCCTCCCTACAAAAGCCACTGTGATTGGCATAATACAGGATTGGGGACCAGGATAAAAATTGACTAAAAGCTGAGTAGAAATCCAATCTGTGCTAAAATTCTACTCATGAGCGGTAAGACATTTACAAAGAACAAAAAAGCATATTTCAATTACCATATTCTGGATACCTACGAAGCCGGTATTGTTCTTCAAGGTTCAGAAATTAAGTCTATACGCAATCATCAGATCAGTATTGACCAGGCTTATATCCAGGTAGATGGTGAAGAAGCTTGGCTGATCGATTCCTACATCCATCCCTATGAGCAGGCAAGTTTGTATAATCACAATCCCAAAAGGCGCCGGAAACTCCTCTTGCATAAAAAGGAAATCCTGGACCTTTGGGACAAAGTCAGAATTAAGGGTCATACGATTGTGCCATTAAGGGTCTATTTGGTCCACGGAGTGGCGAAAGTGGAAATCGCGGTAGCAAGAGGTAAAAAGCTGAGGGATAAGCGGAAAAAGATTGCTGAACGAGATGCAGAACGCGAGGCAGAACGCGATCTCAGACGAATTGGTTTATAAACCTATTTTCAGTCCCCGAAAACGGGCTAAAAAATATGATGAATCTTCCATCAACCATCGCCGGATTAAACCAGCTTCCAGCTGATAATAAAAGGGCCATCTATCAAAATATTGTCCCTCCCGAACTGCTGGAAATGTTCCATGTCCGGGAAGATTTACGGGATTCTCAAGGCAGGGATCTGATTGAGCTTCACTGCCCTTCCGGATCTACGGATGTAGAAATTACTCTTTATCATTCTGCGGAGGCTCAAGATCCAATTCTGTTTGGCCATATCACAGACACAATTCATGGGCAACTCCATATTCTTTTATTCGGTATGAATGATATCAACTCAACCCGCTTTGACGTGGACCGCCTTCCCGACGGATCGAAAACCATTTTCGGCACCAATCAGCGGAATCTGATTGCGGAAGAAAAAGCATTGATGGCAGGACTAGCCCCGGGACAAATTTACCGGGGACCTCATTTGTTTAAGGAGTCTTTGCTGGCATTTGAATGTTTTGCCGCCAGTATGGGACATGAGCTGTTTTTTGTCGAGCCGCTATATTATCATGTAGCGCTCATATTCGAGAAATATGGCTTTTTATACCAATCAGGGAAAAAATTGATGACGAGGATCGAACAAGGGTTTGCTCCAAAGGGTGAGCTTATTCCACTCCTGGATAACAGCACTGCTTTCCGGCATCCAGGCGCAGCTGGAAAAATTCGACTGCGGTCTTGGGCAATTCATGACAATATTCTCGGTGAACCATTCACCAATGTGACGATGTATAAATCTATAGACAAAAATCCAGAACATGTATGTGAGATATCCATTCCCTGGTAGAAGCGCTTCATAAGTAACCCTAATTTTGAGGTCAATTTTTTATGATTGTTATAGACGGAAAATCACTTTCAATTCAAGAAATAAGGCGGGTAGCGATTGAGGGTGAAAAAACATCTCTCTCCCGGGAAGCTAGGGATAAAATCCACCAATCCCGAAAATGGGTTGAAGATATTATCAACCGGGGAGACCCTGTTTATGGAATTAATACAGGCTTCGGGATCTTTGCAGACCGTCAGATTTCCAGCCATGAATCCAGGTTGCTAAACAGGAACTTGATCCTCAGTCACGCTGTAGGAACAGGAGATCCTTTGCCTCGCGAGGTCGTACGGGCAGCCATCCTGATCCGAGCAAACACACTGGCGAAAGGATTTTCCGGAGTGCGCCCACTGCTGATAGAAACCTTGCTGGAGATGTTAAACCGCGGCATCCATCCGGTCATACCCTCCCAGGGGTCGCTCGGATCGTCAGGAGACCTTGCTCCCTTATCACATCTTGGGTTGGTTCTATCAACTGATGAAGAGGATTTAGATCAGCTGTCCGGTTTTGCAGAGTACAAGGGAAAACTAACCAGCGGTAAAGAGGCAATGAATAAAGCCGGCATACCGCGAATTATTCTAGAGGCAAAAGAAGGAATTGCCTTAAACAATGGAGCAACTTTTTCTGCAGCCATTGCCGCCCTAGCCTGCAGTGATGCAGAAAATTTGCTCTCCGTTGCAGAAATCAGCCTGTCAATGAGCCTGGAAGCACTGCTGGGGATTTCCAGCGCTTTTGATCCCCGCATTCACGAATCCCGCCAACATCCGGGCCAAATAGCCGTAGCAAAAAGGGTCCGCGAGCTTACCAGGGGCAGCTCTCTAATGGATTCTACCAATAGAGTTCAGGATGCTTATTCGCTTCGCTGCAGCCCTCAAGTTCACGGTCCTGTGAGAGAAACATTGTCTTTTGCCACCGGAGTTATCAACCGTGAAATCAACGCGGCGACCGATAACCCCCTCATATTTGGCGAAGGAGAAGCGATATCAGGAGGAAATTTCCATGGTGAACCTGTCGGGCTCGTAATGGACTATTTGGGAATAGCCATGACAGAAATAGCCAGTATCGCCGAACGCCGTGTTTTCCGCCTGACTGATAGCAGATTAAATGAAAACCTTCCCTCAATGCTGGTTGATCAACACCAGGATGCCGGTTTAAACTCGGGCATGATGATACCCCAATATACTGCCGCTTCGCTGGTCCTGGAAAATCGATCCCTGGCAACACCAGATTCCACTCATTCTCTCCCTACATCAGCTGCGCAGGAAGATCATAATGCAAATTCCATGACCGCTGCCAGACACATGCGCCAGATAATAAATAATACAGCTCATGTGTTGGCAATTGAGCTTTATACATCCGCCCGGGCTCTGGACATCCGAATCCGCGAGATACCTCATACCAAACTCGGAATTGGAACCAGCGCGGCTTTCCGATGTATCAGAGATGCCGTTCCCTATCAAGCTGGGGATGCATTATGGGGTCCAGAGATTGATACAGTACGTGGGTTAATTATTACGAGAGAAATTACATCCTCAGTAGAAAAAGTTGATTAAAAACTGCAAATCAACCCTATGGAGTTGAACCTGATTAAAAAAATAAATCTGAACCAGCTCTGGAGGAATAAGCAAAAGAAAGAAAGGAGACCGCGGTGGATAATTGCCCTTTTTGTAAAATATTGACTGGTGAGCTGCCGGGCTCAGTGGTATACGAGGATGAGATCTGCACAGGAATAATGAATATACAACCCTTTAACCCAGGTCACATTCTAGTTATCCCAAACAAGCACTATCAAGAATTCAACGATCTTCCGACTGAGACAGGAAAACATATCTTCAGCATTTCTCAAAAGTTAGCCCAAGCAGTTCGGAACAGCGGAATCCGTTGTGAAGGGATCAACTTGTTTTTAGCAGATGGCAAAGCGGCTAAACAGGAAGTCCCCCATTTTCATTTGCATATCATTCCCCGTTATGAGGGTGATGGATTTGAGTTAGAATTCAGCCCCCGGCATGCTGAACTGCCTACCAGGGACGAACTTAACAAAAATGCTGTCCATATCCAGCAAGCATTAAACAATATCAAATCCTAGCCTGATTGAACCGAAAATCATACCCGAAAAACTGTTTATATCCCATGGTGAAAGAACAAAAGCGTGATCTCTTAACAACTGCAATCCTGGTTTCCGTATTGTATGTTGCCGCTCAAATAATGTCCGACATTGCCAGTTTACGGATCGTAATGATTGCGGGTTATTCCATCGATGCCGGAACATTTATTTACCCGTTGACGTTTACGTTAAGGGACATGGTCCACAAA
>Ga0307421_1002287_pt1 | contig 10843 bp, 7 predicted proteins | sample SalMarWE160270MG_FD_202163 | JGI IMG/M metagenome (GOLD analysis project Ga0307421, IMG submission 202163) | Salt marsh sediment microbial communities from the Plum Island Ecosystem LTER, Massachusetts, United States - WE1602-70 | ecosystem: Environmental > Aquatic > Marine > Intertidal zone >...
GGGCGGGCTGTAGTCAGTGGCCCGCAGGCCGGCGCCATCTATCAGCAAGGCGGCGAGGAAGGGAAGGCAGAGAGTCCCCAGCAGCACGATCAGATCGAACTGTCGGTACCTGCGTAGAGCACAGGACACGATCCAGACCAGGATCGCCGCGACCGCTGTCGCCACCGGTAGCAGCACCAGAAACCTGCCCACGCCGGACGGCAGCACCTGGCCCTGAACGTAGTCGCGCGTCCAGGGCAGCAGCCGCAGTATGGGCATCAGGGCGATGCCCACGGCCAGCCCGACAGCGCAGATTGTGGCGACCACAGCAAGCAGTGATCGCGGCGGCCTTACCGCATCGCGGCACGTCTCATCGAGGAAGACCGCAGCAGACACCCCTACAAGCCCCAGAACAGCCAGAATGCCACCAACGGCCAACAGCGCCGTCGGCGCCTGCCCTCCCTCCGGGGTCAGGATGGCCGTGCCGCCGAGGAAGGCCAGCCCTGCCGAGAACAAAGTCGCCGAGATCGCTGCCTCCTCGCCGTACTGGGCCATCGGCAAGTGGCCGACGACGAGATAGGCTGCTCCGGCCAGCAGCGCCACTACGGCAATCACGCCGCCGACGATGGCGCCCCCCGGTGGTGCGGTTACCTCCTCGGGAGCCAGCAGTGTGCCCGCACCCAACACGATTGCTCCCAGAGCCGCGACGCCGAGCGCGCCCCAGACCCAGAGCCGCATCTGCTCCGTCTCCCACTCGCGGCTCTGCAGCGCCCGCACTCCCAGCAGCAGGATCAAGAAGAAGCCGAGGATCGCATTGTAGATGTAGGCCACCTCCTTGGTACAGAACGTCAGGGCCACGGCACCGGCCATTACGAAGAGCCAGCGCGAGCGTCCGTCCCGCAGGTAGGAGAACACAGCCCACACCATGACCAGCGCCCAGACAATGATCACGATATCGTGTCGGATGTACCGGGAGTAGAACGCGATGGAGGGTGAGATCAGCAGGAGAAGCGAGGCGAAGAGCGACCCAGCCCGACCCAGCCAGCGGCGCAGCAGGTAGGGCAGGGCAACCAGGGCCACGCCCAGCAGGGCTACAGGGAGCCTGGCGGTGAAGTCGTTGTCGCCAAACATGTAGTAGGAAAGCGCAGTCACGTGGAATAGAAAGGGGCCGTGCGTTATTGGCGTGTGCCGGTAGCCTCTACCTATGTACAGCTCCCAAGACGGATCCGTGTGATTGCACTCGTCGTGGCTCTGCACGCGGTCGCCTAGCCCATAGAGGCGCGAGGCCAGCGCCAGCACGATCAGTATCAGGTAGAGCGCTTTCTCCCAGTCGAGCTTGGCCAACGAGCCGACAGGCCTATCCAGCCAGGATCTATCCACGTTTACCCTCCGTCTGCCAGCAGTTGCTCCGGTTCATCCCCGCGCCGCGGGCACGCCTGGCACGCGGCAGACGGGGACTACTCAGCCAGTTCAATGACAACCATTTCCCTACGCGCCCAGACGACTGCCACCTCTTCGATCCTGGGGGCCGCCGCCGTATCCCTCACCAGCAGCCACTTCACGGCGGGTCCGCAGGAGGGAGGCCAGGACAGCGTGCACCAGCCATCCGGCGGACCCCAGCTGGTAGTCAGGGCGAAGTCCTGGCCAACGAGGCTGGCCTGGCCAGCGTCTAGAGAGGTGCTCTCGCTCACCAGAACACCGTACTCCCAAGTCACTGCGGCGATGTCCGTCACCCAGTCTGTTCTTTCGAAGTCCTTCAAGTACCAGGCCAGAACCGACTCTGGCGCCACGTCGGTGGCAATCGGTACCGACCCCTCGGTCCCGGTCTCGCGCCACGACAACCCCTGCACCGTGTGCACGAGATCGCGGACGTTGGCCGGGGTAGGCCTGTGGACAAGCAGCTCCCGGGGATCGTCCGGCCTCACGTAGGCCACGCCCCAGGCGGCCGATACCGTGTACACGAGCAGAGCCAGCCCGAATCCGATGGCCGCACCGCGGATCGCGGTCGACGGGCTGATAACGGGAACGACCAGCAACAACACCGCTGCTGTCGCCGGGAGTAGCAGGGCCAGGATCAGCAGGAGACCGGAGTACACAGCCAGGTCGTTCGGGGAGGAAACCCCCGAATAGCGTACCAGCACAAAGTAGAGAACTCCCAACAGGACTACGATACCCAGTGCGATCAGCCCCTCATGCACCGACCTTCCCTCGCTTGCCAGGCTCCGCGCCAGGTAGCCAACGCCCCTGCCGGCCAAGAGCGCCAGCGGCACTACGGCAATCAGCACGTCCGTGGGCTGGCGGCCTTCCGAGGCCGCGACCAGCGCGGTGGCCAGCACCGCCCACGTGGCCAGTACATAGGCGAACCGATCGCCCTTCCTTATCGCCACGATTAGCGCCCCTGCTGCGAAAGCTAGAGCCAGGGGCTCGTAGACCAGCAAGATAATCACCGGTGACGCCGCCGGCTGCTCTGCTGCGCCGCGCATGCTGCCAGCCCATTCCACTATCATCCGGCCCACTGCGGCCAGACCGTCCACGTTCCATAGCATCCCCGTGGCCAGCACCAGGATGCTCAAGGCCAGGACCGCCCCGGCGACCACCAGGTGTGGCCGCAGGGCACGCCAGGCGATGCCCAGCTCGCCCTCGGCCCGTACCCAGGCCCAGCCGGCCCAGGCGATCGTCACGATGAGGAGCGCTGCCCCACCCCAAGGTCCAGCGGTGAGAGAGATCGCTGCTCCGACAACGCCAGCGAAGAGCCACCGTCGTTCCCTCTTCTCCAGAAAGCGCGCCGCGCCCGCGACGACGAGCAGGCCTCCCACCGCAACAGCGACAACGCCATCCACCTGGCGAGACGCACGCAGCGCACTTGGCGAGATGGCCAGGAAGCAACCCGCGGCAAGGGCCCCCACCCGCCCAAGCTGCTTGCGCAACAGAACAGGCAGAACCACAAGCCCGCCTCCGAGAAGCGCTGGCAGCAGCCGCGCCGCTGCGTCTGTGGCTCCGAACAGCCAGAAGAGCAGCACGTTCCCCCACAACAGCACCGGGCTGTACGCCCCGGCGACGGGCATCCCCTGGCCCGTCGCCGCCCTCCAGGCCAGCATCGCCTGGCCCGCCTCCGCTCCGGTCAGTGGTGCGGCGCCGAGCGCCGCCAGCCGCAGAACGAGGCCCACCGCCGCCAGAACGATCCAGGCGGCAGCCTCAACCGTCATCCCGGACCGACGTCCCTCAGCCCGTTCAAGCTCCATGCCTTCTGCCTCGCCTGCTCCCTTGCTCATCGGCCGTAGATGGTCACGTTCCCCACCTCGTACAGAACTCCCATCATCTGGGCAAACTTATCCAGCCCAGCCACAGGATAGCGCCCCCGTTCAGTGGGGCCGACGTAGACGTACTCAATCTCGTACTTATCCAGTAGAGCTTCTACCTCAGCCAGGTCCTCGCTCGTATAGAGCGTCTCGATGTCCGGCTCCCGCTCCCCCGGCACTTCGTACGATCCCCGCCACTGGAACTCGTGGTCCCCCCACCCCAGCAGCGTGGGCAGCCCCGTGTGCGCAGACACCCGGCCGACGTACGTCCACGCGGCATACCCATCACCCGGGGTCTCCAGTATCACCGGCGCTCCGTCGACGTACTGGTTCAGCCAATCGATCGCCGCATAGTCGTCCGGGTGCTCGATGGCCAGGTGGGCCGCCCCGTCCAGCGTGCCTGGACGGCCGTGCTCCTCCTGCCGCTTGGGGATCGCCAGGAATGGATAGAGCAGACCGGCCAGGATCAGAAAGACGGAGACAGCGCTCACCGCCACAAGGCACAGCCGCCGGCGCGGCTCGGCCGCGCAGCTGCTGAACCCAATGAGCCGCACCAGCGTACAGGCACCGACGATCGCCCACATCACCCAGACCTGGAAGTAGAACTTGAAGACCGTGTTCATCCGATCGCCGTAGATGTCCTGCAGATAGACGAACTCGACTATGAACACGAGAGCCGCACCCAGGGCGACGAGCAGCAGCAGGAAGCTGCGGCCGGACACGTTGACCTCGCCTTCGGCGCCCTGGACCGCCCCGGCGTCGCCTGAGCCGCGGATGATCGCGGTGGCTCCGCCGACGGCAAGCGTCGCCATTCCCAGCACCACCCAGATTGGCGCCGCCAGCAGCGAAGAGACCACCGATAGCAGACCGGCAAACTGGAGCGCCTCTGGGGCTCTGACCGCGGCTATGTGCCTCTGGATCACCCTGATAGGCAGAGCCCAGCCCTCCAGATCGGAATCCGCGCCCGGGATCGGCTCTCCCCCAAGCCAGAGATCGACGTAGTAGAAAGGCCCTTCTGGGGCAATCTTTCCGATGCTGACCAGAAGCAGCACCACCCCGATGATGACCGCACAGGCGACCGCCAGAATCCCAACCAGAGCCAGTGCTCGACCCACAGTATCCCAGAGAGAGAGCCCGGCGCTCCCCAGCTCGTGGACGACCAGTGCGCTGGCGAGCACAGCCAGCGGGCCAAAGACGACGAAGAACTGGTTGAATCGGGTACCACTGGACAGGTTCGGCAGAACCCCACCAGCCTGAGACTGAAAACCGGCCCAGAAGGGCAGGTACAGGATCACACCGGCGAGCACGAGCGCGATGGCCAGCAGCCCTACACGAAGGGCGACATCGAGCCATTCCTCGCGGGGGAAGGGAAGCTGCCCGATCAGATAGGCGCACATGTACAGCCCAAGGTAGATAGGGAAGTCCCACGTATTCAGGAAGCCCAGGCCGCCCAGAGCAAGCGCGCAGAAGAGCAGCTCCCAGCCGGTTAACGGGAACGGGATAGTCCGTCCAAACGGCTGTATCTCCCACAATCGGGGGGTAACCCTCGAACGCACGAGCACGTTCAGCGCCAGCCCGATGGCCAGCAGGACGAAGGGCAGGCTCAGGAGATGGGGGTGCAGATCTCCGAGAACGAAACTGAAAGCCGGGAACTCGTTGATCACCAGCTGCTCCTGCCCGGTGACGGAATAGTCCACCACAACTCGCGAGGCCTGCCACCACCAGAAGAAGCGCGTCGGCGCCTGCAGCCCGCCGTCTACAGCGGGCGGCGGACCATCGATCCAGCTGACGTCCATCCAGGCCCAGAACTCAGCTGATCCAATACCGCTGGCGTGCAGCACTTCCAGCAGCGCCTCCAGGTTGCCCATGACGGCCACGAGCAGAACCGCCAGCAGCCCGGCGGCGATCGCCCGGCCCACGACCCCAGCCGACCGGCGCCGTCTGCCGGCCTCGTCCCCGCCACCTTTCGAGCCTCGTTCGACTGCCGCCAGGTCGTAGGCCAGGCCAAATGCGCCGGTGCAGGTCAGCGCGAAGATAGCGGCGACGCCCAGGTTGAAGGCGATCGAGCCGGGGACGGCGGCCAGCTGCGCTGTCATCGCAGTGATCAGGTAGCCGAAGTAGTAGTAGGAGATCGAATAGCCGGAGAGCCAGGGATCGTTGGGCGGAAAGGTCTCAGAACGTAGGATGCCCTGCAAGAAGGTGATCTCCATCCACTTCTCGCCACCCGATGGATCGATACGCGGCATGTCAGCGCGCACGAGCGCCCAGACTGCGAACGAGATGGCGAAGATCAATTCGACCGTCAGCGCCAATCGCCAGGGCGGCGTTGGGACCTCAGCAGTGCGGCGCCCGACAGGCAGCCAGCTGAAGGCAGCGACGATCGCGGCAGTGAAGAGCACTCCCAGCGCAGAGTTCTGGACTACACCGGCCGTGCCCAGCATCCAGAACAGCCAGCCGGATAGGAGCAGGCCGACCGCCTTCGACAGACCGTAGCCTCGATCAGGTAGACGCCGGAACAGGCGTAGGCAGACAGGCAGAGCGGCTATGGCGAAGACCTGCATCGCCAGGTACCAGCGCACTGCCAGCCAGATCTCGTCCATTGACGCTCAATTGCGGCGATGGCTATTCACGGACGCCGGCCCGCCTAGCTACCTGAACCAGCCTCTGCGTCCCAGGCAGCCTCGGCCGCAGCCTGCTCGGCCGCCTGCTTGCTGTGACCCGTCCCACGCCCGGCAACCCTATCACCGAGCCACACCTCCGCCTCGAACGTCTTGGCGTGATCCGGCCCGTTCTCCGAGGCAATCTTGTAGCCCGGCGTGACCCCCAACTCCGCCTGGCTCCACTCCTGGAGGCGACTCTTAGCATCCAGGTCGGCCGCCGAGGCGATAGTCCTTTCCGCTACGGGTGCGATCAACCGGCCGACGAGTGGTTCAACCACAGCCAGCCCGCCATCGAGGTAGAGCGCCCCCATGACCGCTTCGAAAGCGTCGCACAGGTTGGCATCGCGATCGTTCCCGCCGGACTCCGCCTCCCCGTGACCCAGACGGAGCAAGCCCGATAGGCCAACCAGCCGCCCCAGGTCTGCGAGTGTATCGGCACGAACGAGCGCCGCCCTGAGGCGCGTCATGCGCCCCTCGTCGAAGCCCGGGTACTTGTCGAAGACCCATCCGGCGGTTACGAAGTCGAGCACAGCATCACCAAGGAACTCCAGACGCTGGTTATCGCTCTCTTCCAGCTCCGGGTGCTCGTTGATGTAGGAGGGATGCGTCAGCGCCCGAGTCAGCAACTCCAGATCCGCGAACCGGTGGCCGAGAGCCCGCTGCAGGCCGTCAAGACGTTCCCTCCCCGCGCTCGGCTCGCGGCCAAGGCCCTCCTTGCCTTCCCGGCGCCGCCTCAAGTCAGGTCCCTCGTCTCTCCGCCCGCAGCTCGCCGTTGAGCCGCAGCCGGAAGCGAACCAAGTCGCGGAATGCCCGCAAGACGACCCCCAGATTGGCGCCCGTTGCCTCGCCTCCAACGCGGGCCAGGTGAGTAACGGGCACCTCGACGATGCGCATGCCCCGCGCCTTCGCCCCGGCCAGCATCTCCGTATCGATCATCGCCCCGTCCGACTCGATCTTCACCCGGTCCAGCACCGCGCGGCGAAACAGCTTGAAGCCACAGTCGATATCGCGAGCGAGACGGCCGAAGAAGAGGCGCACCGTCATGTTCCAGCCCAGTGCGTTGAACTTGCGAATGAGCGGATCCTGCCTATCCGCCCGGTAGCCGCAGACGATATCCGCGTCGTCGATGCACTCCAGCAGGCGGGAGACCTCGGCGAACTCGAACTGGTTATCCGCAGGCACGAAGGCGATCAGCTCGTGCTTCGCCGCCGCGAAGCCGGCCTTGAGCGCCCCCCCATAGCCCCGATTGGGATAGTGCTCCACGAGTCTGAAGTTGGGTAGTCGCTCCGCCAGCTGGCGGCCAATCTCGCCGGTCCGATCCGAGCTCCCGTCGTTGACCAGGATGATCTCGTACTCGAGACCCAGCCCGCGAGCCACGTCGGTGATCCGCTCGACCGCGCTGGCGACGTTCAGCTCTTCGTTGTAGGCCGGGATCACGATCGAGAGCGAAGACATGGCATCACTGGCTCCTTCTGCAGCGGCCCAACGACAGACCCCCCCGGCTCGGGGCACCGATACCCCCTTACATACAGTATATCACGCCGCCTCTGGCAATACAACACCTTTCCCGATACTGAGGGCTTGCCGCGCCAGCCCGGCGGCCGGCTGCCTGGCGGGTAGTCAGACCCGCGCCCTAGCTCACACCAGCAAGCTGAGCAGCAACTGTACAGCAAGCGTCAGGAAGAGGAGCCCGGTCGCCACCTTGACTGCCCCTGCATGACGGCGGAAGAAGCCCCCTAGCCGCAGGGACGTCATGCCGAAGTAGGCGAGGACGAAGACGACGATCAGAGGCGTGACGAACATCAGGTTGTAGAGCACGAGGAGCAGCGCAGCCTGTGCCACCATGTCCGGTACGCGCAGCACGTACATGATCGTCGGCAGATAGACCTGGCCGGTGCAGGCGAGCTCCAGCAGCGACACAGCCGCGCCGACGGGCAGCGCCACGAGGACCAGCGAGCTCGTGCCCGCACCGCGCCGTATCACCGCGTTGACCAGGCGACGAAGCTGCTTGGGCATGGACAGCGACATCTCCCGCAGCTCACCACCCCGCGCCTTGCAGGCGTCCCGGAAGCTGAGAGCGGCCAGGCCAACACAGACAACCGCCATCACCGCGGACACCACTCTGCTGAGAGTGCCGAGAAACGGCACGAGGCTGAGCAGTCGCCAGAGGCCGATACCTACAAGCATGTAGGCCAGGAAGACACCGAGCGTGAAGGACGCACCCACCGTCAGCAGGTCCCGCCCCCTGCGCTCCAGCACCGTCAAGTATGAGATGAAGAAGATCAGCGTGGTGAACGCGCACGGGTTCAGGCCGTCGAGCAGGCCCGCCAGGGCGACGGTGAGCGCACCGAACGACCTGAACCTATCGATGATGCCTGCCGAAGCCTCGTCCGGGTCGAAGTCGGCCCACACCTCAGCTGCTCCGGTCGACGAGTACTTCTGCGCCACGTTCAGAAGCGCCTCGTCGGTGATCTCGCTGCCGATCAGGTAGTCATCGCCGACGAAGACCGCCGGGGCGACCAGGAGCTGATCCTCCGGCACGCCGTACTCCCTGCCCAGCCACTCCGCCAGCGCCGTCTCTTCGTGCAGGTTGTATTCCTGGACAAGCAGTTCCGGATGTAGGCTCCGGGCATTGCGGAGAACGTACTCCGCCCGGCTGCACTCCTGGCAGCCCACCTCGTAGAAGTAGGCAACGTAGGTTATGACCGGGGTGCAGACATCCCCATCGGATGGGCACGGCTCGATATCATCCTGGCCCGGGCCGATAGCGGGGCCGAGACCGTGGCCCGATGAGAGGTCAGCCGCCGGGGGGATCATGTCCAGCCCGGCGATCTCGGGCCAGGACGTGCCCTCCTCCGCGTAGCAGCTATCGATCAGGCAAGAGAGCTGCCCACGGATCTCGTCCGCGCCGATGAGCACGTCCGCGCCGACTACGAGCATGGGCACGCCCGCCTCGTCCGCAGACACGCCGAACACCCGCTCGGCCTCTCGCAGGATCTGGTAGTTGTCCACGTCGATTCCGGCAGGCGCGTCCGGATCGTAGATATCGATTATCTTGATCTCGATCCGATCGCCCCGCTCTTCGAGCAGCGGCGCCAGCACCTCATCGCGTACAGCCGCGCAGTTGTCGCAGTCGCCAGACGTGAAGTAGACGATCCTTACGACCCCGTCGCCCTCGGCCACCGCCGAGGCGGCCAGGCTTACCAGCAGGGTTGCTGCCAGCGCCATCCGCGCCGCGATAGGTCTGCCACCCTTGTTACCGACTTCAATCACCATCCACCTCCCCGGTTTCCCGGCCGGGAGGATTATGCCACCGAGCGCCGAGATTGGCAACCTCGCGCGCCGGCCTCCGGTCTCGGCCGGTGCGGTTGTACTCGGAGAGAGGGTTGTGCTACAATAGGACGTGGCGAACCCCGGTTTGGTTCCCTGGCGCTGGCAGGCCACCGGCCTGCCTAGTCGACCGGCGCGAGAACGAGGAGGAGAGATGACACCACTGGCTTGGGCTGCGGTCGCCGCACTGGCGGTACTGGTCACAGCGGCAATCGCCGGGTTGGCGCAGGGAAAGGGCCTCTTCGGCGTGCTCGTCGATCAGAGAGGGAGGTACAGCCTCTCCCGGCTGCAGGCTCTCCTGTGGACAGCGCTGATCATCGGCGCCTATTTCGGCATGGCTCTACCCAAGCAGGAATTCGTCTCTCTGCCCAGCGGAGTACTCGGCCTCATGGGCATCAGCCTTGGCTCGACGGTCCTTTCCACTGCGATCAAGGCGAACCAGACTCTCACCGGCCAGACAGCAGACGAGAGCAACCGGCTCGACGCAGTCGTCCGCACTACGGAGAACGAGATCCTCAGGCTGCTCGGCGCGGACGACGCTGCCTACCTGCCTTCCGGCGACAGAACGTCGCTCCTGGAGAGCATATCAGAGGACGAGAAGGCTGAGGTAGAGCGCGAGATCACCGCACGCTCGAAGCCTTCTTGGATGGACGTCTTCAGCCAGGAGCAGCGGGGCACGGAGCAGCTGGTCGATATCGGCAAGCTGCAGATGTTCGCCTGGTCGGTTGCTTCCATGTTCATCTATGGTTCGATCGTCGTCTCCAACCTGACCCTGCCACTCAATGAGCTGCGAGAGCTCTCCGCGCTGCCCGATGTCTCTGGGACCGTGCTCGCCCTGATGGGGCTATCGCAGGCGGCCTACCTCGGGATGAAGCTGCCGCGGCAAAATGTAGGATAGCGGGCGGGCTGGGCTACAGCTGACGCAGGCCCGTGCGCTGAGCCCGGGCCTCTCCCGTAGTAGTGAAGCGAAGGCTGTCCGGCAGATGTGGTATCTCTACGTGCTGCGCTGCGCCGACGGCACGCTGTACACCGGCGTGACGACGGACCTGGCCCGCCGCTGTGCAGAGCACAACACCGGCCGCGGCTCTCACTACACGGCGGGCCGCCGGCCGGTGCAGTTGGTCGCTTCGTGGGCTTTCGCGGACCGCAGCGCTGCGCAGGCTGCGGAGTCCGCCTTCCGCCGGCAGGGCCGCTCCCGGAAACTGAAGCTGATCGCCGAGCGCCTGCCCTTCCTCGGCTCTAGCTTTCTGGACCTAGAGCGAATGGCCTAGAGGGCCCCGCTCCCGGCTACTTACGGCGGCGAGCCGGCTTGCGGCGGGCCACGCCGCTCTGGTAGTCCGGCGCGGTAATCGGCGCGGGTGTACAGACGCGGACGTCGAGCAAGCGCGTGGCCAGGCGGGGATCGACCTCTTCGATCCACCTGGCCGTCGTGATCACCGTCGGCAGCCGGGCGTTGTAGCGGTAGTCGAACAGCTGATAGAGCTTCTCGCGCGCCCAGGCCGTCGCCGATTCCGTCCCCAGGTCGTCTAGTATGAGCAGCGGCGCCCTGCGCACCTCTTCGAAGCGCTTATCGAA
>Ga0307421_1002291_pt1 | contig 10827 bp, 9 predicted proteins | sample SalMarWE160270MG_FD_202163 | JGI IMG/M metagenome (GOLD analysis project Ga0307421, IMG submission 202163) | Salt marsh sediment microbial communities from the Plum Island Ecosystem LTER, Massachusetts, United States - WE1602-70 | ecosystem: Environmental > Aquatic > Marine > Intertidal zone >...
TAGTGATCAATTCTGAGATTCCTTGAATTCCCTGTCTCAACACGTCATCGGCAACCATAAACGCTTCCTGAAGACTGGCTTTTTTATCAACAATCTGCAACAGCCGGTCATTAGGAATAACGATCAGCGTATCAACCTGATCTTTCAGGAGTGAAATGCCCTGCTCGGCTGTTTGTATACGCTGTGTGCCTTCAAATGTAAATGGCCGGGTAACGACACCGATCGTCAGAGCACCGATCTCTCTCGCAGCCTGGGCTACAATTGGAGACGCGCCGGTTCCGGTTCCACCGCCGATGCCAGCTGTGATGAAAACCATATCTGCGCCCTTTAAAATGCTGTATAGGTCGTCTGCAGATTCTTCTGCTGCACTCCGTCCAACGCCAGGATCGCCCCCAGAACCCAATCCGCGAGTAAGTTTATCTCCCACACGGACTTGTACTGGCGCTTTGGAACGCAGTAGAGCCTGGGCGTCTGTATTAACAGCGATAAATTCAACACCTGTAAGACCGGCGCTTATCATCCGGTCTACGGCATTGCATCCACCTCCGCCAACACCAACAACTTTTATCCTTGCAAATGATTCTGTTTCTTTGATGGGGTCCATAGTTATCTCCTCTATCCTAGACCTGCGTTTGTTGTGTGGTCATTGTTTAAGGAAGCAAACGCCTGAGAAAGTCAATTACTTTACTCCAGCTAACTGTTTCATCATACATCTGCTTCCGGTAGCTGTCCTTTTCATATGATATTGTGTTCATTAACACCGTCCATTCTAATAAACCAACACTGGTTGAGTATGCGGGATCATGAAGCTGATCTGTCATTCCCAGCAGGTTTTCCGGCTGGGCTACCCTGACCGGAAAGTTAAACATCCTCTGCGCAAATTGGCTGATACCGGGCAGTGAGCTCGTTCCACCTGTTAAAACCATTCCCGCTGGCAGTAATCCATCATATCCGGAACGTTTGATCTCCTGGATCACATAGCTGAACATCTCTTCTACGCGAGCCTCAATTATCAGGGCTAACCTCTGTCTTCGATATTCTGTTTCTGCATCATCGCCAAAGGGACGAATATAAAATACTTCGTCTTCTGGAATTTCAGATTTCATGGCATGGCCGTGCTGAATTTTTACTTTTTCTGCCTGGTCAAGCGACAAACTCAATCCATGAGTGATGTCGGAGGTTATATGATTTCCTCCAATAGCCATCACCATCGTGTGCCAGACATCCCCATTGATATAAATCGCTAAATCGGTTGTTCCTCCGCCGATATCACAAACTACAACACCCATTTCCCGCTCAGTTTCAGTTAATACTGCTTCTGCTGATGCAAGGGGATTGAGAACAAAAGCTTCCACCTCAGCACCCGCGGCATTCACACACTGCTCCAGATTATCAAGGGATGTGGAAGCTGCGGTAATGATATGGGCTTCAACTTCCAAACGATATCCGTGCATGCCAATCGGTTTGTGAATGCCATCCTGCCCATCAACGCTGAATCCGCGCTGGATGACATGAACAATATCCCGATTGTGAGGAATGGCAACAGCTTTTGCGGCATCCAATGCCCGGAAGACATCATGCTGATCGATCACGCCACCTGTGACACCACTCGCACCGTGACTGTTCACAGACGAAACATGAGATCCTGCCAAGCTAACCTGGGCCGATGTAATCTCCAAACCAGAAGTCCTTTCTGCTTTGTCAATAGATCGCTTGATAGCTTTGCTGGTTGCCTCAATATCCACAACAGCACCTTTCCGCATTCCACGTGAAGGTTCTATACCAACACCAAGAATTCGGAATTTATTTTCCGCCTCCACCCTAGCTACCAGGGTGCAGATTTTTGTTGTACCTACATCAATGCCTACAATGATCGGTGCATCCTGCGTGCTCATGGTTCCATCCTGAAATAAGGTGAATCCAAAAACTCAATATTAATAATTGCGGGGGTAATTCTCTTCCCCTCCAAATACTCAACCATCGATTGATATACATTCATCTTCTTTCCCGCGTTGTCATCTTTAAACCCAAAATATACAACCCAACCTCTTGCATCATGCCATCCCAAACCATGCTCTGCGGTATAAACCATATCCGCTTGTTCCGGCAAATAATCATCCAGGGCAGCTACTGTTTTTACAATCTGCGGATCTACAAATCTATCATCAACCGTCGGCGGCAACATAACTGATCTGACTTGAACAACATCAAGGCCTTGGTCATGGGGTTCAAATGCCACCCCATTCTCATCCACCCATCTCACATGGCCATCCCAATTCCAGGCCAGAACGGGATTCCGTTCTTCTAATAAAATGCTGACGTTTGATGGCCAGGTAACCTGCACATCCACTTCAGATAAACCGGGATATGTAAGCTGCAGGTCCTTTTTAATCCTCTCTGGATTAATGAAAAATATCGACGATCCAGAAATATTTATAGCCTGGGAGATATCTCCTTCGGTAAAACGTTCCAGACCCTGTACATGAATTCCGTGTACCTGAAACAACGCATTATTAGTCAACAGTATCAATCCCAACAGCAGGCTTACTGATACTACACCTGATAACAACCGCCATTTATTACTTACTGCGGGCATAGCAGGCAGCCGGATTTCTGCTCCCGGGGAAGACAAAGCAACATCAACACGCCGCCGGGGCGCTGGCCTGTTATCTATGGCAACTGTATTAATGCCAATCTCACTCCGGGAGACAACAGGAGGCATCCTGCGTGAAGACAGGCTGGAAGATCGGCGGGAAGTCCCCTGAGTTCTCCTCGTCTGGGCGGATTTCCTGCTTCCACTTCCCTGCTCTGCTCGAGTCCGGTGTACTCTACTCATCATTTTGCCTTAAGTCTTAAACTCATACTTTCTCAATAACTGGTCTTTCTCCTGTTTCCTTTCCAGGGCGAGGAGAACTAATTCATCAATTAAATCTGCGTATGTCAACCCGCTTGCTTCCCATAATTTTGGATACATACTAATCGGAGTAAAACCCGGTATGGTATTCAGTTCATTTAATAAGATATCTCCGCTTTCTTTATCCAGTAAAAAGTCAACCCTGGCCATTCCGGCGCAGTCGATTGCTTGATATGCCTGCAGGGCATATTCCTGAAACAGCTCAATCTGATCATCATCAAGTGCTGCCGGGATAATTAATTTCGAGCTGTCATCGTGGTACTTTGCTTCATAGGAATAAAATTCCGCAGAAGGCTGGATTTCACCAGGTACTGAGACTCTGGGTGATTGATTTCCTAAAACACTCAGTTCAATTTCTCGCGCGTTGATGCCTTTTTCTACCAGGATGCGACGATCATACTGAGCAGAGTCCTGTAAACTGACAGCAACCTCCTCAATATCCTGGCATTTATGGACTCCCACGGATGAACCCATATTGGCTGGTTTTACAAACAACGGATATTCAGCAAATTCAGCCACCCGGTTGAGCACTTCATTCATATTGTCCAACTCTGACCGGTTAACGAGTATTGAAGGCGTTACCGGAATATCGTTGGCTATCATCACATCCTTAAACAAAGCCTTATCCATTGCCACCGAAGATCCCAATACCCCTGCTCCCACATATGCGATATCAGTGAGTTCAAACAATCCCTGCATAGTTCCATCTTCACCAAATGAGCCGTGAAGCACAGGGAAAATCACATCCAATTCTGCAAAAACTTTAAGAATCTCTTCCTGATCATCAGTGGTGATGGTATATATTTCTGACCGGGCAGGGATAGGTAGCATCAACGCCGGCGATAACTGCTCTGTTTTCTTTTCACTGAGAGTTTCAAGCGTTTTCTCACCTACCAACCAATCACCATCAATTGTGATGCCTATCTGGGTGATTTGATATTTTTGAGGATCAAGTGTATTCAGGACGGACCGTGCAGAAATGAGAGAAACTTCATGTTCCCCTGAACGTCCTCCAAATACAACACCTAAACGAATGGGTTTTCCCATACCTTAACCTTGTTCCCAGTCTCCAATAAGTTGAATTTCCAATTCCAGCTTTACTCCGAATTTTTCTTTTACCGTCTTCCTCACTCGTTCGATCAAGGCAGCTATATCATCAGCAGTTGCGTTCCCCTGGTTGAGGAAAAAATTTCCATGGACAAGGCTGATTTCCGCATTCCCTACTCTGGATCCCTTTAGTCCCGCTTCTTCGATCAGCCTTCCAGCATAATCACCTGGAGGGTTTTTAAACATGCTGCCCAGACTTGCACCCTGCGGCTGGGAGCCCTGGCGTTTTTCTGAAATGGCGGAGAGCTGTGCTTTCACCTTTTCGGGTGTGCTTTGCCGCAGACGGAAAGTCGCACTCAGGACTACCGCCGGAGATATTCCAGTTTTTATCACGCTAGTCCGGTAGTCATACGCCAATTGATCCACCGACCATTCTGATCGCTGAATCTTGTCTCTTCCCAGATGCAAGATTTCTGCCACTTCCAGGTTCTCCGCCACATTGGAACCAAAGGCACCGGCATTATTCACCACTGCCCCTCCCACTGTGCCGGGAATACCGGCAGACCATTCCAGCCCGGTCCAACCTTTGGAAGCGGTCCGGCGGGACAATTTTCCAAAACTAGCCCCTGATTCAGCCCACAACCGGGGCGTTTCCGGGTCATTTTCGAGAAATTTCACTTCTTTTGCTTTATTAATTACCACCACTTCCCTGATTCCTGCGTCACTGATGAGGGTATTTGATCCGCTACCAAGTAAAATAAACGGAATTTCTTGCTCCCAGAGAAACCGGATTGATTCTTCCAATTCCTTAACGTCACTGGTTATGGTTAAATAATCTGCCGGTCCCCCAACCTTCATAGCAGAATACTGCCCCATCATTTCATCCATCTTCAACTTGCTTCCGAAGAAGGATTCCAGGGTATTCCTCTGGGATTCTGCAATTACTGGCTTATCCATAACATTTCCCTAAAGGTCTTTAATGCAGTCAACAACCTTGTTAACAACCTTTAATGAAATCTTGTTTCCATTATCTGACAGTCCATTTAACTCAGCCTGCAGCTTCGGGTTCTCCTGGACTACCCACCTCAATTTCTCGGGGAATTCAATTGCTAACTCAAGATTTTGTTCTCTGTCATTCGGAAGAATATTTGCGCTCATGGTTATTCTCCTCTCTTAGATTTTGTCCCTGACCTGAAAGGGCCTGCTCCAATTGAACGTTTATTTCTATCGCGTCTCCGGCAGTAAACAGCAGCAGCAAATCACCTGCACTCAGTTCTTTCTGTAAAAAATCAACCGCCTTTTTCCTCTCCGGTATATAAAACACATCTGAATGATTAATTTCTTGCACCAAATCGGCTGTTGAAAAATCTTCCGGTTTTTCTTCCCGGGCGGCAAATACATCCAAGACAATTACTCGATCTGCCTTCGAAAATGCTTCTGTAAACCCTGAAAACAAGGCTTGAGTCCGAGAGTACGTATGCGGCTGCCAGACTGCCCAAATTCTTCGATCAGGATAGGCTTCCCTGGCTGCAGATAACGTGGCGTCGATCTCAGTCGGATGATGAGCATAATCATCAATCAATAAAATTCCCTGGTATTCACCCCGAATGTCAAATCTGCGCTCACTTCCTTTGAATTCAGCTAATGCCCGAGCAGTATCTTTTCCCGGTAGACCCATGTGATCTGCCACTGCAAAAGCAGCCAAGGCGTTTAACACATTATGTTTCCCCGGCATCTGGAGCGAAATTTGAATGGGCTCTGCTTCCTGGCCAGATCCTGCCACAGCTTCAAAATTAATCCCGCCGTTATTATTGATCTCCAGATTCCTGGCTATATAATCCCGATTGAGAGCCTGAAATCCATAAACCACCAGCTGCTGATTGGGTTTTAGTTCATCTAGTAACCTCATGGCACCTGGATCTTCACCACAGAGGAACAAGACCCCTTCTGGTTGTAATTTGTTTACAAAACTGCGAAATGCCTCCCTGAATATTTCTTCTGTAAGGAATAAATCAGGATGGTCGTACTCGACATTGGTGATTACCGCCCGAGAGGGGTTTAATCCGAGGAACATATAATCATACTCATCCGCTTCAATCACAAAGTCAGGTCCTTGACCAGCCCTGGCATTTGTCTGCAGGTTGGCAATCACACCACCAACAATAAACGATGGATCTTTGTCCAGTGCAGAGAGAATCCAGATTATCATTGAGGTAGTTGTTGTTTTTCCATGGCTGCCCGCAACAGCTGTAACCTCTTTACCTTCTAATAAACTATCCAGGAATTCAGCCCTCTTTAATACCGGAATTCCCGCCAGCAGAGCAGCCTGAACCTCTACGTTTTCTTCCGGCACCGCAGAAGACCGGACCACAATATTCGCGCCCCGGATGTTTTCAGCCTGGTGCCCGAGATATACTTTTCCTCCAGCCTCTTCAACTGCACCAGACAGCGAAGATAAAGTGAGATCAGAACCACTCACTATATACCCCTCTTCCAGCAGAACTTTGGCAATCGCGGACAAGCCAGTACCTCCAATGCCAATGAAATGAATATGCTCCATCAGATAAACACCACCAATACAAACATAAACGCAATCACAACTGCGAAAAACAAGCCGAGTTGATTGCTGGCAAATACCGGCGGGAAATATTTTAATAAGCTAAGTGCAGCATCTCCGAGGGGTGTTCCAGGTTGCGGCGGCATGATTTCAGGCCCAAAGGGATAATGGGCAGCAGCCATATACCACCACAGCGTTCCAATGATAAAAAATCCGCTCCCAAGACCCAGAACTGCACCCAGTAAAACATCCTGAATTTTTTCCCGGCGAGCTTTTTCCCGCAGCGCTGCCAAGCGGGGGGTTTGATAACCAAAAAATGCCAGAATTCCTACGATTGCTCCCCGAGTCCAAAATTGAATTATTAGTTCATCCTGGATTGGCACCGGTAGAGTTTCAAAACCTGCAAATGGACTCAAATTTTCCACCTGTCCCAAAATATCTTCAAAAGGAACAATAAAGGCAGTGAATGTCTCCAGCACATAGATCAAGAATAAACCCAGAACAATACTGAAGATAACCAGGAGTTCTTTTGCCCAACCCCGCATGGCGCCGATTAATCCAAAGAGAATAACAAACATCCAGAATGCAGACAGGATTGATATCATAAGTGAGTCCCTCCCTTTGCATTCCCCGCCAGGGATAAAAGCAGTTGAGCGATCGTTTCAGCTGCTTTTGGCTGAGCTAACGCTTTCATTGCCGATCCCATTTTCATTAACTTCTCCTGATCATTGAATATGGCTTGCACACGAGGAAGAAACTGCTCGTGAAGATCTTCATCAGTAATGATTTCAGCAGCGCCCCGATCAACTAAATACTGAGCATTGGTCTTCTGGTACCGCCAGGCATGCGGGTATGGCACAAGAATCGCGGGTAATCCAAACAAAGGATATTCACCCAGGATGGAAGCGCCGCTGCGGGAAACGACTAGATCTGCAGTCCTTAAAGCAGCTCCCATTTCATCATGCAGGAATGGAAACACCCGATAGTTTTCTTTTTCCTGTCTTGCTAAACTTGCCCTATTGGTTTGCATTTCTTCCCAATCCAATTTGCCCGTAATATGTATTACCTGTAATTCACGCAGCAGGTCCGGCAATATCTCTTTGGATGCCCGGTTAATGGACCGAGCGCCTTTGCTGCCGCCGAAAATCAACAAAACCGGTATTTCTGGATCCAAATTTAGGGTATCCAAAGCTTTTTTCCGGGTCCAATCCAGAAGTTTTGCTCTAACCGGATATCCGGATACCATGACTGATTTACCAGATGGAATGTACAACTTAGTCTGGTCCACAGAGACAGCTATCTGGTCAGCAAGGTTGGTAATAGCTCTGATAGCCAGTCCAGGTTCAATATCTGGAACAAAAACCAAACTTGATACCGCCCTGCCTGCAAAAGCCGCTGGAACTGCCAAGTATCCTCCAGTGAAAAACAAAACATCCGGGCGGTACTCTCTAATAATCTGCCCGGCTTTAATATAACCTTTCAGCAGCTGCAAAAGACTTCCTGGCAAGTTTTTCAAACCTACGCCGTGTAATCCAGCTGCGGGAATGGTCGTGAATTCAATATTTTGCCGGGACAATATTTCTTGTTCCATGCCGTTTTCACCACCTATCCAGAGAACACCACCATCAGTTTTCCAGGATGGCTTATGCTCGTTTAGTGCCTGCAGGACGGCTAAAGCCGGGTACACTCCCCCGCCTGTCCCGCCCGCGCAAATCAACAACCGCACCTAATGACCTCCGTTCCTGTTTTCTACGTTCCAATTCAGCAACACGTCCCACACCGAGAATAATACCCACAGCTGACAGGGTTACTACTAGATTTGAACCCCCCTGACTCACAAATGGGAGCGGATTCCCTGCCACCGGCAGTAATCCGATAATCACGGCGATATTCACAAAAGCTTCAAATACAATCCAAAATACCAAACCTGCTGCCAGGAGTGATCCCAGACCATCCAGCGCTCTTTTGGCAATCATCAATCCCCGCCAGAGCAATAAAGTGTATAAAAGAACCAGCAATGAAGCTCCCGCAAAGCCAAGCTCTTCCCCTACTACGGCAAAGATACTATCGGTGTGAGGGACAGGCAGCAGTACCAATTTCGCAATACCTCTCCCTAGACCGACACCAAACCACCCTCCATCAATGAAGGCAGTGAATGATTTGGCAATCTGTCCCGAGCCGATCGTGTTAATGTCTTGAATTCCAACCCAGAAGTCCAGAATACGCTGATAGACCTCCGGTTTTCGGAGCGCAACAATGCCGGATCCCAACGCACCAGAGATGATCAGCAGAATTAATATCTGAATCAGCGACCCGCCAGCCATATAAAAAAGCAACATTCCGAGAGCAAAAACGGTTACAGCAGCACTCACATCAGTCTGAATGGCGATTAATCCTCCGACAAGTCCCAGTATCAGCGCCAGGGGAATCAATCCAAATCCTACTTGCTGGATCTTGTCGCCTTTGGCGTACAGCCATACAGCTAAATAAACAACAATCACAATTTTGGCCAATTCTGAGGGCTGAACGGATTTCCCACCCAACAGGGAGCGCGCGCTGTCTTCTCCAGTAATCAAAACAGCCAATAACAGACCAACAGTAACCAATATCGCCAGGATGGCAAAGTGGTTTCGTTCCCAACGGTGATAATCCATAAAATAGAAGATCACGGCTGCAACTGAACCAATCCCCAGCCAGATTAATTGCCTAAAGAAGAAAGAATTTACATTCTTAAACGCATGCCAGGAAACATCCCAGGATGCGGAGTACAACATTAACAAACCAAAAACCAGCAAGGCCGCAACGATAACCAAAAACGGGATATCAATAGCCAGATCCAAACCGGATGGATTTTTCTTCAACTCAGTTCTTGAACCCATTTCCTGAACCTTTCTCCTCTCTCTGCAAAATCAACAAATTCATCAAAACTCGTACCACCTGGAGATAACAAGACCACGTCTCCAGCTTCAGCAATATCAGCTGCCTTAAGGACAGCTTCCTTCAAATTAGCGTATTTCTGATATGGAATCTCCTCAATACCGCTTTTTATTTCATCCTGGAGTGCCCGTTCAATTAGATCAGCTGCTTCACCAAATAAAATCAGCTGTTTCACCCGCTGTAAAACCAACCGGGCAAAATCATGCCAGGGTAAATCTTTATCCCTCCCGCCAGCCAGAAGGACCAGCGGCTCCTGAAAGGAATTAATCGCAGCGATAGACCGTTCCGGTGCTGTGGCAACAGAATCGTTATACCAATCAGCCCCCTTCCAGGTTCGGATATATTCAAGACGATGGTCAACTCCTGACAAGGCTTCTACGCCATTGATCATTGACTCCACTGGAAGATCTGCCGCAAAGGCAACAGCACAAGCAGCCAGGGTATTCAACAGGTTGTGCTCTCCCCGCAAACGGACGCTGCTGACAGGGATCAAATCCTTGGAAGATGTACCATCCCAGTAGGAAATCATTTTTCCCGCTAGATACGTTCCCATCAATCCGGGTGCCGGGCGAGTCAACCCGAAGGTGAGCAACCGGCCCTGCACGTCATTCCGCAGATTCCAGGATCCTTCATCATCCCGGTTCAGGATAGCAATGTCTGAACTTGATTGGCAGGTGAGGATGCGGGCTTTAGCCCGGGTGTATTCATTCATCGTTCCATGTCTGTCCAGGTGGTTTGGCGTTACATTTAATACGCAGGCAATCTCTGGAACAGATGTCATCAATTCCAATTGAAAACTTGATAATTCAACCACAGCAATGTCTTCATCTTTAATTTGATCTACAACAGCAATTAGTGGATTCCCGATATTTCCGCCAACCCAGGTGTGTTCTCTACCGTAAGCATTTTCCGCCATTTTCCCCACCAACAAGGTAGTGGTTGTTTTACCAGCAGATCCAGTGATGCCAATCACCGGGCAGGTTACGATGTCCATGAATTCCTGAGAATCATTGGTCAATGGGATGCCGCGTTGAATTGCCTGCTTCACAAACGGGATCGAGAGAGGAATTCCCCCCGATAAGGACAGGGCATCTGCATCATCTAGCAGCTCAATTGGATGCCCACCCAGAGCCCAATTTATTTCCCCTTCCTGAAAATCTTGCAGCACAGCATTAATCACTTTGTCATCCTTTTGATCAGTAACTGTTACTTTCACACCATGTCCGCTGAGATACTTTGCCAGCGCAAGTCCCTGCCGCGCCGCTCCTACTATAATCAGGTGTTTTCCTTTCCAATCCTTTATCATCACACCAACGATAATGCCACTCCTACTAAACCTGCAACCAGGCCAATTAACCAGAATCTTTGAACT
>Ga0307421_1002292_pt1 | contig 10826 bp, 5 predicted proteins | sample SalMarWE160270MG_FD_202163 | JGI IMG/M metagenome (GOLD analysis project Ga0307421, IMG submission 202163) | Salt marsh sediment microbial communities from the Plum Island Ecosystem LTER, Massachusetts, United States - WE1602-70 | ecosystem: Environmental > Aquatic > Marine > Intertidal zone >...
ATTACCCAAGGGGCATGAATTTATAACTACTCCAATAAAGCACCCTTATATACGGGCTCGAGATATTGGGAATGGAAATATTGAAGTAAAAGAACCTGTTTATATTGCTGATTCTACCTTCCAAAAGATAAGACAATATACAGTTAAGAATAATGATATTGTAATTACAATTGTTGGTGTGAACATTGGGGATGTAGGTATAGTTACGGAAATATTAGATGGAGCCAATTTAACAGAAAATGCAGCTAAAATTAGCACTAATATAAATGTTTGTAATCCAAATTTTTTATTATGTCAACTAGCAACACCACGAAATAAGTTTAAATTTCAACAAATTGCTGCGGGGGCTGCACAGGGGAAACTTGGACTATTTAAAATTAAAGATTTCAAAATACTTTTGCCCCCGATAAATGCACAAAAGAATATTGCAGATATTTATTTTACCTTTACTAACCTCATTAACATCAATCGCCGCCGAATACAGCTTTTGGAAGAATCGGCGCGGCTTTTATTTCGCGAGTGGTTTGTGTATTTCCGTTTCCCGGGACATGAGAAGGTGAAGATTGTAAAAGATGGTATCAGTAAAGCACCAAAAGGATGGGGCAAGGAAAAAGTTGTAAATGTAGTTAAACGAGTAACTCCAGGAGAACTGTATGATCAAGCATCCGCCGAATCTACTGGAATTGTGCCAATTCTTGATCAAGGACAAAGTGGCATCATTGGTTATCATAATAACGAACCATCAGTAATAGCTTCACTTAATAATCCAGTTATTGTTTTTGCCAACCACACATGTAACCAAAGAATCATCCACTTTCCATTCTCTGCCATACAAAATATTTTCCCTTTCTTACCGAGTGATGAAAATTATAGAAATATTTACTGGCTACATTATGCAACTGACAATTTAGTTCAACTTAATGCATACAAAGGGCATTGGCCTGAATTTATGGCTAAAAATATAATATTACCACCAGCAGATTTATGTGAAAAGTTTGGGAATATTATTAGCATGATCCATAAGCAATTATTCTATCTATCAATCCAAAACCAAAAACTCGCCCAAGCTCGGGATTTATTATTGCCGCGACTGATGAGCGGCGAGATTGAGGTATAAAATTATGAAAAAACTACCTGATAATCAAATCGCTTTTTATCAATCACCGGACGGTTCAGTGAATATTGAGGTATTGTATGCCGAAGAAAATATTTGGCTTACCCAAAAGAAAATGGCAGAACTTTTTGACACTACGCCTCAAAACATTACCCAGCATCTCAAAAACATCTATGCAAAGGGCGAAGCTGACCAAACGGCAACTTGTAAGGATTTCTTACAAGTTCAAAAAGAAGGGGAAAGAGAAGTCAAAAGAAATACATCCCTTTATTCGTTAGAAGCTATTATTGCCGTTGGTTATCGGGTAAATTCCGAACGGGGCACCCAATTTAGGCTGTGGGCAACAGAAATTCTCAAAAGTTACATACACAAAGGCTATGCGTTAGACAGCGACAGGTTCAAATACGGCTCCCGTTTCAGCGCCAGATATTTTGATGAACTCTATGAGGAAATCAAAGATATCCGCTCCAGCGAGCGGATGCTCTATCAGAAAATTACTGATATTTATGCCACGGCCATAGACTATTCACCCAAAGCGTACGAGAGTAAACAGTTTTTCGCGACAGTACAAAACAAACTTCATTTTGCCATTACCGGAAAAACAGCAGCAGAAATTATCCAAGACCGCGTGAGTAGTAAAAAAGATAAGATGGGGCTTACATCGTGGAGAAGATCTCCCAACGGTAAAATTATGCCCAGCGATGTAGTTATCGCTAAAAACTATTTGGGCAAAAAAGACCTTACCGAGCTCAATAGAATCGTCAATATGTATTTGGATTATGCTGAGATGCAGGCTGCTCGCAGTCGAGCAATGACCATGAAAGAATGGATAGAAAAGCTCAATGCTTTTTTGAAATTCAGTGAACACGAGATTTTGATCAATGCAGGCAAGATTAGCCATGAAGTTGCAGAAGAACTTGCATTAAAAGAATATGAAAAATATCGGGTAATACAGGACAAAAACTATGTTTCCGATTTTGATCGCGAAGTCAAAAAATTACTTGATTCAGAGAATAAAAAATTATGATCTATTTAAACGAGGACACTTTAGTTCAACAAACAACTACTGATTACTTAAAAAATAATCTCGATTGGAATTCGGTGTATGCCTACAATCAGGAAACATTTGGAGCCGATGGTCTATTGGGCAGAAATTCCGACCGTGAGGTGGTGCTCACGCGTTATCTCAAACAGGCTCTTAAAGAATTCAATCCGGGACTTCCTGAAACCGCCTACGATGAAGCCGTGCGTCAAGTTGTGGATTACTCCCAGAGCCAGTCAATGCTTTCTTCCAATTTTGATAAATACAAACTATTTAAAGACGGTGTGCTGGTTTCTTTTCAGGGTAAAGATGGAGAGATAAAAAAAGAGAGACTCAAGATATTTGATTTTACTGAAGCGGCCAACAATCACTTCTTGGCAGTAAGGGAATTGTGGGTGCAGGGAGATTTATACCGCCGGCGGATTGATATTGTAGGGTTTGTAAACGGCATCCCGCTTTTGTTTGTGGAATGCAAAAATATTCATAAAGACCTCAAACAGGCTTACCAAAGAAACTTTGCTGATTACAAAGACACTATCCCGCACTTCTTTCATCATAATGCGATAATCATGCTTGCCAATGGCGAAAAAGCCAAAATCGGCACCATTACTGCTGGTTTTGAGCATTTTCATGAGTGGAAGCGTTTGTCGGAATCCGATCATGGTGTGGTGGATATGGAAACTCTTCTGAAGGGTGTTTGCGGCCAGAAAAATTTCATGGATATATTTGAAAATTTCATTGTCTATGATGATTCCAGCGGTAAACAAATAAAAGTGCTGGCGAAAAATCACCAGTATCTGGGCGTTAATCAAGTCATTAAAACCCTGAATGATCCCCATAGAGTCAAAGGAAAACTTGGCGTTTTCTGGCATACACAAGGTGCAGGAAAAAGTTATTCCATGGTGTTTTTTACTACCAAGGTGCATCGTAAAATCGGAGGCAATTATACTTTCTTGATCTGCACCGATCGTGATGATCTGGATACCCAAATATATAAAACCTTTGCCGGATGCGGTGTGGCGGATAACGACAAAACACCCTGCCGACCCAGCAGCGGCAGACATTTGGCAGAACTCATGAGTCAACAAAAGGCCTATGTTTTTACCACCATTCAAAAATTCAACCAAGAAGTTGACCCGAATGAAGGCTATACCAGGCGTGATGACATTATTGTGATCACCGACGAAGCGCACCGCACTCAATACGGCACTCTTGCTTTAAATATGCGCAATGCCTTGCCAAAAGCCAACTTTATCGGATTTACAGGAACACCGTTATTTAAAGATGATCAGATTACCATGCAGGTCTTTGGTGACTATGTTTCCACCTATGATTTTCAACGATCGGTAGAGGATAAATCAACTGTACCGCTCTATTACGATTCGCGGGGTGATACTCTGGGTGTAGCTACCAATGATATCAATGAGCGGATTGCCGAAAAACTGGAAGAAATTGAAATTAATGATATCGATGTTAGCCAGCGACTGGAAAGAGAACTGAAGCGCGAGTATCATATCGTTACTGCGAAAAAACGTCTCAATCAAATTGCCAAAGATTTTGTCGATCACTATACTACCTCTTGGGAAGCCGGAAAGGCGATGTTAGTGTGCATCGATAAATTAACCTGTGTGCGGATGTTTGAATTGATCGAACAATACTGGGATCAAAAAGCAGAGGAAATCAGAGAATCCTGGAACATGGCGGCGAGAGAAGAAAAGGATTATTTTTCCAATCAGCTCATCTGGATGAAAGAAACCAAGATGGCAGTAATTGTAAGTGAGGAGCAAGGTGAGGTAGAGAAGTTTAGAAAATGGGGTTTTGATATCACGCCTCATCGGCGGCTTATTAAGCATGGCTTTGAACTCTCCGATGGAACGCGAATTGATGTGGATTCTGCTTTTAAGAAAGAAGAACATCCTTTTAGAATTGCCATAGTTTGCGCGATGTGGCTGACCGGGTTTGATGTGCCGAGTTTGGCAAACCTTTATTTGGACAAGCCGCTCAAAGCCCATACGCTGATGCAGGCGATTGCCCGCGCCAACCGAATTAACGGTGATAAAAACAATGGGTTGATTATCGATTATTGCGGCATCCTCAAGAATTTACGCAAAGCACTCGCTACCTTTACCGGTACAGGCGATACCGGCAGAACAGGCGGCTTTGGGCCGGGCGAATTGGATCCAACCAGAACCAAAGAAGAATTACTTGAAGAGTTAAAACAAGCGATTGGCTTAGTATGTGATTTCTTGAGTGAGCGAAAAGCGCCGCTTGATGCAATCATCAAGGCAAGCGGATTTGAGAGAAACAAGGCAATTGTTGCGGCTAAAGAAGCAGTGAACGAAAATGATGAAACCAGAAAGAAGTTTGAGGTCATGTGCCGTGAAGTATTTATTAAATTCAAAGCCTGTCTGACCATTCCCGGAATAAATGCTTATCGTAACCAATACAACGCGATAAATATCATCTACAAAAGCCTGCAAAAAGACATTGAACGAGCAGATATCAGCGATATCATTAAAATGCTGCATAAAATTATTGATGAGTCGATTACCGTTACGCAGGGCAAAGGAAAAGAACCCAACAAGCCGTATGATATCAGTAAAATTAACTTTAAAAAACTGCACGTGGAATTTGTACACGACTTTAAGAAATCGAAAGAGAAAAATACCATCGTGCAAAGTCTTAAAAGCATGATTGAGAAAAAACTGGAACAGCTCATCCATAGAAATCCTCTCCGAACTGATTTTCAAGAACATTATGAAAAAATAATTGACGAATATAATAAAGAAAAAGATCGCCAAAATATTGAAGCCACCTTTGAAGCATTATTGAAATTTGTGCAAGAGTTGGACGTGGAAGAAAGCCGAGCAGTGCGAGAGGGGCTGGATGAGGAGACGCTGGCTATTTATGACCTTTTAGTAAAACCAGATTTAAAACCCCAGGAAATCCAAAAGATAAAGAAGGTAGCCCAAGGACTGCTAAAAACACTGAAAGGAAAGTTAAAAGATATGTATAAGTTCCAAGACAAAGAGCCAACACGAGATGCCGTAAAAGTTTTAATTAGAAATTTCTTATGGGACGAAAAAACCGGATTGCCTGTAGAGAATTACTCTCAAAATGATGTATATAAAAAAGCCGAAGCTGTTTTTTATCATGTATTTCGTGCGTACCCGACTGTACCATCGCCATACTATGCCTCGGTGGCAAGTTAGGGAGTGGTATAGGGGAGCACATCCCATTTTTTTTCTAATTAATATTTAACTTTTTAAATTAGATAAATAAGGAAGTCCCCTGACATACAAGAAGTTTCTCCATCTGGCTTTTTAAGATAAGTAAGGAAGAGAGAGTAGGGCGGATGTCGGAATATTAAAAGAGAAGGGGGTAGAGGTTAAAATTATGAAAAAATTAAAAGCAGATCTGGAAATGATTGCTAATGCCATGGAAGATGTAGCTCGAATGGATATGGATTACTATCTTGATAAAGAAACAGGAGAGGTTATTATTACCTCAGAGGAAATATTTGGATATGCTGAAGAAGATGAAGATAAGCTAAGAGAAGATTTACCTGATTGGCAGAAAGAGGATATTAAATTAGCCCAGGATATATTATTTAATAACCCTGATCGTTATATTTGCATCCCCGAGAGGCCATCATATGAAGGATATAATTTAATGGTTGAATTTGCCGAGAAGGTAGAGGATGAATTATTGAGGGAAAAATTGTATATATCTTTAGATGGAAAGGGAGCTTTCAGACGTTTCAAAAATGTAATAGCAAATTATCCGGATTATGGGGGAAAATGGTTCAAATTTAGAGATGAACGGCTGAATAAAGAAGTTATTGAGTGGTTAAATAGTATCGGAATCGAACCTGCGTAGAGAACGATCACTGTTGGAGTTAAACCCTTGACATTTAATATATTTAGCAATTCACCAACTATCCAATTTGATTTGTTAACAAAAAAATTTAAATTTTTATGCATTATGCAAAAAATATATAGAATAGAAAGTAGGGAACTATTATGAAACTCGATACCAAAATCATTGACTTTATTATTGACATAATGGAATTTTGTGAAAGAGACCCTTATTTATCTAAAGAATTAATCAAAGAAAGAGAAAGATTTTTTACTACCACCCCTGAGTTGTATTACAAAACATTTGAAGAAATAAATTCCGTCGAGCAGAGGTTTGCCGATTATTATATTTTTACTTGTGTTTCTCAATATTATGAAACGAGTCCCTTAGAAGTTTTTTTATCCAAGGATTTATTTAAATATAATAAAAAAGACCAAAATATCCTCCTGGGATTTAAAAATGATATTTTTGATATCTTTAACATTGTCAAAGTTGCGGTCGGTTCTTATTTTATAGCTAAGAATTTTACTTCTAATAAAGAATATAAAGTGTGGGAAAGTAATGCTACCTATCAAATCAAAGAAGGAGATCATGTTGTAGGACGCATTTTGCCCTATGAAACAGATTATGCTTTATGTAATTTCAATATATTATGTCCAAAAGATTTTACCTATTCATTAAAAAGATTACAGAGAAATGATCCTTTTGAGATCATTCATTCAATTACACCTTTAATGATAGAGAAAGAAATTTACCAGGCATGCCAAAATTATAATGTAGAGGAAAACAGTCTGGAATTTGTAGAAAAAAAGCTAAAACATTTTTTAAAAAAGTATTTAGGAAAAAAAGCGCCCTCTATCAAAAATCTTAGAAAGAAGATAAATAAAATTACCGATCCTTTTCCTCTATTGAGAGAATTGTCGGGAGAATTTGATTTTTCCTCTGATGATGAATTAATAGAATTTCAGAAAATATTTATGGATTTCTGGAATCTTTCTTCTCGTGATGAATTTCAGGGAGAATCTCCCCAGGAAGTTAATGAACAGAGTATGGGACCACAGGAAAGAGAATTGATTCTGGATTTAATGCGCCAGATTCAATCGAACATTAATCCGAATAATTTTTCCAATCAAGAAGAATTAGACAAAGCGATTAAGAAATATCAGGATCAATGGCTTCAACAACCCCAGGAAGAGCTTGACCGCAAAACTCCCTGGGAAGTAATTTTAGATGAAAGAAAAAGATTGGGCAGCCCTAGAAAGGGTTTCACCTTTTCAATGACTATAACACCTGTAAGCTGTGGAATGAAGGAAGAATATATTGATTTAACTGATTTAAGCAAAAAAGATAGTCCTCTGGCAGAAGATTTAGAAACTTTTGTAAACCATTTTATAAAAAATCGCGTAAAGGTTACTTTAAAAAACAGATGGATTCCTTTTAAGCATATAAAATCAATAGAGGAAGATTTTATAAATAAGGATAGTTTTATTTCATTAGGCGAGGAAGAAAAAAGAGGAGAAGAAGTGAGTAAAAGATATATCTATTTTATAGATATATTGTCTCGAGCAGCAAGGTTTATTTATACAGACAAGAAGGGTTGGATCAAGGTAAACATTGGTTGTTTTAAAGAATTTTGTGAGAAATCTTATGGAGAAAAGCTCTTTGAGTTGTTTTTTATATGGGTTGAAAAAGCAAATTGGACAAAGTTCCTGGCCACTAATTATTGGGATAATCAGGCTAAAGAATATCAAAATAATTTTATACCTATAATTTATTGTATTGACGAATATAAGATAAATAGAAAAATAGATATGGAAGAATTTGTAATCAAGCTCTATACCCCCAAGGGAAAAGAAGTAAAATTTTCTAAAAGCCTGCTTAATGATTTAGCTTCAGCAATTGAGACAATTCTAATAGAATATTTACAGTGGCTGGGGGTAATCAGAACTCAAAAGGGAGATATATTTCCCGGGATAAAAATTAAGGTTATTAAAAAATTTTGGATTACTCCCAATGGTAAAAAATTAATCAATAAAATGATAGATTATTATATTAAAACAGGGATGATGTAATAAAGATAAAAAACCAAGAGAGTATTTTTAGAAAGACCTTTTTCTAGAGAATGTCATAGGGACGGTTCTATTGACAATCTAAAAGAAGCGCATAAATCAGAATCTGATTCTGTAATTGGACCTAAATCAGGGTATCCGTTTGATGATATAAACAATTTTTTAAGAATATTTTGGGTTCCCGCTTGCACGGGAATAACAAAAAAGAGATGGAAATAACAAAAGCCTTTTGATTATAAGTGTTTTAGTATTTTTTAGTAAATAAGAATTTATTACTCTCGGGAACCCTTTATTTACAAGGCTTTCAGACCCCCTTCAGGAATGCCCTTTTAACGCACGTAGAGTGCCTTTAAACGCGTCTCAATTTTCGAAAAAAGGCAATTACGACATCTTTTTTAGCCTTTTTTGACCTTACCAAAACTCTGTAACCCTTACAGGAAGCCACTTTCAGATTTTGAGTGGGGTAAAAATAGGCCAAAAAACATCTATTTTCCGAGGGTAAAACCATAGGTTGAGGCAAAAAAGGCGCTTAAAATCAAAAATTCGCAACTTACCCTTGAAAACCTTATTATACAAGGCTTTCAGGAAGCTATTTTCCCATAGATTTTACACCATTTCCCCTCTGTCATTCCCGCGCAGGCAGGAATCCATCTTTCTGTCATTAAAAAACACGGCATAAACAAGGGAGATAAATTTAATAGAATTAGAGTATTTACCAGTTTTTGTAGCAAAAAACAGTAGGGCTCTAAAACGTAGAAGATATATGGGTTTCTGTGTTTTTTTGTTATATGAGATGTTGATAGTGGTTCTAAGGTATGGAGGAAATAAGGCAAAAAAGGGCTAAAAACCCATTTTAAGCAGTCTAAAACCCTTGTAATATAAGGCTTTCAACGAATATTGCCGTAGCTGCGTTTCTTGAGGTGGGTTAAGGTGATTGGTCATATTTTTTAAAATAAGCGCTTAAAATGGCTTAAAATTGCTTGTTTTAGATGTGGGCGGAAAGCCTTATTTTATAATGGTTTGAGTGAGGTTAAATTTGAAAGTATTATAAAAAAGGAGGATTTTAAGAGTTTTGTAGAATAGATATAAACAGTATTATAATTAAAAAGATAATTTACGATTTCAAAAGCAATATATAGAAGAAAAAAGTAATAGAATTTTATTAATAATAAAGGGATGCAGGTCAAGTATTTATTTGACTTGATCAAAGATCTTATCTATAATTTAGCAAACTTCTTATTTGAATATAACCATTTAAGAAGAAAAAAGGGGAATTGCTTATCAGACCCCTTACGAAAAGTTAGAAAAAGTTACCAAATTATTGAGTTAGTACATTAATTTAACTTACAAAGAAAGGGATTTACCAAATATGAAAAAATATTCATTGGGAAAAACAGGAATTAAAGTAACAGAGTTGTGTTTTGGTGCCTTGCCTATGGGGCCTCTGCAGGCAAATATTTCTATTGAGGAGGGAGCAGAACTTATTCGTGCCGCTCTGGAGAGGGGTATTAATTTTATTGATACAGCAGAAGCTTACAAAACTTATCCTCACATTAAAAAAGCTCTGGAAGGTTACAATAAGGAAGTAATTATTGCCACCAAATCAAGTGCAAAAACATACAAAGAGATGGAACAGAGTATAAAATATGCCCTGACATCTCTTAATCGAACTGACATAGATATTTTTCTTTTACATGCCGCCAAAGTCACTCCCTCTGTCTTTGAAGAAAGAGCGGGGGCATTGCAATGTTTGAAAGATTATAAATCAAAGGGAATTATTCGGGCAATCGGAATTTCAACTCATGTAGTGGGGGTAGTTAGACGAGCGGTAGAAATTAAGGAGATCGATATTATATTTCCTATCATTAATAAACTCGGTATGGGTATTGTTAATGGCAGTGTTGATGATATGGTTAAAGCCATCTCAGAGGCACATAAGGCGGGGAAAGGCTTATATGCTATGAAGGCCTTGGCCGGAGGACATTTGATTGATCAATTGGAAGAGGCTTTTAATTTTGTAAGAAATATTAAAGGTATTAGTTCCATAGCAGTTGGCATGGTTAATCAAGAGGAATTAGAAATAAATTTAAAAATATTCAATGATGAAAAAATTTCTCAGGAGTTGTTGTCTCAAAAAATAAAACCCAGCAAGCGATTATTTATTGCGCGTATTTGCAAAGGTTGCGGCACCTGTGTTAAGACCTGCCCCAATAATGCCTTAACTTTAGAAAATGGAAAAGCAGTGGTTGACCACAAGTTATGTATTTTGTGTGGGTATTGCAATCCGGTATGCCCAGAATTTGCTATTAGATTGATTTAAGTATTTCAAACTGCCTGGTAGCAATAATTAATTTTTCAATTCTTGTAGGGGCGTATCGCCATACGTCCCTACTAATGATTATAAACCAAAAACTTTTCCCCCACTCCATGTCTCGCACCTTGACTCTCATATCTTGCAACTGTAAACTGATGACCGATGACAATTTATTTTTATAAAAAAGAAGGACTTTTAATAGTTTTGTAGAATATAATTATAAACGATGAGGATACCAAAATGATAAAAAATAGAGAAATAGTACAAAAGTTTGAAGAAGAACTGATAAAAAAAGAGAAAGTAAATTTAATAAAAAACTTTCAGATAATGGATGCAATGTATAAAGAAGCACGAGCCTTAGGGGTAATTCCTATGAAAGATCCTCTTGATGGATGGGGTATTGATGCAAAGATCGCTCTGGTGGTGAAC
>Ga0307421_1002294_pt1 | contig 10825 bp, 5 predicted proteins | sample SalMarWE160270MG_FD_202163 | JGI IMG/M metagenome (GOLD analysis project Ga0307421, IMG submission 202163) | Salt marsh sediment microbial communities from the Plum Island Ecosystem LTER, Massachusetts, United States - WE1602-70 | ecosystem: Environmental > Aquatic > Marine > Intertidal zone >...
CGCACCCTTGCAGGTCTCGTTTGCCGACACTCTCTGGGACGGCAAAAGGGTCCCGGACGGGCAACAGTGCCAACGCTTCGGAGGCAACAACCCTTCAACACCCCGCCTGAAGATACAGGGCATTCCGGCAGGGACAAACGCCATCATCATGGAATACAGCGACCGGAGCTGGCAACCCATGGATAACGGTGGTCACGGCAAGATAGGATACAGCATTCCGGAGGGCACGACGGAAATCGTCATACCCTCGGTGCCGGGCCATACCTTTGATGTGCCGGAGGGCTTTTTTGTCGTCGCGCCGCACCAGGGGCCGGGCTGGGATACAGCCGGCGCGTACATGCCCCCTTGCTCAGGGGGAAGGGGCAATGCCTACTATGTAACGATCAAAGCGGTCCACCGGTCATCCGACAAGGATAAGGAATTCAAGGTGCTGGGACAGGCGGCCCTTGAACTGGGGACCTATTAGTCTCGTATCGGTCTTGAGCATCACAGTATGCGCACGAAAATGAGGAGATTACAACACAACCACTTTTTGTATGGGCAACAAGGAGGAGACCATGAGCAATAAAACTAAAAACTATTCCATCATATATAGGATTGCGACCATCTTTACCCTGTGTTTGGCGCTTGCCGCCTGTGCGACGGTGCCGCTCACCGGGCGCAAGAGCTTGAGCCTCATCCCTTCTGCCGAATTACTCTCCCTCAGCGACCAGGAGTATTCAAAGGTCCTCACAGAATCCAAGCTCTCCACCGACAGTCGGCAGGTCCAGATGGTCACCCGGGTGGGAAACAGGATCGCCCGTGCGGCCGAGGGATTTCTTAAGGAGTCGGGGGTCCAAGACAAGATAGAGAACTATAAGTGGGAGTTCAACGTCATCAAGGACGACAAGACGGCCAACGCCTGGTGCATGCCCGGAGGAAAGGTAGCGGTCTATACCGGCATCCTCCCGTATACCAAAAACGATGCCGGCCTGGCTGCCGTGCTGGGGCATGAGGTGGCCCACGCCATAGCCGAACACGGGAACGAGCGCATGAGCCAGTCCCTGGTGGCCCAACTGGGGGGCGTGGCCCTTTCGGTGGCCCTGAAAGACCAGCCGGAGGCAACCAACCAGATCTTCATGGCGGCCTACGGCGTCACCGCCAACGTGGCCGCCTTGCTCCCGTACAGCCGCCTGCATGAAAACGAGGCGGATCGCATCGGTCTGACCTTGATGGCCAAGGCAGGGTATGATCCTCACGAGGCCGTGCGCTTCTGGGAGGCGATGAACGAGAAAGGCGGCTCCCGGCCCCCTACGTTCTTATCCACGCACCCCGCGCCGGAAACACGCATCGAAAAAATCAAGTCCTATATCCCGGAGGCCATGCGCTACTACAAAAAATAGCCTGCGTGAGGAAAACGGATGGATTTTCGATTTGATGAGAAGAACATAAAGTTCTTTCAGCGAGTCATGAACAACCGCGTACTGTTTAAGATCGCGGTTTTTTTTCGGGCGCCCCTGGACTTTATCACGGGGATGAGAATCAGGGAATTGAACGAGAGATCGCATGGGACGCATAACAAACACTGTAGTGAACCCGACCTAGGGGTATAAGGGTTTAAGAAGCTATGGACCGGATACACGATCATTAACGACAGGAGGGAGCGATCATGAGAAAAAAAGCATTTATTATGGCCTTTTTATGCGTATTGTTTATAGCTTCTTGGGCCCATTCCGCATTTGATTCAGCTGATTTTGCCTCTCAAAAGCCCCTCGAGATTATCAGAATTACGCCGGACGGAGAGGACGTACCGCCCGGCAGGCAGATTGTTATTCAGTTCAACCGTCCGGTCGTTCCTTTGGGACGCATGGAGCGGACAAGCGAAGAAATACCCATCGAGATCACCCCCGCCTGTAAGTGCGAATGGCGCTGGCTCAATACGAGCGCGCTTGCCTGTCAATTGGGCGATAAAGATGCATTGAGACCCGCCACCAAATATCGCATGATCATCCACCCTGCCATACAGGCTGAGGATGGATCTACTATTTCAAAAGTCTATAAACACGAATTTATTACTGCCAGGCCAAAAATCAGATATGCAAATTTCGACACCTGGAGGGCTCCCGGCATGCCGATTATACGAGTAACCCTGAATCAGCCGGTGAGCAAGGATTCCGTCGAAAAGCATGTGTATATGGTTCTGGCGAAGCGGAAGACAAAACGGTATAAACTCACGGTGGAACCCGATCCCAAGGATTATCAAAAACCGCGATTCGTCCCCCTGACCGGTGAAGGATATCTCCTGGATTTTGGTGAGCAGAAGCCCGAAAAAAGCGACGATGACCCCAGGAAAATAAAGGGGAAAGAAGCTCGCCGTATATGGCTTGTATCGCCCAAGAAGGAACTTCCATTAGATACAAGCGTAGAGCTGAGGATAGAACCCGGGCTTGTCTCAGCGCTGGGGCCGGAACACGGGGTCACCGAGAGGGTAGTAGTCAAGTTCGATACCTTCCCGAAATTTGAATTTCTGGGTGTCCAGGGCCGGACAAACGAGGGCAAGACAGAGCTCATAAAAGGCTATGAGGAGGGGAAACCCCACATTCGTTTTAATCCCCTTGATTATGTGGCCCTGGTCTTCAGCTCACCCGTGATTGTCGAGGAGGTTAAAAATCACGTTGAATTCACCCCTGATCTTGCCGGCGGACGAGACGACTACGACCCGTGGGCCAATACGCATAGTTATTCTCGTTTGGGTCAACCCCATAAAAAAGGCACCACCTATAGAGTCAGATGGCCTGAAATATTAAAGGCATGGCATGAATATTACATTACATCGGGCGCACAGGCGTTAAAAGACGAGTTCGGGAGGACCCTGCCCGAACCCATCGAGTGTAACTTTTTCACGGACCACCGAAAACCTGATTTTACCCTCATCCATAATACAGCTGTCTTGGAGAAACAGGTGGATACGGAAGTACCCCTGGTGGTAACCAACCTGGAAGAAGTTACGCTCAGATATAAGCGTCTTACGCCGGCAGGAAGCAAAGATAAACTGACTCACGAGCTAAAAATTCCACACGTTGAGGATGTGGCGTTTATGATCCCGTTCGGTGTCCGCAAGATGCTGGACGGTGCAACCGGTGCAGTACACGGCCATATTGCGACCAAACCTCATGTAGATAAATACAAATGTGCACATGAATTTTTTGCCCAGGTAACACCGTATCAGGTGCATGTGAAAGTAGGGCATTTTAATACCCTGGTATGGGTTACCGATTTCGCGAGCGGTGAAGCGGTCAAAGGCGCGAAGGTAACGATATATCATGACTCAATAGATTCCTTATCAGGGGGAAGAAGCGTCTTAAGCAAGGCGGTGACAAACGGTCAGGGTATCGCGGTTCTCGCAGGCACGAAAGAAATAGACCCTCAACTTGATACCTTCCGTGGCTCTTATAATGCCTGTTTCGGGGGGAAGAAGTTGTTCGTTCATGTCTCAAAGGACAAAAATATGGCCATCCTCCCCCTTGTGCGTCAATTTCGTGTCGATACATACCGGGCATCACAGCATACGGTTTATCCGCACACGAGAAAGATCTACGGTCATATCCGTTCATGGGGGACTACGGCTCAAGGCGTTTATCGGGCAGGGGACACCATCCAGTACAAACTGTATGTGCGCGATCAGGATAATGAGACCTTCATCACCCCCCCTCTCAAAAAATATAAACTAGAAATATCTGATCCCACGGGGAAAACGGTCCATGAAATCAAGGATATCACCTTATCCAAGTTCGGCGCATATCATGCTGAGTTTACCGTGCCCAAAACAGGGGCTGTGGGATGGTACCGATTTCAACTGAGTGCTGATTTTACGCAGTTTACGTGGCAACCGCTGCGTGTCCTGGTAAGCGATTTTACCCCTGCCCCGTTTCGAGTGGAAAATGAAATTAACGGGGACCTGTTCCACCAGGATGATGAAGTGGAGGTCACCACATATGCCAAACTGCATTCAGGCGGTCTTTATACGGATGCGTCGACCCGCATTACGGCCAGGCTAAAGGGCCGGTATTTCGCTCCCCAACACCGTTTGGCAAAAGGGTTTCGCTTTGACAGCCATAGATACCAGAGCAGGCAGACCTATACAGTGTATCAAGCCGAAGAAATGCTTGATGATCAGGGAAGGCTCGTCAGCACATTTTCGTTACCGGACAAAGGGATTTTATACGGCACCCTCACTGTTGAAAGCGCGGTGCAGGATGACCGGGGGAAATATATCGCCGCCTCAGTATCAGCGGATTATGTGGGTAGAAACCGATTTGTGGGTCTTAAAAATACGAAGTGGATCTATCACGAGGATGAACCAGCGCAGGTTCAATACCTGGTTGTCAATGACCGAGGAAAACCCGTAAAGGGCACCGAGGTTAGCATTATAGTGGAGCGGCTCGTTACCAAGGCGGCGCGAGTAAAAGGGGCGGGAAATGCGTATCTCACCAACTATGTCGATACCTGGAAGCATGTTACCAAAAAGACATATCAATCTGCTGAAGAGCCCCAAGGCTGTCAATTTGTTCCCCCTGAACCGGGTTCTTACCGCATTACCGCATCGATAAAGGACACCAAAGGACGATCTCACAGCACACAGATTCGAGCGTGGGTGGCAGGCAAAGGCAGGGTCGTGTGGCGCGAACCACAGGACAACAGCCTGCAGATCATCCCGGAGCAAGAAACATATAATGTTGGGGACACCGCCCGATACCTGATCAAAAACCCGTTCCCTGGTGCAATCGCGCTTGTTACCATTGAACGGTACGGCGTCATAAAGCGATGGACAGAAAGACTTGAAACCAGCACACCGGTTATTGAATTTCCCGTTGAGCCGGATTATGTACCGGGGTTTTATCTCTCTGTCATTATAACATCGCCCCGTGTCGATAAACCGCTGGGTGAGGGCAATGTTGATCTCGGCAAACCGACGTTCCGCATGGGGTATGTATCGGTTCCCGTCAAGGATCCATACAAGGAAATCATCGTTGATGTAAAACCCGACAAGGAAACCTATAAACCGAGAGACACGGTAAGGGTGAAATTACAGGCCAAACCGCGGCACGTGGATAAAAAGGAGCCCATTGAGCTTGCGGTGGTTGTTCTTGATGAGGCGGTATTTGACCTTCTCCTCCACGGGCGTGATTACTTTGATCCCTATAAGGGCTTTTATCACCTTGATGGTCTAGACCTGCAGAATTATAGTCTCCTGACCCGTTTGGTCGGCCGCCAGAAGTTTGAAAAAAAGGGAGTAGATACCGGCGGCGGCGGCGGTCCCGATATCAGTATGCGCTCGATTTTTAAATTCGTCAGCTACTGGAATCCATCTTTGAAAACGGACCGTGAAGGCAGGGCAACCATTGAGTTTGAAGTGCCTGACAACCTGACCGGCTGGCGTGTGTTTGCCATGGCCGTTACCCCCACTGACCGCATGGGACTGAGTGATGAAGGGTTCAAGGTCAATCGCCCCACGGAAATACGGCCGGTCATGCCGAACCAGGTAACCGAAGGAGATAGCTTTCAAGCCGGGTTCAGTGTTATGAACCGTACTGACAAACCCCGCCAGTTACACGTAACCATACATGCATCCGGTCCGTTGGATACGGTCAAGACACCGCCTGCACACAAAAAAGAGATTGCCCTGCCCCCCTATAAGCGTACAACGGTCTACATGCCGATCCAAACCAAGGGGTCCGGAGAATTACGATTCACCGTGACGGCAAGCGACGCCATAGATGCGGACGGCCTCAAGCATATAATGCCTGTCAATAAGAGGCGATCTTTGGAAAGCGCCGCCACCTACGGCACCACAATGCGTGAGAGCGTTACCGAAAAGATATTGTTCCCGAAAGCAATCCATACGGATGTGGGCGGCGTCAGCGTGGTTACCTCACCAACGGTAATCGGAAATGTCGAAGGGGCATTCCGTTATATGCGGGATTATCCTTATATATGCTGGGAGCAAATCCTCAGCAAGGGGGTCATGGCGGCCCACTATCAGAATTTAAAGGGCTATATAACTGATGAATTTTCATGGCAGGGGAGCGACGCACTTCCGAAAAAGACGCTCGAGTTGGCCGCAAATTACCAGGCGCCGAATGGCGGCATGGTGTACTATCTTCCGTTGAATCGATATGTCAGTCCCTATCTTTCCGCCTATACTGCACTGGCCTTTAACTGGCTGCGAAGCAGTGGGTACGAGATACCCCAGCAGGTTGAGAAAAATTTGCACGGTTACCTTGACACTATATTGAGGCGTGACGCCGTACCGACCTTCTATTCAAAAGGTATGTCGTCAACGGTGCGGGCCGTCGCACTGGCTGCCCTAGCTGAGCACGGTCGAGTGTCCGTTTCAGATCTCAGGCGGTTTCAGCCCCATGTACCGTTCATGAGCCTGTTCGGCAAAGCGCACTATCTCCAGGCGGCGATTAAGATACAAGGGGCCGAACCCATTGTTAGGGAAGTTGCCACGGTAATACTCGCCCGTTCCAGCCAGACAGGAGGTAAATTCTTTTTTAACGAAGAGCTGGATGATAGCTTTAAGCGGATACTGGCCACGCCCCTGCGGGCAAATGCCGCCATTCTTGCCGCCTTTACGGAACTCGGAGAAAAGGAGGCAGGCACGGAACTTGTAGGTGACGTACCCTTTAAACTGGTTCGCAGTATAACCCAGACCAGAGGAAAGAGGGACCATTGGGAAAACACCCAGGAGAATATGTTCTGCATGCATGCACTGATTACATACAGCAGGGTCTACGAACAGGAGAAACCCAACATGGCCATTCGTGCGTTCCTGGATGCACAGCTGCTCGGTAAGACAAAATTTGATGATTTGAGGGATGATCCGGTAACCTTCGAAAGGCCTCTTACTGCGGTTGATCCGGGGCGTAAGGCTAAAATAGGGATTGAACGTAAGGGTAAAGGCCGTTTGTATTACGCGGCCAGGGTAAGATTTGCGCCCCTTGAGGAGCACGCAACACGGACCAACGCAGGCATTGAAATCCGCAGGGAATACAGTGTCGAGCGCAACGGTGAATGGATTCTGCTCACAAGTCCCATGGAGATCAGGCGCGGTGAGTTGGTGAGGGTTGATATCTTCCTATCCCTGCCGACGGTGCGGAATTTTGTTGTGGTTGACGACCCTGTGCCCGGCGGTCTCGAGCCGGTAAGCCGCGATTTAGCCACCACGTCTGCTGTCGATGCCGACAAGGGGGCGTTCAAGGCAGCAGGCGGTTCATGGTGGTTTCGGTTTTCCGATTGGCGTTCTTATAATGTCTCCAGGTGGTGCTTTTATCACAAGGAGCTACGTCACGACTCGGTGAGATTCTATTCCGATTACCTGCCGGCGGGGAACTATCATTTGTCGTATACGGCGCAGGCCATTGCCGCGGGTGAGTTTGTTGAAATGCCGGTGCATGCTGAAGAGATGTATGATCCGGACGTCTTCGGAAAAGGCATGCCCGGCACACTTCGTGTTTTGGATAAATGATATACTAAAAAGCTGTGTATAGATATATGTTTAGATTTACCGTATCTGCCATGAAAAAGCGCATTGCCGTTAAATACATCATCACTGCCTGCGCGCTGCTATGTGGTGTGACAGCACTGAAGACATGGAATGATGTCATGCCGGTTCCTGAATCATTGACGTCAATATTTTTCGATGTCCGGAAATTTCAGGTGCTTGACCGTCACGGCATCGCCATGACCGTGACCTACCAAAACCGCTGGAACACCTACGATTATCTGCCGTTGTATGAAATACCAGAGTTTCTGCAGCAGTCATTTATAGTCGCTGAGGACAAACGATTTTTTGAGCACCACGGCGTCGACTGGCTGGCGCGTTTCCACGCCCTCCGGCAAAATATATGTTCCTTACACGCTATACGCGGGGCAAGCACCATCACTGAACAAGTCATACGTATGATGCATCATCGACCCCGCACTCTATGGTCGAGATGGCTGGAAGGAATCGAAGCCGCCCGCCTGGGGAAAAAAGCAACAAAGGCCGATGTCCTCGAATTTTATCTTAACCAAGTACCCTATGCCGAAAACCGAAGGGGTGTTGTCCAGGCCGCCCGATACTATTTTAACCGCGATCTTGACACCCTGAGCCGTAAAGAAATGATAGCTCTTGCCGTATTGGTAAGGGCACCATCGTATCTGGACCTGTATAACGATCCGGAAATAATCTTACCATCAATTAAGCATCTGGCTGAACGATTACAAGTATCCGGCCTGTTGGGCGAAAAAGAATTTCTGCAAATCATTAATGAAGATTTTCAGCTGGCAAGACCAACGCCGCCTGTCTATGCCAGCCATTTTGTCAATTATGTATTCAGTGCTATGCCTCGGGATGTTATTCAGCGTAGGCACAGGTTACATACGACACTGGATAGCAACATACAAAATTTTATCCAGGACATACTGGATCAACGTCTGGAAACCTTGAAAACCAGGCAGGTCACGAATGGTGCGGCCCTTATTGTAGATCACACAAATAATGAAGTCCTGGCATGGGTCAATGGAGGAAAAGGGGACCCAGATATAGAGGGCTCGCTGATCGATGCAGTCACCTCATTGCGCCAGCCCGGTTCTTCCTTGAAACCATTTCTCTATGCACTGGCCCTTGAACAGGGGTGGACCCCGGCAACCTTACTGAACGACTCACCGATTATACAACCGGTTGGGCATGGACTGCATGCCTATCAGAATTACAGCAGATTATTTTACGGTCCCGTGTCTTTGCGGGAGGCGTTGGGAAATTCATTGAACATTCCCGCCATACGCACCATACATTTTGTCGGCGTTGGTAACTATTTATCCTGTTTGCGCCGGCTTGGCTTTGAAAACCTCGTTCAGCACCCTGATTATTACGGAGATGGGCTGGCTTTAGGGAATGGTGAGGTTACATTGTTTGAACTGGCCCAAGCCTATACGGTTCTTGCAAACCGGGGAGTTTTTTCACCATTGAGGGTATTGCAGGATAATCACCTGCCGTATGAATCTCAACAAATTTATTCGAAAGAAGTTGCATCGCTGATCGCGAATATTTTGTCAGATCCGTTTGCCAGAAATCTCGAGTTTGGAAACGGCAATCTGCTGAACTTCCCGGTCCAAACGGCGGTAAAAACCGGTACATCCAGCGATTACCGTGACGCCTGGGCAGTGGGGTTCAATTACCATTACACCGTAGGTGTATGGATGGGCAACCTGGATGGATCACCCATGGATGGCGTCACAGGCTCAACCGGCCCGGCAATGGTCTTAAGAACAATTTTTGCAAATTTAAATAAATTTAAAGAAACGAGGTCGCTCTACGTAAGCCCCAAACTGATTAAAAGAGAAATATGCGATCCCGCAATCAAAGCTCGTGATGGAGACTGTCTGCATCGAACAGAGTGGTTCATCGCCGGTACAGAGCCTGAAACTGAAAAACATGAAACTCCGAAAGAAGTCATAAAGCTCGTTCGTCCTGTAAACGGGCTCCAGATGGCCATGGATCCAAGGATACCCGACGACCAGGAGGCATTCGAATTTTTTATGGCGGGCATCACTACACATGACATCGTTGAGTGGGAAATAGATTCTAATCTCAGCGAAAAAAGCCAGGGGGGAAGGTATCTGTGGCCATTACAGCGAGGAATACATACCGTACAAGCAACGGTTTGGAGAGATAACAATAAGCTCTTGCAAACGGATAAGATCCGGTTTTGTGTAAAATAGCCGCCCATCTTTCCAATGGGCATCGTTGATTACAACCCTTCAGGTTACCATTAAGGAGGATACCATGAGAACAGCTAACCCTGCGTTAAATGCAAAGACATTCACCGATGTCCCCCGGATAGCCGATCCTTCGCGGGTGATGACCATTCAGGGGACGGTGAACAAGACATTACTGATGTTGGTACTGTTGTTGATCCCGGCTGCCTGGGTGTGGAATAAGTTTTTCGCCGCCAGCAATCCCCAGGCGATCATGCCCTGGCTCTACGGCGGGGTCTTTGGCGGCCTGATCGTGGCCTTCGTTACCATATTCAAAAAACAATGGGCCCCGGTGACGGCACCCCTCTATGCCGTCCTGGAAGGACTGGCCATCGGCGGTATATCCGCTGTTTTCGAGGCGCAATTTCCAGGGATCGTCATTCAGGCGGTCGCCTTGACCTTCGGAACTCTATTCTGTCTGTTGCTGGCGTATAAATCGGGGATCATCAAGGCGACGGAAAACTTTAAACTGGGGGTGGCGGCCGCCACCGGCGGAATCTTCGTAATTTATCTTGCCACCATGCTGCTCGGATTCTTTGGCATCCGCATGCCGTACATTCACGACAGCGGGATCATCGGCATCGGCTTCAGCCTCTTCGTGGTGATCATTGCCGCCCTTAATTTGGTGCTCGATTTCGATTTCATTGAAAGCGGAGCCGCTGCGGGGGCGCCTAAATTTATGGAGTGGTATGCGGCCTTCGGCCTCATGGTAACACTGATTTGGCTGTATCTTGAGATACTCAGGCTCCTTGCCAAGACCAGAAGTCGACGGTAGAAGGCACACTAGCCTGCCAGGGAAGGGATATTGAGACACAGATTGATCTAAAACCTTTGCCTAGCGGGGTATCCTGCTTAATTTTCATACATTATCATGTAAATTATGCTTGACAGATAACCATCTTTTCCCTAATATTACACGCAAAGAGCAACGGTGAATCCATGGAAAAAAAGGTAGAGGGAAATTTTGTAGAGATCCTCAAGCAGACGTTAGTCGAGGTCCCGGAGGGCAAGATAGAATTTTTCGGGCCCACGGAAGGATCTG
>Ga0307421_1002300_pt1 | contig 10806 bp, 9 predicted proteins | sample SalMarWE160270MG_FD_202163 | JGI IMG/M metagenome (GOLD analysis project Ga0307421, IMG submission 202163) | Salt marsh sediment microbial communities from the Plum Island Ecosystem LTER, Massachusetts, United States - WE1602-70 | ecosystem: Environmental > Aquatic > Marine > Intertidal zone >...
CCTTATTTATTATATACTGTCCCGACCATATATCCACAAGCTTGGATAACCATGCTGTTTTATGCCCGAGCCTTGAAGCATTAACAGTTACATTTAATTCTGCTGCTGCAATGGCTATCAATAGATGCGATGATTGTTCAAGCCGGCCGTGATCAGGTGCTGTGAACCTTATCATTGCCTCGCCAAAACCGATAAGATCATATTTTTTCTCTGTACTCATTACTTTTAAGTTAATTTAATACTACAGGTTGAGTCCTTTTCTGTTAAAAATGGATCTGGGCATTCTGCCTTCGAGATAATCCACTATTCCCTGAGCTGCTTCACAGGCGACCCTTACCGTGCATTCTTTTGTAAGTGCAGCGCTGTGAGGACTTACTATAGTTTTAGGATTTTTAAGGAATGGTTCATCTTCGAGAGGGGGTTCGTCAGCCAGTACATCAAAACCTGCACCTGCAAGTCTTCCTTCATCAATCATTTTACATACGTACATTTCATCAACAATATGACCTCTCGCTGTATTCACCAGGAAAGCAGATGGCTTCATTAAAGAAAGCAGCTTCTCGCCAACATGATCTCTGGTCTCATCTGTCATTGGAACATGAAGAGAGAGAACATCGGCTTCCTTATATACTTTCTCCTCATCATTGTAACGAACGACTCCGGGAGCAATCACATCATCGCTGATATAAGGGTCATAAATAATCACCTTCATATTAAATGCAGCCATACACTTTTTGGCTACCTGTTTTCCAATCCTTCCATATCCGATTATTCCAAGGGTTTTCCCGTCGAGATCAACAGGCAGATAATATCTTCTTGCTATCTTGAACTTACCCTGACGGGTTTCGGAATCAAGGAAAACCAGGTATTTTGTCAGTGCCCCAATAAAAGCAACAGTATGTTCTGCAACGGTGATTGTGTTTGCATCAGGGGTATGCAGTACCAATATTCCTCTTTCTGTTGCAGCGGGTACATCAACATTATCCACACCGGTTCCGGTACGGCTTATTACCTTTAGATTCGGGGCTGAATCCATAAGTTCCGGTGTGAATTTTATTGTGGTATCAAGCATTATACCGGTAATATCCTTCAGCGCTTTTTTAATTTCCTCATGATCACCTGATGGTATATATACGACTTCTGCCGCTTTATTAAGAATATTCAGTGCATCAGGACTTACTTTTTCATTTACAATTACTTTCTTCATATTAATCCCTCTTTTTTAAGATAATCTTCAATTTTCTTTTTCACTTCATCGCGTAAAGGCAACAGAGGCAGTCTGGGATTTCCTCCGTAGAGGCCGGCCAGATTCATTGCATATTTTACTGCGGCAACGCCCCCGGTGCCCGATACGGTCTTATTGAGCTGAATAACTTTTTCATTAAGCTTAAAAGCCTCTTCATACTGTTTGCTTACTGTAAGATCATAAAGCTTGCAGGTAATTTCTGGAAATACGTTAGCCAGTGAGACAACTCCTCCCGGTGCCCCCATAATGAGACCGTTTACAAAGAAGTTGGCGGAACCGGGCATAACATTAAAAGTATCCCTTACAGCAAGCAGGAAACTCTCGATATTTCCTGTTGAGGAGTCTTTTACACCTTTTATATTCGGATGTTTTGCCAGTTCCCTGATGAGGCTGACGGACATTGTTGTTCCGCCGCAAAACTGCGGTGCATTATATACAAGGCACGGAGTTGAAAGACTGCTTGCTACGTCAGTAAAATATTTCAGAAGCACGGGATCTGTCATCTCCTTCTTAAAATATGACGGAGGCAGAAGTGTAATAAAATCCGCTCCCAATCCCTGTGCAATTTTCGCAAATTCCATGGTTTCCTTTGTGGATTCAAAAATACATCCGGCCATAACAACTTGCTCTGGTCCCTTATTTTTAATTATTGTCTCAAGGACCTTCTCCTTTTCGCTGTTGAAAAGACTTTTATTTTCCCCATTGGAGCCCAGAGCAAGATATCCCTTGAGCCTGGACTTTGCATAGAATTTCATGTTGTCTTCGAGTTTGTCGTATGCCACCTCTCCTTTTTCATCAAACGGAGTCGTAATAGGTGCGAAAACTCCCATTAGCTTTTTTTCCATTGGTTTACTTTTTATTAATATTGTTAAAACATTAAAATCATTTCTGCCCACTGGCTGCATTCATGAACCTCCTCTGGTATGAAATTCCCTGAGGAGCAGTGGTGAATTTGGCAAGGTATTCCGGAATATAGATTTGTTATAAATCCGTTAACCGTTTTTATGGCTGTCTCTGCGGTGCCGGCTGATTTGAAGGTTGAGCAGGAGCAGAAGGAGCCTGTTGTCCGGGTCTCGGTCCCTGTTGTCCGGGTCTCGGACCCTGTGACGGCAGATTAAGTGGATCTTTCCATTCAAGCTGCCTATCAATATTTGAGCCCAACTTATAAGTTATAATACTCTTATCGGGATCTTTGCCTCCTATAATATCTATCTTATCCCTGTCCATATTGCCCAAACCGGCAGCAGCACAGTAATTTATATATCCAACATTCTCAAGCGGAATGCCCATAAGTCTTGCGCACATACTGTCGACCGCCACAACGTCAAATCCGGCCATTGCAATCCTGTGGTCAACGGGAGTGCCGGCTATCGGACCGTTTCCTTCCATACCTTCAACACCATCAATAATCGTGAAGTCGGGACGAACGCCCTGTGCCACAAGGTACATATTATAATGCAGCCAGCGCGATCCTCCGGAATGCATATTCCTTTTATAGCTTATAGGTTTACCCCCATTCACAGCTCCCGGGTTAAGCGGTGCCCCCATTGTAATGTTCTTAATACCTGCGGTCATCACGACAGAGTTATGAGTCTTAAGTCTCGATAATGAAATAATATAATAATCGGGATTGGCGAAAATATCGGCAATCTCGATTTTGTCAAGATGAAGATTTCTGTCGAGGATAAAATACGGTTTGCCGGTTGCTTTGGTATTAAGGTCAACGAATTTTACGTTATAGTCTTTCTCAAGATCAGTGTAGCCATAGTTTTTAAATCCTTCTGCAGAGTTTACTGTGGAACTTGATTCAGCAATAATGACCTGTCCTTTATAGATCGGCTTCAGATATTCAAGGAGGGCTGCGATTGCTTCCTTGGGTGTTGCACAAAGCGGCCGGTTGGTAACAACCATATTGGGTTTTATGACCAGCTGTTTCTTTTTCAAAGCGAACTTGATTTCACTTTCGAAAGGTTTGATTACCTCGAATAACATCTGCTGACGGTCAGTCCCGGTTGTAAAAGCCACCGGGCTTTTACCATCGTTGATGACAGGCTTTGGCCTGGCTTTCATATCTGCCGGCTCGGTAGCCATTATATCGCTAAAACCTGATGATAACATTGCTGCAGATCCCAGTCCCAGCATTTTAAGGGCATTTCGTCGCCCAATAACTAAATGTTTCTCTGATGTCTTCATAGTCTTATGTTTTATTCTTTGATTCTATTCTATATTACGGTCAAATTCTGGTTTAAGATATTTTTTGCCTGCTTTATTTATTGGTTGTCAATTTTACAAAAATTACCCTCTAAAATATTGTCAGCAGAATTTATTTGTACTGGTAATTAAACCAATCATGAATTTACCAGTCCGTATGGTTCGGCAAGCATTGAATGAGGCTTGAATTTGAACAGGCAATCCTTCAGATTTGCACCTATGACATTTATTTTGTCAAGGTCGCCCTGCCCCATTCCGGCTTCATTCATTGTTGACAGGTAAAGTATTTGGGTGGGATCAAATCCCATTATTTTTGTTCCAAGCGAATCCAGGGCAAGCGGGTCAACACTGGCAAGTGCAAGTCTTGTATCCACAGGTGTTCCGTCGATCGGACCATCACCTTCCATTGATGTGAATGCATCAACAACAGCAAGATCGGGATATGTGATTTGAGAAAGCTGGAAAAGATTGTAATGCAATATCATGTCCTTTTCCAGAGTAAACTTCATACCCCTCCTGAAACTCTTAGGATCCCAGGCATGCATCAGGGACTTATCATTCTGTGTTTTATAGTCGTTTACAGGAGCACCCATAAGTATATTTTTCAGTGAAATGGTTACCAGAACACAATTATGTGTTTTCATCTTGCCGGCAGAAATCAGGTACTGATCTCTGTCGAGATAATTCCGAATAATACGGATTCGTTGCGGTTTATTACCGGCAGGAGTGAAAATGTAGTGATTTATGGTAGGTTCCAGGTTCAGGTCAGTAAGTTTAACACCATACTCTTTTCCCAGCGGCAGATATCCGTAATCCTTGAATCCGGTATATGTAGTTTGCTCTCCCAGACCACTCCCTCTCGAACCGGAAACTGTTGCTTCGCCTATTTCAATAGTACCATTGAAGCGTGGTTTGATAAAATCGAGGATTCCCCTGACTGTATTGACACCAGTGGCACAAAGCGGGTTAGTGACAACAACAAAATTCGGTTTGATCAGTATGCGTTTTTTCCCTTCAAGAGATGCCAGTATTTCGTCTTCAATAGTTTTAAGGGCATTAAATGTGTTATCACGCTCATCATTGCCTTTAATAAGACTTACATTGGATGTTGTAAGGACTTTTTCGAAAGTGGCTTTTTTCCCGTGACCTGTATATACTCGTTCATCCGGATCAGTATTTCCTCCTGTTTTCGGAGAAGCGGTACATCCGGCCAATCCATAAGCCACAGCCCCTAACGAGAGGGTCTTGAGTACATGACGGCGGTTCATAAGTAATTTGTCCTTTCCCATTTTACGAGTTGGTATTGAGTAAGGTTTGTTGAATTTTTAAGATAAAATTCTCAGATTGCTGTATTATAATTTTAATTTTTGGTTTAAAAGTTTCTGGGAGTCTTCATGGATTCCCGTTCTTTTATATATGTTTTGATGAATTCCGGCGAAGGAGTAGCTCCCGGATCATCGAAATATTTAGTCATTGTATTTACATTATCTTTAAGCCATTGTGTAAATTCCGCATGCATTTCGGGGGTATAGGCGCCATCTGCCTGCTGAGCTGTAAAACGGCCCTCCCTTACGCCCATATGGGCCCAGACATCCTGCATACGTGTCTTTTCCGATATTTCAATTACCCTTAATGCCAGCTGGGGAGGGATGAAGACGACCCCTTCATTTGTAGCCAGTACAACATCGCCGGGCATAACAGTTACATATCCCACCTGGATCGGACAATTTATACCGATACACAAGTTTGAGCTGTTGGCCTGTGGTTTGAAGTCGCGAACAAATATGTTCCAGTTTTCATTAACCTTAAGATTCCCGAACATGTCACGCACTGTACCCCTGATGATGGCTCCATTACCTGTTTTTGTCCAGATCGTGGTACCAAGGTTGTCTCCTACGTGGGAGGCATCAAGAATGCCCTCGGCAACATTAGCTACATATACATCGCCTTCCTGTAACTGGTCTATTCCCCAGGTATACTGGCCTCTGCCTCTTCCGTCCTTCATGCCCTGCTGCTGTATCAGGCCATTAAGATCGGGACGATACGGCATAAAATGCATTGTTGAAACTCTGCCGCATATGATTACGCCCTCCCTCAGCTGCTTCCAGTTACCGACATATTGGTTTGTATATGCCGGCATCCTGAATTCTCCGAAACTAACAGGTCCCTGGTTCGCTTCATCTCTCATACTGTTCAGATTCTGCCAGGCTTCTGTAACCGACACATACCTCATTCTCTTGATTATGTCATCAGGGACCTTCGGCCGTCCGTCAGATAAGCGTTCCCCTTTCCACAGTGATGTGTAATAAAGCATTTCATCTTTTGTCAGTGAAGTTGGCTGAGCACTGACTGAAGAGTACCAAATTATCCCTGCCAATAATGTAAGGCATAACGAATAATATGATTTTCTGATTTTCATAGTTTATCCTCCGACTAATTAATTATAATATTTTAAATAATTGATACTTAAAAACAATCATTAAATCTAAACAACAAGATTTATCGTTCCGAAATTATATTTTAAAAACTCAATAACCAATCGATTGCATATTTAATTTATCACCTTGGTCTAAATATTAACATTTTTTATGTTTTGGCTTGTTTCACTTTGGGTTCCTTAATCCTGGGTTCTCGCTGGCTCCAGAAACTGGCAAGCGAGGAGGCGGATATGTTCATCCAGGTACCGAAAATCAGAGGAGCAAGAGCCGCAGCCGTACTTTTAAGAACATCGTAGGCCAGTCCTACTGCAAGGCCGGAATTTTTAAGTCCAACCTCGATTGTAAGAGCTCTCACGTCTACATCACTCAGACGAAGCGCCTTAGCAGTTCCAAAGCCTAAGGCAAATCCGATAATATTATGCGCTATGGTTGCAAGAAAGAGGGCAGGCCCAATAGTCAGCAAGGTTGCCTTGTTATGTGCAGCTACTATAACTATATACATCATAATGGCTCCCAGAGATAATTTTGGAAGGACAATATCCATCCAGTCCTCGGGACCATTTTTACGTCGGATGGCTATAATAGTGACAGATACAATGGCGATAGCCCAGGCAACCAGGATGAGTCCGGTCTGTAATGAACTGACAACTGCAGGGAAAGGGATAAATATAAGAACCAGGCCTGCAATAAAGGTGCATACTGCTAGTATTATCATGTTGAGATCCTTCTTTACCCATTCCAGCTTGCCATAGAGAATTTTGTTAGCAACTATACCGGCGAATATTGGAATTAATATCATATTGACAATGCTGATCATCATGCTTGTGGCATTAACCTCAATAAGCTGACCTGCAAATAACATCATAAGCAGTGGAGTTACCAGCGGGGACAGCAGGGTTGCAAAAGTTGTAACCGTTACAGAAAGGGCAAGATTACCTTTTGCAAGATATGTCATTACATTCGAAGCCACTCCTCCAGGACATGCGCCAACCAGGATGATACCGGCTGCTACTTCCGGCGGGAATTTCCAGACTTTGATAATCAGGAATGCCGCAAGAGGCATCAGCACAAAAACCATCAAAGTACCGGCAATAACCACCAACGGCTTTGAAAATTCTTTTATGAAATCCCTGAGATTCAGTTTTGTCCCCATGCCAAACATAATAACCTGTATTGACGGTACAATCAGTTTATTGGTGTCAAAACCCCAGTCAGTAAATATCTGTGGGAAATAAAGCGTGAAGGAGACGAATGCAAATATCTGCAGTGTAAAGGAGAGTCCTTTGAATTTCTCCGATTTCAGAGCGCCGATAGCCAGGGCATAGAACAATCCAAACATTATCAGCCCGGAGATTGGCAGCTTCCCATTTCCGGTGGCAAGCAGCAGGATTTCTGCGATGGCAAGTAAACCTGCCATTGCAAGATACATCTTTATTGCGCCAGAATTTTTCATATACGATTCCGAGTTATTTATTTTTTAAGAATTTGATTACAGTTTCTTTTATCTGATCAGGCTGAAGCCCGTATTTCCCTATTAATTCTTCATAAGGACCGTTACTTGCGTAAAAATCGCCAATACCTATCATCTTCATTTTTACCGGGTGTTCCTGGCTGCATAATTCAGCAATTGCGCTGCCCAGGCCACCGGCTATAAAATGCTCCTCAACAGTTACAATCCTTCCTGTTTCCCTTGCTGCTGACAGTATGAGTTCACGGTCAAGAGGCTTAATGGTATGAATGTCAATAAGGCGTACGCTGATGCCCGACTCTTCAAGGAGTCTTGCAGCGGCAACAGCTTTCGACAATACAGTACCAGTCCCTATCAGTGCCACGTCATGGCCATCTTTCATAACTATGCCTTTCCCAAGCCTGAAATCCACATCTTCGGGATAAAGTACCGGCATTTTAGGGTTTCCGATTTTCATATAGCAGGGTCCCCTGTGCTCGATCATGGCATGAACAGCCTTTTTAATAGTAACCGGATCACCCGGGTTTATCACCGTGACACCCGGTATGGTACGTATCAGAGCAACATCGTCGATAGAATGATGTGTAGAACCAAGCTGATCGTAAGTCAGCCCGGCACACCGGCCAACCACCTTAACGTTTTGATTCATATAACCCAGGTCGTTCCGGAACATTTCGAATGGACGCGCAGTAACGAATGGAGCTATGGCAGCAAAGACAGGTATCTTTCCTGTTGTGGCAAGCCCGCTTGCAAACCCTATTACACCCTGTTCCATTATTCCAAATTCAAAATGTCTGTTAGGGAACATTGTACGGAAATCTCCCAAACCTGATCCCGAACTGCTGTCGGCTGAAAGGACAACAATGTCCGGATTCTTCGCGGCTGCCTCAATAACGGCCTCTCCAAAAGTCTTTCTTGGATCTTTCAATTCATTAATCATAGTCCAATCCTCTCCATTTTTGCTTTCAGCTGTTTCTCTATATTATCCATGTCACGTTCTGCCTGTTCCAGTTCTTCGGGTTTTGCTTTCCAGTAATGGTAACTTACTTTAGCCTCAGCAAAACTAAGTCCTTTCGATTTTATGGTATCAGCTATCAGAACCGATGGTTTACCTTTTTCAAACGGAGCCTGCTTTACATTGCTGATGATTGACTCCAGATCGTGACCATCAATAATCCTGACACCCCAGCCAAATGACCGCCACCTTTCGTCAAGTGGTTCATAGCTCATAACTTCACTTGTAGGTCCGCTTATCTGAAGTTTATTCCTGTCGACGAAAACGATCATGTTATCAAGCTTGTGCATTGAAGCAGCTGAGGCAGCTTCCCAGTTAGAACCTTCGGCAAGTTCTCCGTCGCCCATTAATACATAAACCTTTGCGGGTGATTTGTCAAGTCTTAAGCCAAGAGCCATACCCCCGGCGATTGATAATCCGTGGCCAAGAGCACCTGTGTTTGTTTCCACGCCAGGAAGCTTATGCATATTGGGGTGTCCGGGAATCCTGGAATCGAGAGCACCGTATGTATCAAGGACAGATTTATCAAAGAATCCCCGTTCTGCAAGTGCAGAATATAAGACCAGACATTTATGGCCGGCAGACAGTACAAAACGGTCGCGTTGAGGCCAGTCTGGATTTCCGGGATCAATACGGAGCAGATTAAAATAAAGGGCTGTCAATATTTCGACAGAAGAGAGAGCCCCTCCTGAGTGACCTGCCTCCCCTGCCCTTATAAGCCGTAAAATATCCCGTCTTATTGTAAGAGCTGTAAATTCCAGCTTCAAAATTTCCTTTTTATCCATCAGAATCTATAAGTAATCCTCATATTTGTTAAACCTGGTGTTTACCGGCATATTCCACATAGCAGGCAACCTTGGGTTCAGAAGCTGTGCCTGTCTGCCATCTTGCTTCCATCCAGGTCTTTACGATCTGTTTGGCTACTTCTGTTCCGGTGGTAAAGGCTCCAATGGTCAATACATTGGCATTGTTGCTTTTAATGGCTCTTTCTGCTGAATATATATCGGCACAAAGTGCGGCAAAAATGCCCGGTACTTTGTTGGCAGAGATACTCATGCCTATCCCTGTACCGCAAAGAAGAATACCTCTGTCAAATGACTTTGCCGCTACCGCCTCTCCTACAGCAAATGCTACCCTGGCATAGATGGGATCATCACTTCCGAAATCCTTTACGGTATAACCCATCTCTTTAAGCTGACCTATAATAATTTCTTTAAGAGTCGCAGCATTTGGATCGCATCCAATGGCAACAGTCAGTCTTTTTTCATCTGATAATTGTGTCATTACAATAATAATTTCTAAACGTTTTTATTGCTTTTGTTTATAATTTATACCAATTGAAATTGAGGTTTTAAAACTAATTACTTTTTTTTAATCGCCAAAAAAAGGCTGCAATACGTACAGACTAATCTCTGGCTACCAGAGTAACAGTCTGCCTGAAAAGTATCCTTCTCCTGTTTGAAGAGCAGTGGTGATCTTTAATGATTTATAAATATTGTTAATATAAAGCATATTTGATATATTTACCATACTGTAAAAACCTGATAAATGAAAAATAAAAACCTTGTTCCTGGCTTCATTGTACTTCTCTGCAGTTTATTATGCTTCAGTTGTATGACCGGAAAGTCTGAAAAGACAATTGTGTTAAAAGTCAATAATAAGGGCCGCACTTTAACATTATTTGATTCATCATGGCGTTTTAACCATGGAGATGTAAAGGATGCAGAAAAAATTGATTTCGATGATTCATCATGGCGATCCTTAGATCTTCCACACGACTGGAGTATAGAAGATATTCCCGGCACCAATGCTCCTGTTGATTCAATTGCCATCGGTGGTGCGAGCACAGGATACACAGTCGGGGGAACAGGATGGTACAGGAAGACATTTTATACTGGCAATGAAATCAAAGGGAAATGTATCAGCATTCAATTTGATGGCATTTATATGAACGCTGATATCTGGCTCAATGGTGTATTTCTTGGATCTCATCCTTACGGCTACACCAGTTTTTCATACGACATAACCTCAAAACTCTCACCGGGCGAACTTAATACTATAGCTGTAAAAGTTAAGAACGAAGGACGTAACACCCGCTGGTACAGCGGATCAGGCATTTACCGTCATGTCTCGATCACAGCAACTGACCAATTGCATGTTGATCAGTGGGGTACTTGTATTATAACTCCTGAGGTGGCTGAAAATCTTGCAAAGGTCAATGTTAAAACTAAAATTCTGAATGAATCTGTTGAGGATATTGATGTTCTTCTTGTTACGCGTATCCTGACAAATGAAGGGATAGTGGTTGCAGTGAATGAATCGAGCCGGAAAATATCCGGAAAATCCGGTACTGAGTTTAACCAGGATATGGAGATGTCCAATCCTTTGTTATGGTCTGTTGAATCACCATCGCTTTACACCGCTATTA
>Ga0307421_1002308_pt1 | contig 10764 bp, 9 predicted proteins | sample SalMarWE160270MG_FD_202163 | JGI IMG/M metagenome (GOLD analysis project Ga0307421, IMG submission 202163) | Salt marsh sediment microbial communities from the Plum Island Ecosystem LTER, Massachusetts, United States - WE1602-70 | ecosystem: Environmental > Aquatic > Marine > Intertidal zone >...
ATGTAGAAGAGGTAATAACTCCGGCTGGAAGTGGAAATGTAATGTTAAATGAATTTTTTGAGTATAAAGTTAATATTAGTTGTTCTGGAGAAGATTGTGGAGAAATTAATGTTACTTTAGCTCCTAGGATTATTCCAGAAGAATTTGAAATGGATCAACAATTAGGAAACATTGGACCTAGTTTTATTGGTGAAGTTGTTGCTGACTATTCTGGAAAATCTGTTTCTGGTGTTGGAGATGTTAATAATGATGGATTTGATGATTTTATAATTGGTGCTAATGGGAATGATGAAGGAGGAAATTATGCTGGACAAGTTTATTTAATATTTGGACAATCAAATGGTTGGGAAATGGATTTTAATTTGACTAGTGCTAATGCGAGTTTTATAGGTGAGGCTACTGGTGTGAAATGTGGTGAATACACTTCTGGTGCTGGAGATGTTAATAATGATAGTTATGATGATTTTTTAATTGGAGTTTATTATGATGATGGAGGAGGAAATAATATAGGACAAACTTATTTAATTTTAGGAAGAGCAGATGGATGGGAGATGGATGTTAATCTAAGTAATGTTAATGCGAGTTTTATTGGTGAAGTTGCTGGTGACTATTCTGGCAAAGGTGTTTCTGGTGTTGGAGATGTTAATAATGATGGATTTGATGATTTTATAATTACTTCTAGTAACAATAATGAAGGAGCAGATTTTGCTGGACAATCTTATTTAATTTTAGGAAGAGCAGATGGCTGGGAAAGAGGTGTTAGTTTAAGTAATGCTAATGCAAGTTTTATTGGTGAAATTAAATATGATTATACTGGTAAACATGTTTCTGGTGCTGGAGATGTTAATAATGATGGATTTGATGATTTTATAATTAGTTCTGAGGCAAATGATGAAGGAGGAAGTAATACAGGACAAACTTATTTAATTTTAGGAAAAGCAGATGGATGGGAGATGGATGTTAATCTAAGTAATGTTAATGCGAGTTTTATTGGTGAAGTAGCTGGTGATTATAGTGGTTATAGTGTTTCAAGTGCTGGAGATGTTAATAATGATGGATTTGATGATTTTATAATTGGTACTGCTGGAAACAATGATGAAGGAGGAGAGGATTCTGGGCAGACTTATTTAATTTTAGGAAAAGCAAATGGTTGGGAGATGGATGTTAATTTAAGTAGTGCAGATGCAAGTTTTATTGGTGAAGTTGCTGGTGACTATTCTGGACAAGCTGTTTCTGGTGTTGGAGATGTTAATAATGATGGTTTTGATGATTTTATAATTGGATCTCGTAAGAATGCTGAAGGAGGAGAGGATTCTGGGCAGACTTATTTAATTTTAGGAAAAGCAAATGGTTGGGAAATGGATGTTAATTTAAGTAGTGCAGATGCAAGTTTTATTGGAGAAGCTAATGGAGATTATGCTGGAGAACCTGTTTCTGGTGCTGGAGACGTAAATAATGATGGATTTGATGATTTCTTGATTTCAGCTTTTACAAATTCTGAGGGAGGAAGTGTTGTTGGACAAGTTTATTTAATTTTTGATAGTGAAGGGATTGGAATAATTCCAACTTCAGATATAGGATTTAGTTTTTATACAAATGCAACTAGTAATCCTCAAACAATTAATTTAAGTGATGGAGAATTTGAAACAGTAACTTTTTGGATTAATGCTACTGCAGGTGTTGGAAGAACTTATGAATTTTTTGTTTCTGCAAATAAAACAAGCAATCCTACAGATGGTTCTTTTTCAGAAAGAATTAATTTAACAATTATTTCAAATGAGCCAGAAGTTAATTTAGTCAGTCCTTCTAATGCAACTTCAAATAATACTCAAACTTATAATTTTACTTGCAACATGACAGATGATTGGAGTTTAGGAAATGTTAGTTTGGTTGTTTGGAATAGTTTTGGAAGTTTAATTCACACATCTGCTTCAGAAGATTTAACCACAGGTATTTGGGATATTTACAATAAAAGTGCAACAATAACATTTGAATATTTTCTTCCTTATTCTGATAATTTTAATTGGAATTGTTTAGTTTATGATGAAGCAGGAAACTCGAGTTTTGCGAATGAAAATTATACAATAACTGTGGAAACTTTTCCTGAAATGATTATTGAATGGATTATTCCTACCACCCATTTTAATATTTCAAAAAACAATTTTGCTTTTTTTAGTTTTAATGTTAGTTGTTCTGAATTAGATTGTGGAGCCCTTAATGTTAGTTTAGATCCTTTATTTTCTTCTGGGCTTGTTGATTCTGTTAGTTTTTATAATGATGGAATGAGTGATCCTTATTCTACAGTAGGAACTGAAGAATATTATGAGTCTTGGGATTATGGAGTATATAAATATGTTGGATTTACTAATGGAAGTGCTGAAGGTACTTGTTATTCTTCTACTTATTTTTATTGGGAAGGAGAGGGAACTCTTTATTTTGAGAATGATGAAGGATATTTATTTGGAATTTTAGAAATTGGAGATTCATATCAAATATGGGATACTCAGCAAGAATGCTTGAATTCTTTTGAAACTACAAAAGAGGGATTAGTCTCAACAAGTTCTTCTAATTCAAATTATTGGACAAATAGCTCTAATCCAAAAACAATTAATTTAAATGTAGGGGAATTTCAGATTGTTTCTTGGTGGGTAAATGCAACAGGAGATTTAGATGCTACAAATGAATTTTCTGCTTATGTGAGTAGATTATTAGATATAAATCAAAATGATACAACAGAGTTTTTTAACATTACAATTGTTTCAGATGCTGATGCTCCTTCAATGACAATAAACTCTCCAACAACAAGTATAACAGATGCTTCAGTAACTTTTAGTGTTACTGCTACAGATGCAACTTCAATTGACTCTTGCTGGTATTCAATAAATTCAGGAGAAACAAACACCACTCTAACTAATTCAAGCACTCTTTATACTGGTTCTGAAACTCTATCAGATGGCTCTTATACTGCGTTATTTTGGTGTAATGATAGTTATAACAATCTTAATTCAGAAAGTGTTTCATTTACAATTAGCTCAGAAGAAGAGGAAAAAAGTACAGGCAGTGTAGCTATTTCAAGAGCTTCTCCAACAGCAAATACCACAGTTTACTATGCTCATCAATTAGGACGTGAATTTTCTGAACAAGGAGAAACTTTTAATTTGCGAATAAATCGTGCAATAGGTTTCAAACATAAACAAGAGAATCACACTCTAATACTAAAAAATTTTAATATAAGTTTTGTTACAATCACAATTAATTCTGAACTAATAACAGCTATTCTTGAAAAAGGAGTGGCAACTAGCTTTGATATAGATGGAGATTCTTTAGAAGATATTGAAGTAACATATAAGGGAATTGTAAATTCAGAAGCACAAATATTTATTAAAAATATTTTTACATCTACAGGAGATGCAGTTTCTTCTGGAGTTGTATCAGATGAAGATATTGATACTGAAATTCCAAAAACAAGAGGAAATATAATAAAAATAGTATTAGTTATAGTTCTTTCTCTAGGAATTATAGCAGTAATGGTAATTTTAATATTAAAGGCAAGAAAAAACAAGGAACCTAATGTTCAATAACAAGAAACATTTATAAACTAATTTAGTGAATTTCTAATATGGAACTTAAAATTCGTAGAAGTTCAAAAGAAGAAATTGAATTTCAATTAGAAAGTCTAACAATTGCAGAGCTTCTTAGAGTTTATTTGAATAAGGACTCTTGTGTTAATTTTGCAGCTTGGAAAAGAGAGCATATTACTGAAAAACCAATTATGTTAGTTAAGGTAAAGGGAAAAACAGCTAAAAAAGCTCTTAATGATGCTATTTCTGCTGCTACTAAGGATTTAGATAAGCTTGAGACTGATTTTAAAAAGATGAAATAGAGCATAATAATACTTATTAATTCTTAGTGTTATTTATAATTATGTCAAATAAAATATCAACAGGGAGTTATGATTTCAACAAATGGCTTTATGGAGGTTATGAAAAAGACGTGATTACTATGATTGCAGGACCTCCTGGAAGCGGAAAAACAAATCTCGCAATTCTTGTTTCTTGTAGTCAGGCAAAAAAAGGAAATAAGGTTATTTTTATTGATACAGAAGGGGGTTTTTCAATTGAAAGAATTAAACAATTAGTTGGAGAAAAATATAAAGAAGTATTAGAAAATATTCTTCTTTTAAAACCAACTAGTTTTGAGGAGCAGAAAAAATCTTTTGAAAAATTGTTTTTGCAAGTTAAAAAAGGGCAGGTTAGTTTAATTATTATTGATGGAATGGCAATGCTTTATAGATTAGAATTAGCAGATGCGCAAAAATCAGGAGAGTCAGAAAGTATTAAGAAGATAAATAGAGAAATCGCAAAACAAATGAGAAATTTAGCAGAAATTTCCCGTAAACAAGAGATACCAATTTTAATTACAAATCAGGTTTATATGGGTTTTTTATCAGAAGAAGATTGGAAAAAAGGCGTTGAAAGAGAGACAAATCTTGTTGGAGGAGATTTATTTAAATATTGGAGTAAATGCATAATTGAATTAAAAAATGATAAGGGAAAAAAGAGAGCAATTTTATTAAAACATAGGAGTTTGCCTTTAAAAGAAATTAATTTTGAAATAAGAGAAAAAGGGATTTTCAAAAAGAGATGGATATGATAAAGTATATAATTCTTTTTAAAGAGATACTTTAAATTACATATATGGGAAATTTTGTATCTTTAGAAGAAATTTGTGAAGAATTTGAGTTTATTTTAGTAGATACATCTGCTTTAATTAAATCTTTAGAGGAAAAAAGCAGCACATCTTTGAAATTAATAGATAAAATTTCTTCTAAAAAGTCAGAAATTTGCTCTTCAGTATTTTTTAATAAATATATGAAGAACAAAGGAATTTTTTACTTGACAGAACTAGTTTCTAAAGAATTTGAAGTTCCAGAAAACATAACTATTGAAGAAGCATTTCCTAAAACTAATCGCTCAAAACCATCAAAAAAAGAGAAAAAATATTTTGGAGATATTTGTTGTGCTTTGAAAGAAAGGAGGAATTTATCAAAATCCTTTAAAAAATACAATAAAATTATTGTTTTAGAGAATGGAGAAAAAGAGAAATATAATGAATTTTATAGAAAGACTAACCATCTTAAAAAAAGAAGAAGATTAAGCGAGGTTAATTTTGATCTTTTAATTACTGGAGCAGTTCTTAGTATATCTAGAGGAAATACAACAATACTTTCTAATAACTTCCCTCTTTTATATGCCTACCAATCTTTAGTAAAGAATGAGAAATTTGATCCTTTTAAATATGGGTTTTTTATAAGAACTAAGGTTGATTTTTTTTCTAGAGCAATTATTTAATCTATAAATTAATTTAAACTTAAGAATTTTATCTACAATATGAAAAACATAAAATTTGAAGTTCTTAAAAAAGTTGCAGATACTAATTTTAAATTTAGAGATTTGAAAAACATTTCTAAAGTGGATAGTATTTCACCTCCAAGTGTCTTTATTGGTTCTAAATTAAGATATCCTTTAGTAAATATTGGAATTTTATCTCCTTTAGAGAAAGATGAAAATGCTTGGGTTTATGATGATGCAAAATATTGGGCAGAACAGGATTTTGAAATTTCAGATGTTATTAAATTAAGAGATAGTTTATTAAATTCAAGATTTCAATCAAAAGTTCAGGATTCTCGATTAAATAAAAGATTTGTGAAATTAGCTCAGGAAATTGCAATTGCAGCAAAACCAGTTGATGTTGAGATTGAATTAAGAAATAAATTGCATTTTAGAAGGAATAGGGATAAAGTAGTTGTTCCACAAGGAATGAGGGCAAATCTAAAAAGAGCAGCCATTACAAGTAATGTAAAAATTCATCAGAAAGTTGACAAAATTATGAATGATGAAATTAAAGCTTCAGAAGGAATGAAATTATTGTATAAAAATAATTTTGATGAATATACTCTAAGCAAGATTTTAAGTGTAGGGGTAATGGGTTTAAAGAAAAACAAAAGATTTGTTCCTACTCGTTGGAGCATAACTGCAACTGATGATACTCTTGGAAAACAACTTTTGAAGGAGATTAAGGATTATAAATGGCTTGAAAATTATCAATTGTTCTTTGGAGAATTTATGGGAAATCAGTATCTCATTCTTTTGTTTCCAAATATTTGGAGTTATGAATTATTTGAATTATATTATCCTGGAAGTTCTTGGAATCCTTCAAATCAGATAAAAGCTTCTACTGATTTTGAATCTTATTCTGGAAGAAAAAACTATGCTTTTAATACTGCAGGAGGATATTATGCAACTCGTTTACCTATTTTAAAATATTTAAATAAAATTAAGAGACAAGCGAGTGTTTTAGTAATTCGTTTAGAAACTCCTTCTTATTGGGCTTCTTTAGGAGTTTGGGTTGTGCGTGAGAGTGTTAAAAAAGCATTAGAAAGAAAAATGAAATTTGAAAGCAGAGAAGAATTATTGGATTCTGCAAAAAAAATCGCAAAACTAAAATATGATTTTGATGCTTCTGAAATTCTAGATAGAAGCAGATTATTAAAGCAAATTAGAGAAAAAAGGAGATTGCAGGAGTGGTTTTAGTCACCAACCGCCCCACCACCTTCCACAAAGCAGTTTTATATTTTAAATTATAGAATTATTTTTAAATAATTAATTTCTAATTTTTATATGGAAGCTAGTTTAGCAAATTATATGGAGAGATTACAGAAAAAATCTCAAGAATTAAGAAAACAAGGACAAGAGCTTTATGTTGCGATTTTTTCTTCTATTAAAAAATTTATTCCTTTGCGCCATATAGACCGTATGTCAAAAAGAGACGGCTCTCTTGAGATTATTTATGATGATATTAATTATATTAAAGAATTTTTTCCAGGAGTGAATAGTAAGAATTGTTTAGATGTGAAAATTTTTCCCTATAAAAAGCCAGATTCAGTAGATGATATTGATTCTTCTGATTTAGAAAATATGCTAGAATTAGAGATTTAAGAATTGTTTTTTTTCTTATAACTCTCAATTCTTTCTTTGTTTGTGGGACACATTGGATTAAAGCAAAATATCCATGGTTTTTTTCCTTTTTTTAAACTCATTAAAAGAGGAAAACCACAAGATTCACAGATTTTATCTGTTTTTTTAAAGCTTCCATTTGGAGGAAGACTATATGTATTTTTACATTTAGGATAAGCATCACAAGCAATAAAAAATCTTCTTGTTTTTCTTGAATAAGTTATTCCTAGATTTCCTTTTTTACAAACAGGGCATTTATTTAATTTATTTTCTTGTTTTTCTTTTTCAAAATGTTCTAAATTTGCTTTTAGAAGTTCTTTTCCTATTTTTTTCTCATTTTTTTCAAAATCTTTTGAAATATCTGTTATTGTTTTTTTTGCTTCTTTTATTATTTTATCTTCTCTTTCTTTGTATTTTCCTTTTGCTTTTTGTATTGATTCCATTTCTGTTTCAAATTTTCTTGTTAATTCTTCATCTATAATAATAGGAGAAAATTTCTCAAGACTTTCAATTAGAGACATTCCTAATGGAGTTACTTCTATTGATTTTTCTTTTATATAATTTCTATCATAGAGAGTTTCAAGAATCATTGAACGTGTTGCTTTTGTTCCTAAATTCTTTTTTTCAAGTTCTGAAATTATTGAAGCAGGAGAATATCTTTTTGGGGGTTGAGTTTGTTTTTCTTCTTTTTTAGAATCAATTATTTTTGCTTCTCCTTCAAAATCTGGAATTTCATTTTCTTTTAATTTAGAAGGGTAAATTTCCATCCATGCTTTTTTTCTTACTGACGAACCTCGAGTTGAAAATATTAAATTATTTAATTCTGCTTTTACAGTTTTACTGTCTATAATAGCACTGTCGCAAAAAAGAGATAAAAATCTTTTAACAATTAAATTATATATTTTGTTCTCATCACCTGAAAGAATTTGAAAGTTTCCAGTTGGATAAATTGAAGGGTGTGCTGGATCTGATTTTTTACCTTGAATTGGCTTGTTTTTTGTTATTAATTTCTCTACATTATATTTTTTAGCTAATTTATTTAGGATTTCTTTGTAATTTATAGATTCTGGAAGTTTTTGACTTGAAGTTCTTGGATAAGAAATTAAACCTGCAAGATAAAGAGATTGTGCTGATTTTAGAGTGTTTGAAGGAGTTATTCCATGAAATTTATATGCCTCTGTTTGCAGAGTTGTTAAATTAAAGGGAGGGTTTGGAGGAAGAATCTGTTCTTTTTTATCTGTTTTAACTTTTACTTTCTTTCCTTTTAGTTTATCAAAATTTTTTAATTCTTTTTTATCAAAAATATCTTTGATGTATTTTAATTCTAATTGATTTTTTCCATTATCTATTTTTATAAATATTTGATAATAAGTTTCTGATTTAAATGCCTGTATTTCTCTTTCTCTTTTAACTAAGAGATTTAAAGTTGGACCCTGGACTCTTCCAATTGACATTATTCGAAATTTTCCAGTTGTTTTTATTGCATTCATTAAAGCTCTTGAAAGATTTATACCATAAAACCAATCTAAATAATGCCGAGTTTCTCCTGCAATTGCTTGTCCCCAATTTATGCTTGAAAGTTTTTCCTCATAAGCTTTTTCTAATTCTTTTGCAGTTAAAGTAGAGAATTTCATTCTATTTGCATCTTCCTGCCCGCAAATAAATCTAACTACATTATATCCAATAACTTCTCCTTCAATATCATAATCTGTAGCAACTGTTAAATTTCCTGCTTCTTTTGCTAATTTTAATAAGGTATCATAGTATTTTTTTGTAAAATCATTTTTTCTTACTTTATAATTAGGAACCCATTTAATATCAAAGACAGGTAATTTTTGACCATTTTTTTCTTGTTTTAGTGTAAATAAATGCCCAACAGCACAAGCAACTAAAATTCTTTTTCCATTTCTATCAACTTCATAATATGGAATTTTTCTAAAGTCTCTCTTTGTAGAATCTCCTAAAGCAGAAGCAATTTTTAATGCAGCTTGTGGTTTTTCAGTAATTATTAATTCATATCCTTTATTTTTTAATTTAATATCTGGAATTTCAGAAATTTCTTCTTTTTTGGGTTCTTGATATGATTTTTCTGTTTTTGTTTTTGCAATACTTTCATCTTTTTTGACTTTTTTTTCAACGGTGTATTTTAAATCATCAGCATCAATTGGAAAATAATTTTCTGCTAATCTTTCTTCTCTTGTTTTTTTACTTTTTTTAGGCATTATTGTTATTTAGATAAAGAACTATTTATAGGTTTTTCTATTAAATCTCAAATATTATTGGTTTTCGAGATACATTAATTACTCTTGTTTTGCCTATTTTTTCTTCAATTCCTCCTGCTTCATGAATGTGTCCTGATATTGCTATGTCTGGTTTAAATTCTTTTATTGCTTTTGCAACTGCTAAAGATCCAGAATATTCAAAAATCTCTGATTTACTTCCTGCAGGTAATGCATGAGTTACCATTAATTTTCTTTTTGCATTTTTTATTTTTTCATGACTTTTTTTAAGAGTATTGAATATTTCTTCATCTTCAATCCAAAAAGGACCTAAAAGAGAATCATATCCTGCGCCAAAAATTCCTAAATCATTTATTTTATGATGAGAGCCATGAAGATTTTTTGTATTTGTATATATTTTAGATAATAGATTTATAGTTAAATTAGGTTCATGATTTCCTGGAATTAATAAAATCTGCTTTTTTGCTTTAACAAATGGGCTAATAATCCCTTTAAAATATTGATTAAACAAAGTAATATCTCCTGCTAAAATTACTAAATCTACTTTTTCTTTTACTGCTTTTTCAGCTAATTTTTCAGCTAATTTAGTATCTCCATGAATATCTCCTATTGCGAGTATTTTTGTCTTTTTTTTCATGATTTATGAAATAAGAATTAGTTAATAAGGGTTTTGATTAGTTTTTACTAAAATAGTTACGAAGTTTTGAATGAGTTCGATTTATAAATCGTATTAATCTATATTTTGGGAGATATACAAATTTTATTGTTTTATCTTGAGGATTGTATATAGAATAACCTATTTTTTTGCTATTTTTTTTATTAAGTATTGGTCTTTGAGGATTTCTTCCTAGTTCCATTAGTTCATCATGAGTTTTTCCAAGGAGTCTCTCAATTCCCCTGAAACGCTCGAATGAATCTGATAATTCTTTTCCCATATAGAAGCCATGTTCCCTGGCTTTATATTTTTTGTTATCTTAAAAAGGCTATTTTTCACTCAGTAGTTGTAGTAAATATATATGTTCCAAAACATTTAAAAGCACACCATCATCTGAATATATACATTAAATCACATATGTCAAAATGAAAGACAACTTTGATATCTTTTTTAGAAGAAAGCCAGCATTGATGTTGGTATCCTTAAAGAAGAATACAAGAATGAGATATGGCAGTATTTTGGCAAAAGAGGTAGACTGTACTTACAGCCATGCTGTAAAGATTTTACAGACTTTGGAAGAGTTAAAATTGGTTGAGTTTGAAAAAAAGGGGCGAATAAAATTAATAAAACTCACCAAAAAAGGAAAAGCTGTTGCAGATGCAATAGACAATATCCAAGATTTGATTAGATAAATAAAATAAACTGCCCCTTGTAAGTTTCTTTATTTGTAATTGTAAAAACCTTTAAATAATTTGGAAATCTATTTATATAAGAGGTGAAAATGGCATCTACAAAACAAAAAGCTGCTGCTAGAAAAAACATAAAAAAAGCACAGAAAAAGTGGAAAAGCATG
>Ga0307421_1002313_pt1 | contig 10759 bp, 10 predicted proteins | sample SalMarWE160270MG_FD_202163 | JGI IMG/M metagenome (GOLD analysis project Ga0307421, IMG submission 202163) | Salt marsh sediment microbial communities from the Plum Island Ecosystem LTER, Massachusetts, United States - WE1602-70 | ecosystem: Environmental > Aquatic > Marine > Intertidal zone >...
CCACTACGGCCAGTTGCGCGAAACCACAGGTACGAAGGTCTTCAGCCCAGCAGCGACGACCATCACCTCGTCTTCGAAGGGTCCACAGCAGTCCATCTCGAAGGTGACCACGTTGTTGATACCCTGCGGTGTGGAGAGGCCGGGGTCCACCTGAGCATCGATGGTGATGGTTCCCTCCGCCCCGGGGGCAAGGCCAGCCGGGACTGTCCACACGTACCGGCTGCCGCCCTGTTTGCTGAGAGTAGGGCCGGTCGAGGAGTAGCTGGAGTTGACCAGGTAGTCGGAGAGGGGATCGCTGATCACCACTCCCGTTGCCGTGGAAGCGGAGTTGTTGCGATAGACGATGCTGTACGAGAGCCACTCACCCGCATCCAGAATCAGGTCATCGATATCTTTGGTCACCCATATGGGGTTCTGGTACTCGTCAGCCCCCCTGTCCCACAGGGCACTCCCGTCACCATCGCCGTCCAAGGGTCGCCCGTCGCCATCGAAGTCATTGGTGGGCGCGTCCAGCTCGTTTCCGGCGTCTATCACACATGAGTTGGCGGTGAGATGATAGTCCCCGGCGGCAGCATTGGCGAACTGAGGGTTGCAGGACATGTGCCCGGGGTTGCCGCCCACACCGTCGTAGTCGGCGATGGTGCTGTTCCAGACGTTGTTGTACTCGACCGTAGGCGCCGCATCCTCCCTGACGCGCACGCCGTACGTTTGTCCCGAGAGGATGTTGTTGGCGATGCGTGGTTTGGCGCTATTGCACAGATTGATAGCCTCACCGCCCGCACCCAGGTTGCTGTCGACGATCGTGTTGTTGATGATGTCGCCCTTGCTATTGGACGCAAGATGGATGCCACCTCCTTCGACGCTGGCCTTGTTGCGCGCGATGAAGTTGTTGCTTATCTCGAAGCCAACGCTGCCGGTCAAATGAATCCCCGCAGCCGTAGGAGCCTGGTTGTCCACGATCTCGTTACGCCGGATCTTGGGGGAGCTGGAGTAGCTGAAGATGCCTCCACCCCGGTCGGAACACGTGTTGTCGGCGATGGTGTTGCCCCTCAGCGTAGGCGCGGACCCCACGCTCATGCTCACGCCCCCGCCGTGATCGTCCGCGTGGTTGCCCGTGATCACGTTGTCCTTTACGAGAGGGCTGGAATCCTCAATGTTGACGCCACCTCCCGCATTCTCAGAGGTGTTGCCGGTCACGGTGTTGGAGACGAACTGGGGCGAGCACTGCCAGAAGTGAATGCCGCCTCCACCTGGAGTGGTGCCTGCCTCGTTCTCCACCAGTCGATTGTTGGTGATCAGGCCCGTCGAACCGATGGAGAACTGTAGTCCGCCACCCCCGCCAGCGGTGTTGTAGTAGAAGTCGTTGTCCTCGACGTCCACCTCCGAGCGGACAACGGCAAGCCCCCCACCCGTATTGGAGCTGGTATTGTTCCTGATATCGTTGCCCTGCACCACACCGGCGGAATCCTCGATGCGCATCCCTCCACCCCCAACCACCGACCGGTTCTTCTTGATGCGGTTGTTGGTGATGCTGCCGTAGGAATCGTCGCGTAACATGATGCCGCCGCCGCCCTTCTCCTGGGAGCGGTTGCTGTTGATCTTGTTGTCATCTATGGTCACTGTCCCATCGATGACGTTGATCCCGCCTCCGTTCTGGGTCGCGGTGTTGTCCAGGATGTCGTTTCCCAAGATGGAGACTGTAGCATCAGAGACGCGGATGCCACCGCCGTCCTGGCTAGCAGTGTTGTCCTCGATCACGTTGTCCTGGATGGTGACGCCGGTGGCCGCCTGGACGTTGATGCCTCCCCCCATCGTGGCCTGGTTGTTGTGGATCCAGTTGTTGCTGATGGTGGCCCGGTAACCACGCACGAAGATGCCCCCGCCGCCACCAGAGACGTTCCCTGCCCTGATGTTGAAGCCGTCCAACGTGCCCGTGTGGCTGCCGTTGTTGGAGACCAGGCGTACCGCCGATTTGCCGCTCTGGGCCTTGATGGTGGTCAGGTAGGTGTCGGGATCGCGTGCGCTCCAGTTCGTGGAGTAGCCACCCAGGATAGTGAGCGACTTGTCCTCCACCTTCACCGTCTCGTTGTAGGTGCCCTGGGCGACGCGTATCTCGTCGCCGGAGCTAGAGGCGTTCACGGCATGAGTGATGGTGGTGTAGGTCCCGCAGCCCGAGGCACAGACGTATCGAATCGTCGCGCCCAAGGACGACTGGCGCCCCCCTGGGAGATCGGCAGAGGCAGCCTCCCCGGTGAGACCAAGGACCAGAGGAAGCGATGAGACCAGCAACAGCAGAGCCATGACCATGCGTGCGGACGGCCCTGGATTCACAACCCAATGGTGGAAAAGTCTCATGTTGGTATCCATCCACCCAAGACAAACTAAGGGCACATGGCCCTCATACTTAGCCTACCTTACACGCTATCATCTGTCAATGGGAAATTGGTACTCCGCGCGCCACGAGGTTGTGGTCAGTCGGCGTGCTCCGTGGTATGATTGCCCACGATACCCCCACTGACTCTCTACATCCTATCGCGCTGCGACAGTTGTCAGCGCTCAGGATACGTGGCAAGGAAAGGAGTGCGCGTACCATGGCAGTGGAGAAGGTCGGAGAGAAGTACAGGTGCAACATCTGCGGCAACGAAGTGGTGGTCACCGAGGCCGGTGGCGGCACCCTCGTCTGCTGCGGTGAGGATATGGAGAAGATCGAGGGATAGGTCCCGCGCCCGTCTTCCCCTCGTCCAGTGGGAGCCTGCCACGCGGAGCACCCCGTGCTGCCCCGTGGCCCATCGCGCCTGCTACTCTTGCTAGAGAGACTCCAGGAAGTTGACCACCGCCCGCGACAGCGGGGCCAACTCGTAGGTGGCCAACCCCAGATCGTGGCTCGCGCCCTCTATCTGCACGTGGTAGGCCTCGGATAGGAGCGACATCGCATACTCGACGTCCTCGTCAGTCATGATGCCGCCCTGAGAGGGGTCTCCCTGGAGCAGAAGCACCGGGCAGTCAATCGCTCCCAGCATAGCCTCGAAATCGAAGGGCAGCATCAACTCATCCCGTCGCCCCTCTGCATGCAACTGCACCACGTCTGGATCGAGCTGGCCCACTCGCGGAGCTCCACCGACATCACGTCCGGGTCATCTCCATAGTGCACGGGAGGCTCCGTCCGCGGGACTGTACGGTCCGCCAGGAGCCTGGTCAACTCGGGAATCGGCGCTTCCCTGGCCGCCAGACCCCTTAACGACGCCCACATCTCCTCGTTGGTGGGCATGGCGTCCCACGTAGCACGAGAGAAGGCAATGTCTCCCACAATCACTGCCCGCACCTGGTCCGGCAAACGCTCCGCCAGGGCCAGGGCGAACAGCGCTCCCAGGGAGTGGCCGAAGAGCACCGCTGGTTCCTTCACCACGCCGCGAACGAAGGCCACGACGTCGGACAAAAAGTCCTCAGCCCCGTACCGGCCCGGTACGCGGCCCGACTTGCCGTGTCCGCGATAGTCGGGCGCGTAGACGTGCCACCTCAGGGAGAGGAGCGGTATCAAGGGTAGGAATCCCTGCCAGCGCCCTGTAAAGCCGTGCAGCAGCAGGAGAGATGGTCCCGCGGGCGGGCCCTCTGCATAGTTGATCTTCACAACAGCCGTATCGAAGACCTTCTCCACCAGCATCGAGCTACCCTCCAGAGTCACTGCTGCTCCCGCATGGCCCACCACACTCGCTCTGCGGTGGCTGGGAACTGATCGATCCACACCCCCACCGCGTCGTGGATGGCGGAGAGTATCGCCGGCGCGGTGGGCAGGGTGGTCATCTCACCGATGCCCTTGGCCCCATAAGGACCGGTGGGATCGGGAACCTCCACGGTGACCGACTTGAACTCGTGCGGCATGTCCATCACTGTAGGGATGTAGTAGTCTGCCAGGTAGCGGGTCTTGGGCACGCCCTCTTGCTGGATGTACTCCTCGGTGAGGGCATAGCCGACCCCCATGTGCACGCCACCAGCGGACTGCCCGTCGATCATGGCCGGGTTCACCGACTTGCCCACGTCCTGGGCGGCCCAGAACTTGAGGACTTCAGTCTCACCCGTCTCTGTGTCCACTTCCACGAGAGCGATGTGGGCCGCGTACCCATAGGCGAAGTGAGGCACCGTCAAGCCCGTCTCCGTATCGTAGGGCTTCGTTTCTTGTACGCTCTGGCCGTGGAACTCATACTCAGCCTCCACGAAGGTCTCCCCTGACTCGGCCACGAGGATCTGATCCCGCTTCTGCAACGCCTCCTGGCAAGCGTGCACCAGAGCGTTGCCCGCGATCCAGGCCATCCGCGAGGCAGAGCAGCTTCCAGAGTCGGGCACCTTGGCGGTATCCACCAGGGAGACGCGCACCTGATCGTACTCCACCCCCAAAGCCTCGGCGGCGATCTGCGCCAGGAGGGTCTGCACGCCCATGCCCACGTCGCAGGCCCCGCTAAGCACGGTCACCCGGGCGATCTGGCCCGCCTCGTCCAGGCTGAGCTGCACGCCCACCGTGGCCTTGTCATCGGAGCCGAAGGAGTAGCCTACGTTCTTGAGACCACACGCCACCGCGATGCCAAGACGCTTGTGAGGGGCCGACGGCCTGCCCAGAGCGGGTCGCACCCAATGCCCGTCCTCTGCGCTCCATCCAGCCGCCAGGGCTACCTGCTTCAGCGCCTCTCTGATGCCCACGCCCTGAGGCATCTCATGACCGGTCAGGGCGACGGAGCCGTCTCTGAACAGGTTCTTCATCCTCAGTTCCACGGGGTCCATGCCCAGAGTTTCGGCCAGTTTGCTCATCTGCATCTCGTAGATGAAGGCGGACTGAGTGGTGCCGAAGCCTCGCATAGCCATGGTTACTGCGTTGTTCGTATAGACGGCGTAGGCGTCCACCTTGGCGTTGGGGACCACGTAGGGGCCAGCCGCAAAGCTGGTGCCCGCCTCCAACACGGGGACGCTAGTCGAGGCGTAGCCCCCCGAATCTGACACGATCTCTATGTCCACCGCCGTGAGCGTACCATCCTTCTTGGCCCCGGTCCTGTACTTCACGTACCAGGGATGTCGTTTGCCCGTCCTGGTCATAACCTCGGCGCGGTCGAAGACCATCTTCACCGGCCGCCGCACGCAGAAGGCACAGAGGGCCAGCAGATGCTGGACGTGCATGTCCTCTCGTCCACCGAAGGCCCCACCGATGGCGGGCACTATCTCCCGTATCTGCTCCTGGGTCAGATCCAGCATAGGTGCGATCTGCCGCTGGTCGTGGTCAGGCCACTGGGCGGAGGAGATGACGGTGACCCGGCCCTCTTCGTCGATGTACCCGATGCCGGCGTCCGGCTGCATGTAGACGTGCTCCACGTAGGGCGTGACGTAGTAGCTCTCCACCACCACGTCCGCCTCGGCGAAGCCCTTCTCCCAGTCCCCCTTGCGGATCTTGATGTGCCGGAAGACGTTGCTCTCGCCCCGCTCCTCGTGTACGAGGGGTGCGTCCGGCTTCATGGCCTCGCGTGGATCGCTGACCACCGGAAGCAAGTCGTACTCGACCTCCACCAGGCGGCGTGCCTCATCGGCCACCTTCTCGCTCTCCGCCACCACGATGGCTATGCGGTCGCCGAGCCAGCGGACCTTGTCTCCCACCCCCACCAGCACCGGCTGGTCCTGGATGATGATCCCATACTCATTGACGGGAACGTCCCTGGCCGTGAGCACCCTCACCACGCCGGGCAGAGCCTCAGCCTGGCTGGTGTCCACCTTGGTCACGCGCGCGTGGGGGAACTCGCTCCACACCACCTTGGCGTAGAGCTGGTCCTCCATGTCGAAATCCTGAGGGAACTTGCGGCTGCCTCTGACCTTGGTTGCGGCGTCCTTCTTGGGGACGTTCTGGCCAAGCACCCTGGTGCTCATTCCGCACCTCCCTCCTCGGCCATGCGCTGTGCCGCCAGCTTGATGGCCTCGACGATCTGGTAGTACCCCGTGCAGCGGCAGATGTTGCCGGAGATACCCTCCTTGATCTCGTCTCGCGCCGGATGTGGGTTCTGGTCCAGCAACGCCTTGGCCGACAAAACCATGCCCGGAATACAGTAGCCGCATTGGGGAGCTGTGACGTCCACGAAGGCTTGCTGGATGGGGTGGAGCTGCCCTGCCTCCGCCAACCCCTCGATGGTGGTCACCTCGCGCCCCTGGGCCTTGAGAGCAGGGTAGATACACGAGGTCACGGTCTTTCCGTCCACCAGGACCGTGCAGGCCCCACACTCCCCCTCGCCGCAGGCCACCTTGGTGCCGATGAGTCCCAGCTTGTCGCGCAGCACGTACACCAGGAGATCACCTGGATCAACCTCCACGGAGACGTCCTTCCCGTTCAAGATCATGCTAAGAGTCGGCATGGCCACCCTCCTCTCCAGCAACCGAGGCCGTGGCCCGCGTCAGGGCCCGTCGCACCAGCACCTCGACCATGCTCTTGCGGTACTCAGCGCTCCCTCGCAGCAGCGAGTAGCGAGGCTGGGCGGCTTCCGCAGCGAGCCTGGCTGCCTCCGCCACCTCAGCGTCACCAGGCACCCGACCCACGAGGGACTGGGCCGCTTCCGTCGCCACGAAAGGTGTTGTGGCTACCGGGCCTATAGCTATCCGCGCTTCTCGCACAGCGCCGTCGTCCGTCCACAGCGCGACCCCCGCGTTCAGAATGGGGAGGATCAGGGCCTTGCGCTTGGCCAGCCTCTCGAAGGCGCTGCCAGCCCCGTCGTCCAGAGCTCGAAAGCGCAGTTGGGTGATCATGGCCTGGCAGGAATCGACGGTACAGCGTCCCACCCCGGCGTACAGATCGGCGATGGGCGTCCACCGCCGCCCGGTCCGCTCGGCCACCTCCGCCTCCGCGTCCAGGGCGAAGAGCCCAATGGCACCATCGGCCGCGGGCAGGGCGTTGACTACGTTGCCCACAAGCGTACCCACGTTGCGGATTTGAGGACCTCCCACGGAGCGACAGGCCTGAGCCAGCACAGCAGCCCGGGAACGGATCAAAGGTGACGCAGCCACCTCGGCGTGAGTCACCCGCGCTCCAATGTAGATCGAACCATCCCGTTCCTCGATGCTCTCCAGGCCAGGGATGTGCGTGATATCCACCATCACCCGGGCAGGGTTGCGTCCGCGTTGGCATTGCAGCGCCAGGTCGGTCCCCCCGGCGATGATCCGGGCCTTCCCCCCGTGGGCTTGCAGTATCTCCAGCGCTTCTTCGACGGACTGTGGAAACAGGTAGTCATCCCACATACCTTCTACCTCCTTCCCTCAGCCCCCTTCAGTGGCTGGGGTTTCGGTGCTTCGTTCTACCGCGGTGGCAGCCTTGGCGCAGCAGTGCCAAGGCGAGGTGGGACTCCCTCGAATCGGAGCAAGGGCAACAACGGCCGAACGGGACTCTCCGCGTTATGCGCATTCGTTCGAACAGGACACCCACCCTCCGGTGCGTGCGATGGGATTCTATCATCCCGTAAGGGACGCGAGCAAGTCCGCTGGGAGCGTCCGGGACAGTGGCTTGCCTCGAGCCGCCCGGCGTGGCACCAGGGGGATAGGGTCTCCTTTACGCCGGAGCCTCTATGGTCACCGCTTCGTCCAGGTCGGACAGCTCGAAGCTCAACTTCATGCTATCTGACTCCCGGGCACCTTCGTACTCCACCGCGTAGACGGCCTTGACCAGGGAGAGGTCCCCCGTGGAGATCCAGGCCTCGCCGGTCCCTCCGCCGCTGAACAGTCCCAGCCACCCCGGCTCGAAGGTCACGGCGAACTGGAGGTGGTAACAGTCCACTCCGTTGACCACTTCCTCGCCCATCAGTGCGGGGTTTTCGTAGAACCCCAGAAGCTCCACCCACCGCGCCGGATTCGAAGCGAAGGGAGCGATAGGACCCATGCTCCACCCGCTGGAGAGAGACTCATCTGCCCAGTAGCCCGTGGACCCGATGATGATGGTCTCCACGGGGGCCTGGTCGTAGGATGACATTCCCTCGAAGTGGGCCCGGTCGGGCAACGCCAGCACACCCTCGCCCGACGCAGTATAGCTTCCCACCACCTCTTTCTCGAAGACGAAATGGGCGGACGTGACTCCACTCATCTTCTCCACGCTGCCGTCCATGATCTCTTCGGGAGAGAGGCTAGCCTCGGTCGGTGCCTCCGTCGGGGCCGCGGTCTCCACCGGTGTGGATGGGGCGGCCACCACTGCCTCCGTCGGTTTCTCCGACAGCAGCGGCGCCGTTGTCACCTCCACAGGCGGCGTGAACGTTGCCGATTCCTCGGCCTGAGGCATGCAGGCCAACAGCAGTACCACCAGAATAGTTACCGCGAAACACGCGGCTCGTGTTCTTGTCACGCTCCCTCCTCCACCAAAGCACGATGCCACCAACCCTCGGCCGGCGGCCACAACGATCCTGATGCGCCCGGCACTCGTGCCCCCCTGGTCCGAAAGGGGACCCAGACCGCACCCGACCAGGCGGCAGACGATTATAGTGCTACACGGGAGAGCAGAGCAAGAGAGGGCCGCGGACATGCATCCCGTCGCCCCGCGCGTCGCGGAGCTGGGCGGGGCGCAGTCTGCCGTGCACTACGTTCCTTGCGTATGGTGACCACAGGCAGTAACCCATCCCACCCGCTGGTCGCGAGTGAGGAGGAACCCACAATCCAACAACCAGAGTGAGGAAGGAGGGGCCACGAGAGGTGGCGATGGCACAGGCAGTAGCATCCGGAGGTAGCGGAGGTATTCCAGTCGTGCTACGATTGGGTAGGGTGGTCACGGCCCGCTTGTCCACCCCATCCAGACAGAGAAACAACGATGAATCACCATCATATTTCTCCACTGCTCCTCACCCTCGTGCTGATCCTCGCCACGTCGGCCTGTAGCTTGCACGTGCAGAAAGCAGTGGAGACACCGAGAGCGGAAACAAGCGCTTCGGCCACGGCACCACCGTTGCCAACGCCGGCACACAGGCAAACGGAGATCCCAAGCCCTACCCCCACGGTTACAACGCCCCCTCCATCGGAGCCCACCATCCTCTCCCACGCTGACTACCACGTGACCAACCGGGTGACCCTGACCAACGCCGGACCTGGAGTCGCCGACCGCCTGACCCTGCGGGTGGCGCTGGTCAGAAGCCTGGCACCCTACCAGGAGCTGCTCGACTCCCAGGTGTCGCCTTCAGGCTACGAGGTGGTGGAGGACGGGTACGGCAACCAGTATGCCCGCTGCGAGTTCTACGGCGTGGGTGCCGGCGAGTCTGCGCAAGTCGAGCTCACCTACCAGGTCAGGGCCTATGAGCTCAGCTACGGCCTCTCGCCCTGCCAGGGTGAGACGCTCAACACCTTCCTCGACGCCGAGGCCAACGTGGAGGCCGACGACCCGAGCATAGAGGCCTTGGCGGACCAGTTATCCGAAGGGCAAGACAACCCCTGCCAGACGCTCCGGGTCTTGTACGACTACGTGGGCGACAACATGACCTATAGCTCGTACCAGGCGAGCGACCACGGCGCCAAATGGGCCCTCGACCAGCGCAGCGGCGACTGTACCGAGTTCGCCGATCTGCTGCTGGCCTTGAGCAGGGCCGCTGGCATCCCGGCTCGCTTCCTGGAAGGTGTGACCTATCGAGAGGGCACGCGATCAGAACTGGGCCAGATCAAGCACGACTGGCTGGAGGCGTATCTCCCAGGCGTCGGCTGGGTGCCTCTGGATCCCACCTGGGGTCGCTTCGCCGAGAGAAGAGAGAGCTACTTCGCTCGCATGAGCCCCGACCACATCGTGGTCACCGTGGGAAGGAACCTCACCACTCTGGGCGGCTATCACTACTTCTACTACACTTGGGTGGGCCAGGATATAGATGTGTCCCACGAGACAGAGTGGGAGGTCATCATCAGCCAGTGACCGGCTAGCCGTATACAAGGCGGGAGCCGGCCCCCGCTGGATCCAGATTCTGCTCCCATAGCACCTTCGCGCGTGCTCAGCCTCCGGACACGAAAAAGAGGCAAGGCTAGTCGGCCCTGCCTCCGTGTTCGCACGATCTTCCCGAAACCGAGGAAACGTTCACACGAGGCTGCTAGTCGTAGTCCTCCCAGTCGTCGTCCTCGTACTCGAAGAACTCGAAATCCTCTCCGCTAGCACCGCAATCCGGGCAGACTGCAGGCGCTCTGTCTCCAACGTGGATGTGACCGCACTCCATACACTCCCACTCTCCCGTGGGAACCTGCTTCCGGCGTGGCCTGCTCGGCAAGACCTCAGCAGAATCGTAGTCAGAGGTATTCCCTCTCTTATACGTACTCATCGTACCTCCATTTGCGAGGGACTCACATCTACTCCTCAGCAATGCTTCTCCGATTCACCGTTGGATTTGGATTTGCTTCTTGCCTTTAGTCGATATCCCCTCCCAAATCGCCACCTGATAGTACGAGGCACCGTTTTTCCACCGCCTCGTACCACAGAGTCTAGCACAAAGTGGTGCCATTCAGGTACTAGGATCGTCCCAAAACGGTGCCAAACACAATCAGAGGGTCCCGGTTCTGCTACTCCAGTTGCCAGGATAGGGAAGCTATTCCTCCCGGGGAGAGAAGGCGTAGCCAACGCCGGGGATGGTCCTCACGTACCGGGGTTCCTTTGTGTCAGGCTCGACCTTGCGCCGCAGCCTCCGTACCAAGCCCTTGACCAGCCGATAGTCCGCCTCGCCGGAGTAACCCCAGACTCTCTCGACGATGGTCTCGGTGGGGACCACGCGCCCCTGGTTGCTCATCAGGCAATACA
>Ga0307421_1002315_pt1 | contig 10753 bp, 11 predicted proteins | sample SalMarWE160270MG_FD_202163 | JGI IMG/M metagenome (GOLD analysis project Ga0307421, IMG submission 202163) | Salt marsh sediment microbial communities from the Plum Island Ecosystem LTER, Massachusetts, United States - WE1602-70 | ecosystem: Environmental > Aquatic > Marine > Intertidal zone >...
TTCTGGCGGCAGACTACGACCCCTGTGTGGCAACCCAGGCTGGCTGGTGGCCCGAGGACATGCCGACTCCCACGCCGCTGCCTCAGGTCATCGCCTGGCCCTGATTGGGGCGCGTCCAGACCGCCCGAACAACGGTCGCGGGCGGGCACGCCAGGCGGGGCAGAGACTACCGGGCAGAGGCGAAGTAGGCCAGCGCTTGGCGCACCCTCTCCTCGACCGGCATATCCTCTCCACGCGGCAGGCTCTGCAGGGCGGCCTGCGCCTCGACCAAGCTGAAACCCAGGCCGCACAGGGCCCCGATGACCTCGGCATCCGCGTCGCTGAGCAGCGGCACCCTCATCTCCGCCGGCAGGCTGATCTTCTCCCGCAGCTGGAATATGATAGCCTGGGCGGTCTTCTTCCCGATGCCCGGCACGCGCGCCAGAATCGCCTCGTCTTGCCGGGCCACAGATTGACGAAGGTCCTGGGGGGAGATCGTGCTGAGGACGGCCAGCCCCACCTTCGGGCCGACGCCGGATACACCAAGCAGCAGCTGGAAGATGGCCAGTTCCTCTGCGGTGAGGAAGCCGAATAGGGTCAGGGCGTTCTCACGAACGTGTAGGTGTGTAAAGAGCTCGACTGGCTTGCCCGGCCCGTCCAGCTGCTCCAGAAGGCTGGTCGGCGTGCGCACCAGGTATCCGATTCCTCCAACGCGGACGACCACGTGATCGTGGCCGATGGCCCAGATGGTACCGCTGAGGCGGGCGATCATACGGCGCTACTCCGCATCCTGGCACAGCGTGGCCAAGCGGGCCTGGTGCAGGTGGCATATAGCCACGGCCAGGGCGTCTGCTGCGTCGTCCGGCCGCGGCGCCTCGTCGAGACCGAGGAGAAGCCGGACCATCTCCTGCATCTGAGTCTTGTCTGCTTTGCCGTACCCGGTCACTGCCTGCTTGATCGTCAGCGGGGTGTACTCCCAGGCCTTCAATCCCGCGTCCGCCACGGCCAGCAGCGCAACGCCGCGGGCCTGGCCGACCGCCATCGCAGTGCGCACGTTGCTGCTGAAGAAGAGCTCCTCGACTGCGGCGACCGACGGTCGCCACTCGCCAGCGAGCTCGGCAAGACCCCTGTAGATCCGCTGCAGCCGGTCGCCTGGCGGGAGGTTGGCCCGCGTCCTGATCACGCCGAACGCGAGCGCCCTCGGCTGTCCGGCAACGTCTTCTACCACGCCGTAGCCAGTGCTGGCTGTGCCCGGATCGATCCCCAGCACCCTGGTGGCAGGCTCGGCCGGGCAGGTCACGCCAGGGCCTCGTACTGGGCCATCACCTCGTCACTGATATCGAGATTCGAGTAGACCTGCTGCACGTCGTCCAGCTCCTCCAGGGCCTCGATGACGCCCATTACCTGGATCGTCTCCTTCGCGCTGAGCTGGATCGTGGACTTGGGGATCATGGCTAGCTCCGCGGTGTCAAGCTCGATGTCCCGTTCCCGGAGGGCCTGGCGCACAGCCTCGAAGCTGCCCAGCTGGGCATAGACCTCTATCAGCCCCTCGCTGAGGACGACGTCTTCCGCTCCCGCCTCAACGGCCACCTCGAACACGGTCTCCGCGTCGCCGCCATCAGCCTCTAAGGCGATGTACCCCATTCTCTCGAACTGCCAGGCGACCGATCCGGCCTCGGCCATCGATCCACCCTGGCGGGTGAACGTGCGCCTGAGATCGGCCACGGTTCGGTTCCTGTTGTCGGTAACCGTCTGCACCAGAAGAGCGACGCCGTTGGGAGCGTAGGCCTCGTAAGTCACCTCGGCCAGCTCGTCTCCCTTCAGCTCGCCGGTGCCACGCTTGATCGCCCGCTCGATGTTGTCCTTGGGCATGTTGGCCGCCTTGGCCTTGTCGACGGCCAGGCGCAGGGCGAAGTTGGTTTCCGGATCGCCGCCTCCCGCTCGCGCAGCGATAGCGATCTCCCGCGTCAGGCGGGTGAAGATCTTGCCCCGCTTCGCGTCCGTGGCGGCCTTCTTGTGTTTGATGGTTGACCATTTGCTGTGACCAGACATGCTAGTGCCTCCGCTTGCCGCCGCCCTACGACGGCGATCGACGCACCCCTGTGTTTTCCGTAATCGGGCGCAGTGCGATTATACCATCGCGCGGGCACGGGACGCAAGCCCCCGCAGGATCAGCATGCCGGGCCAGGGCGGCCCGGCGTCCTAGACACCGAGCTGGCTGCCCAGGAAATCGCGCTGGCCCTGCACGAATGCGGATGCAGGCAGAGCACGCTTGCCGGCCAGCTGGATCTCTTCCAGAAGAAGAGCGCCAGCACCGGTGGCGACCGCCGGCCCATCCTCCGTCTCGACGACTCTGCCGGGCGCCGCATCGCCCTTCCATCGAGTCAAGGGCCTGGCCTTCAGAACCCTGAGCCGCTTGGTACGCCAGAAGGTGAATGCCGCCGGCCAAGGGGTGACCGCCCGCACGCGCCGGTCGAGCTGGGCCGCGCCGGCCGACCAATCGAGACGCCCGTCCTCCTTGCTCAGTTGGGGGGCGAGGGTCACCCCTTCCGCCGGCTGCGGCTGTTCACGGATTCCGCCGCCGAGGTAGGGGTCAAGCGTCTCAGCCATGAGCGCGGCCCCGAGGACTGCCAGCCGTTCCCCAAGGCCGGCTCGAGTGTCGTCGGGCCTGATCGGCTCCTCTCGCTGCGCCAGGATAGGCCCCGTATCCAGGCCGGCGTCCATGCGCATGATAGTGACCCCGGTCTTTGCATCGCCTGCGAGTATCGCGGCGGCAATAGGCGAGGCTCCACGCCAGCGAGGCAGCAGCGAAGCGTGAACGTTCAGGCAACCGTGGGGAGGAAGGTCTAGGACGTTCTGCCGCAGGATCTGGCCGAATGCCGCCACGATAATCACGTCGGGCTGCCAGGCAGCCAGACTGCCCAGAGCCTCCGCGTCGTGCAGCGTCTCCGGAGTGATTACCGGTATTCCTATCTCGGAAGACGCAACCTTTACGGCAGAGGGCTTGAGCTCCCTGCCTCGCCCGGCCGGCCGATCGGGCTGCGTTACGACGCCGACTACTTCGTGGTCACGGGAGAGGCTCCGCAGAGTGGGCAGCGCAAACCGGGGCGATCCCATGAAGACAAGTCGTGCCATGGCGGGAAGCATTCTAGCACGCCTGAAGCGCGGGCACAAACGAAGAAGGTCGGGCGAGGACAGGCGGCCCGACCTATGGGGAAGGGCTGGCTGTCGGCGGGCGCTCGCCGAACAGAGCCTCGGCCTGCTCTCGAGCGTGATACGAGCTGCGCACCAGGGGGCCGCTCTCAACCCACCGGAATCCCATCTCGTACCCTCGCCTGCGCAGCATCTCGAAATCCTCCGGCGTGTAGTACCTGGCTATGGGAGCGTGCTCCTTGCTGGGCCGCAGATACTGGCCGAGCGTAAGGCAATCCACCCTCGCTTCAGCCAGGTCGCCCATGGCGGCTACGGTATCCTCGATGCTTTCGCCGAGGCCTACCATTAGCCCGCTCTTCGTGATACCCTCCGGCCGCAGGGCCTTCGCGCTTCGCAGTAGGGCCAGCGACCAGGCATAGCGGCACTGGGGCTGGATGGTGGGAAAAAGGGCTGGCGGCGTGTCCACGTTGTGCCCAAGGATATCAGGCCTGGCTTCGACCACACTGCGGAGAGGTTCGAGCTGACCGCGGAAATCGGGGATTAGGACCTCGACAGTGCAGCGCGGCTGCAGCGAGCGGATCTGGCGGATGGCTGCCACGAAGGCGCCCGCTCCGCCGTCGGCAAGGTCGTCGCGGTCCACCGACGTGACGACCACATGCTTAAGCCCCAGGACGCGAGCAGCCTCCGCGACGCGCCTGGGCTCCTCTGGGTCAAGCGGCCGCGGATGGCCCGTACGTACGTTGCAGAAGCGGCAGTTTCGAGTACAGATGTCGCCCAGAATCAGAAACGTCGCCGTGCCCTGCCCCCAGCACTCACCCATGTTGGGGCAGTTGGCCTCCTCGCACACCGTATGCAGGCAGTGGGAGCGCATTAGTTGCTTGAGCCTGCGCAAGCCAGCCCCACTGCGCGCGGCGGGTCGCAGCCAGGCAGGACGCCTGCCCGTCTGACCCGGCTCGGGCCTTCCTGATGGGGATACCTTGGCGCTGCTCACGGCGAGGTGGCCCTGCTGAACCGCTAACGATCCAGGTCCTCGGGAGGAGCTTCCCCAGCGGAGTCGCCGCTTGGCCGCTCGGGCGGAGCGGGCTCGGACCGAGAGAAGAGATCTGCAATCCAGTTCCAGAGTCGCTTCAGCGGTCGAGTTGTGTAGTGCTCCGCGAAGTGCTCAGCGGCGGTCTCTGCCCGAACCTGAGGCCCGTAGTCCTCGCGTAGGAAATGCTGGTGATCCATGATCCAGACATAGAGGTCCGCCTCGGTGCGGCCGGGAAAGTCGTCCAGGATGTTCTTCTCGCGCACCAGCTGCACGAGCGGCAGGTAGAGGTTGTCATACCAGTCGCAGACAGCCTCGTCCTCTGGGACAAACCTCTCCCGCTCTAATCCCATGAAGTAGCGATGTACTGCGACATGTTCGAGCAGGCGGTCGTACCCACCGGGAATAGTGAACTCGATCTGCTGCTCGGGGCGCAGCTTGTCCAGGCGGGTGAGCTCGAGGAATCTGGTGTATTCGGCCTTCAGGCCGAGGTCCCGCGCTCGCAGATCAGAGGTGACCGGCACGCGCGCCTCCGCTTCAATCACCTCGGCGTCGATGAACTGGCCCCCCTGTTCCCTCGCCACCGACACCCGGTGGTGGCCGTCAAGGACGAAGTAGGCATCGCCGACCTGATAGAGCTTGACGGGAGGCAGTCCGACGGCGCCGGACCGGGCACTGGCGATCGCCATCCAGCGGCCGGCTATGGCATCCTGCCGGGGTAGGAAGGCGCGATCGAAGTCCTGATAGCGGCCCACGCTGCCGACGATCTTTTCCACCGGCACGCTCTGGATACCCCTGTATTGCTGCCCGCGCACGTGCAGCTTGTCCCTGACCTCCTCCCAAGAGAGGAGCTCATTAGTCTGGCCGCTCAGAAAGGCCACGATTTCGCTCACGAAAGCCCTACGTCTCGCTGCCTCGAACTGCTCTGCTGCCCTGGCCGCCCGGCTCTCCATGGTCGCTCCCTCCGGCTGCGCCTGCTCCTACACCTCGATTACGCAGTAGGGATACACGTTGATCACTTCTGTATGCATGTGCCGCGTGCGGTGGCGGGTCGTGCGGTGAATGTGCCTGTGGCCGTGGAGGAGATACCGCGGCCGGAACCTCTCAATGAAGTAGAGAAGCGCTCGGAACCCTCTGTGGGCGAAGTCCTGCCCATCGTGTACGCCGAGCGGCGGCGAGTGAGTTACCAGCACATCCAGGTAGCGCCCGTAGCGGGCCCGGTTTGCCAGCAGCCGAGGGACGAGGGCGAGCACCTGGAGCCGCATCTGCGCCTCCGAGTATTGATATGGGCATCCCGGCTTGTAGCGGATGGATCCCTGCAGCCCGGCCACGAGGAGCCCTTTCGCGCACACCGTCCTGCCGTGGAGGTTGATCCACCCACCGGGCTTGGTGATCCTGCGCCCGCCCGCCATGTACTCAGGCTGGTCGTGGTTGCCGTGCACATACAGGGAAGGCACGTTGAGCATTGTGTGGATATACTCAAGGTATGAATAGGGAAGGTCCCCACAGGAGATGACCAGGTCTACGTCTCCGAAGCGGTCCCGAATGGCCCGGCTGTATACGCTTGGCGCGACCTCGTCGCTGACGCCGAGGATCTTAAGGTGTGCTCGCTCCTGGGAGCAGGACGAGCGGCCGCGGACTCCCCTGTTGTCCACCGCTATAGTCTCCTGATCAGCAGGCCGCGCCGATGCTCGGCGCACATGCCGGACATCGAATGCGACCGTGGCCCCCGGTCCAGCTCGGGAGCCACAGCTTTGTACTCGCTATTGGAGCGGCCCATTGTCCTCAACAACCGGCCGGCATCTCTCCGGCGCCCGACCGCGACGTCAGCACTGAACGCCGCCCACCACGGGCGCGGCGCAGTGGGAGCCTAGTAGAGAGATAGTTCCCTCTTCAGAATCCGCTCGCGGATTGCATCGACGCCTGCCAGGTTCTCGTTGAGCAGGCTTTCCACGTCCGCCCGGACGCTGGGCGTCAGCTTCCCGTCGTTGGTGCGGACGGTGGCGGCGGCAATGAGGGGCTGGTCCAGCGGCGCACCGATCTGGGAAAGCATGTAGACGGTGACATCGCGAACCGCAGGTATCCTCTCGACGATCTCCTGTGCCGATACCAGCGCCAGCACGTTGTAGACCTTGCCCACGTGGGACACCGGGTTCTTGCCGCAGGGGGCCTCCAGGCTCGCCGAGCGGAATGGGGCGATGACCCCGTTGACGCGGTTGCCCCGGCCCACTGCGCCGTCATCACCCATCTCAGCGGACGTGCCGGTGAGGGTGAGATAGACCACTCCGTTCTCCACGTCGTCCGCCGTGTTCACGACCACAGTGATCTTGCGATCGCTGAGCTTGGAAGCGAACTCCTGGATGTCCACCTGCGCCGCCTGTTTCACCTCCGCGTACTCGGCAGCATCGCCGATGCGCGTGGCAATCAGGGGCATGGCTACGGTCAGCGTCATCTCGTCCCCGCTGCGGAGACCCATCACTTTGACATCTTCACCGACCGGGAAGCTATCGATTAGCTTGTAGTTGATATACTGGGCGGTCTCATAGACCGCGTGTTCCAGGCCGGAGCGGGGCCAGTGGCTGACGCCGAAGCTGGTGTCGTTGGCCGTGATGTTCTCCACCACGTATTGCAGCTCCTCGGCTCCGCGGCCGGCGTAGCTCTCGAAGACCATATGAGCGTCCGGGTCGAGGTAGCGCATAGTCTCCCGCACGTGTTTCCGGGCGGCCTCGATGGCGATCTCATCCATCGGCACCTGCTGCCCTTTGAAGGCAGGTGTGCCCCGCCCCGCTATCTGGATGCGAATCGGCTTGACGATTCGCCCCCCGCCATAGTCCAGCTCCACCTCTCCCGCCACCAGCTGCACTTTGTCGAAGTTGTGATGCAGCAGCGTCCCCAGGTTGTCCCGGCACCACCGGGAGTACTCCACGGAAATGCGCTCGGCGATGCCATCGCACAGGCTGTCTGGATGCCCTATGCCCTTCCGCTCGACAATCTCCACCGGTATGTCTTCAATCGACTGGCCGGTAGCCTCCGTCACTACGACGTTGCGCTTGGTCACTCTTGCCTCCCTGTCTGCAGCGCTTCTCGCCGCGCCCGTTGGCGGCAAATGGAAAAAGGCCCCCGGAAGAGAGGGGGCCAGGCGAAGACACCTTCTCCTATCTTCCAGAAACAGCTTTCTGCCGGATTTGGCACCATGCCGGAAGCGCAATCGCTATCCAACGTCCGGCCGGTTGCCGAGGCATCGCAGGGCCGGTCCCTCCGCCTCTCTGGATAAGAGCCTGCCCGGGCAGTTTGCGCGGGGATGATACCACGAAGGTAATCGAGTGTCAAGGCTTGCCGTCGCTTCTGATCGGTGCTATAATCCCATCCATCCTGGGGCGCGTAGCTCAGCTGGTTAGAGCGCTACACTCACATTGTAGAGGTCAGGGGTTCGAGTCCCTTCGCGCCCATAGCGCAGGTACTGCAGGCCGCGGTTGTGTGGAAGGAGGGTGGATCCACTCGTAGTCCGCGGCCTCCTTCTGCCCAGGAAGTGCCCCATGCCCGTCAAGGCGAAGCAGCAACACGATCAGGCTCGCACCGACTGGGTGCTCTGCAACCTGCGCTGGCTGCTCATCGTCTTGACTGGCGTAGCCATGGTCGCGGACGCCAACGCCGTAGAGGGCAGCATCCTTGCTTCAGTGCCCCTAATGCGCCAGCTGCTCGTCCTCGCCATCGCCGTCGGCTACAACCTTGCCGTCGTCATAATCCTGCTCTCGAAGGTATCGCTGCCCGGCATGGCGCTGGGGACGTTGGCTATCGACACAGCCCTCGCCGTGGCTCTCATGGTGGCCTCCGGCGGCCCGGGTATCCCTGTGCTTCCCTTCGCCCTGCTGCCCGTACTGACCGGGGCTCTCCGCTTCGCCTGGCACGTGGGGCTGCCGATAGGGGCATTCATCGCGGCGACTTGTGCCGCCGCTACCTATCTCGTCCCACCAATCCCTGAGTCGGGGACGCAGCTGCCCGCCTTGCTGGCCGGCGCGCTGGTGCTTCTGGCGGCGCCGCTGGTGGCAGGATTGCTCGGTGGCCTGGCGCCGAAGCCCCCCCCGGGGGCGCAACCGGCGGGAGATGCGGATCGGCGCAGGACGCAGGTGGCGCATGAACACTCGCGCATCATCTTCGAGCTGGCGAACACGCTGAGCGCCACGCTGAACTACCAGAAGGTGCTGGACGCCATGCTCGAGGTCGCCGGCGCCGGCATGATGGAGATGGGCTCGCCGGAGCTGATGCGCGTCGGCCTGGTGATGCTCTTCGGCGAACACGATCTGGCGATTGCGACCTCGCGCCACCTCCCCACCCGCGACCAGAAGGTCCGCTTCCAGGGCAGGGAAGGCGCTTTGGCGGAGGCGCTGTCCTCAGCTGAGCCGGTCATACTGGACAGCCCGGCCGAGGACCCTGAGCTGGGCCAGCTCGTGACCATGCACGGCTGCAAGCAGGCGATCGTCGTTCCACTTCGCGCCGGATTCGAGAACTACGGAGCGGCGGTCTTCGGCAGCTCGCTGCCGGCGGCCTACGCTGAGGACCACTACAACCTGCTCGTAGCCATCTGCAACCAGGCCATCGTCGCCCTGCAGAATGCCCAGCTCTACCAGAGCCTGATCGACGAGAAGGAGCGCATAGTCCAGGTCGAAGAGGACGCCCGAAAGAAGCTGGCTCGTGACCTGCACGACGGGCCGACGCAGACGATCGCCGCCATGGCTATGCGCCTCAACTACGCCCGGGTCGTCCTCAAGAAGAGCCCCGAACAGATCTACGAGGAGCTGGCGAAGATAGAAGAGCTGGCCCGCCGCACCACGAAGGAGATACGCCATCTGCTGTTCACGCTGCGCCCCCTGATCCTGGAGACGCAGGGGCTGCCGGCGGCGCTCCAACAGTACGTGGACAAGATGGTCGAGATGGAGGAGCTGCCGATTCGCCTGGAGACCGTCTCCGATGTGGATCAGTTGCTCGACCGCGACACGCAGGGCGTCATTTTCTACATCGTCGAGGAGGCGATCGGCAACGCGCGTAAACACGCCCAGGCGGACAACATCGACGTCCGCCTGTTTGTGGAGGGCGGCAATTTCGTAGCCGAGATCGAAGACGATGGGGCTGGATTCGACGTCGACAGCGTGCAGGTGCGCTACGACGAGCGAGGCAGCCTGGGCATGCTCAACATGTACGAGCGTGCAGACCTGATCGGAGGCAAGCTCGATATCGTCTCGGCCCCGGGCGAAGGAACACGGATCAGGATCACTGTGCCCTTGCGAAGGAGATAGATAGGTGCAGACCGGGCCTGATGCACTCTGGGAGAGCTGGCTGTGGCTGGCCGGCTCTTTTCTTGTGGCGGTCCTTTGGGCTCAACTCACCTGGGCTCTGAACCACGCCGGAGGCAAGAGGATTACCAAGCTGGTTAGGCGCATCCGCTCGTCCCGCCTGTCACCATGGGCGATGCGGGCCCTGCGGTTGCTTTACTACTTGGCAATACCGCTGGGGGCACTCATTCGGGGGCCGGCGCTTGACCTGAACCTGGGCATCGTTGTAGGCCTGGAGGTCGGCGTGGAACTGCCCGAGAGGCTGGTCGACTGGGCCCAGAGAATGGGCTTGGCCGCTGCGCTCGCGCTCGGGGCGTGGGTTCTGCTCGCTCTCGGCTGGTCATCCTACCGCCGGGCTCTCCTCCGCCGTCGTATCCAAAGCCCTTCGCCGGCGCGCGAGCCCGTATGGGTGATCCTGCGCGAGGCTGCCTACCACGAGGCGCACTGGGCGTTCTACCGGCACGCACCTGCCTACACCTTCAGCTGGCTGGGAGGGCTTGCGGCTGACAGGTACTGGGCAGCCTGGTGCGGCCTGGCCATCGTCGCTCTTGAGGCCCTGCTGAACCCGGCCTGGAGGAGGCAGCTGGCCGATCCTGAGCGAGCCCCAGTGGTACTGCAGCGTGCCTCTTTGGCTATCGTCAGCGCCGTGCTCTTCGGGCTGACCAACAGCCTACTGCTGGCTGTGGCCGTCCATTGGGCTGTCTGGTGGGGGCTGCAGCGCTGGGCATCAGCGCGCCCTCTTCCTGCACCAGCGCCGGAGCTTGCTGCAGCCTGATTCCCCCAGTTGGGCATCTCGCAGCAGCGCTCCAGGCGGCCCAGCCAGCGGGGCGGCGTGCTTCAGGAGAGGGCCAGTACGGCGGCGATGGCTACGGTCAGGATCAGCGCGCCCAGCGCGAGGGCCCTCTTCAGATCGCCTGCGACGTAGCTATACTCCTCCCGCAGGTGCTCGATGCCGCGGGCTCCGCCAACAGGGCCGGCACCGGGCATCTGCTCCTGGCCCGGCTGCATCATCTGGGTGGGCGATAGCCGCACCTTCCGCGCTTTCTTCCTGGTTCGACTGGGCTTCTTGGCCATTGGCTTGACCTCCCCCTGTCCTACGGCTGCAGGTGGGCCACGACCGCGATGCGGTGGGTGTCCATGCCGTAGGGATAGCAGGATATGAGCGTCAGGACCGGGCTGGAGGCGGGGTACATCACGCTGACATCCGTGGGCTCGATGATCCGGGTCTGATCAACCACGTATCGGTAGACATTGCTGGCTGTGT
>Ga0307421_1002319_pt1 | contig 10749 bp, 6 predicted proteins | sample SalMarWE160270MG_FD_202163 | JGI IMG/M metagenome (GOLD analysis project Ga0307421, IMG submission 202163) | Salt marsh sediment microbial communities from the Plum Island Ecosystem LTER, Massachusetts, United States - WE1602-70 | ecosystem: Environmental > Aquatic > Marine > Intertidal zone >...
GGGTGCTCAAGCGCCTGGGCTGGGTCGAGACAACCGGTCAGACTGAGGCTTCTGCCGTTCAAGATAACTACCCGCAAGCTCCGGAACGGACTTACTACCGTCTCACAAAGAAGGGCGTTGAAGCTGGCGATGAGCTGTGGTCTAACCCCCTCTTTACACTGTACCCTGAAATCGGCCCCAGCCATATGAAGAGACCTGATTAACCAGGGTTACATACTTATCGCTTACCCAGAATTGAAGTCAGTGTTTCCGCCAGTTCCTCTGGTCTCTGCGAACCTATCAGCAGGTGTTTCCCGCTAGAAAGCTTAAGCTGCACTCCGCGGTTGCCGCTACCTGTGCCTAGTTCAGTATATGGTTTATCGTCTTCTTCAGTACTTCAATATCAAGGGGCTTGGTGATATGCGGAACCCCGGCTTTCTCCAGAAAATTGCGGGTTGTGCCTTCCATGATGTCTCCGGTAATGAACATTACTCTCCGTGTCAGCGCCGGGGCTATTTCTTCGATGTGGTGGTATAGCTCGATGCCGCTCATCCCCGGCAGTTTGATGTCCAGCAGGATAAGGCCGTACCTTTCCGTCTTGAGCCGCTCCAGGGCGGCATCGGCTGTGTTTATCGTTTCCACGCTGTGTCCCCATTCGGTTAGCAGGCGGCTCAAGAAGGTGAGAATGGCCGCCTCATCATCCACCACCAGTATCTTGGCCCCCCGGGACTTCTGGGGCTCTTTTTTGGTTACTTTGGCTTTGCCTGCCTGGACGGGATCGGCCACTATGGGTAGTTCAATAACGAAGGTAGCTCCCTTGCCTGGCTGGCTCTGGGCGTATATCCTGCCCTTGTGCTGGGTGATGATACCGTGGCATATGCTCAAGCCCAGGCCGGTACCCTTGCCCACCTCTTTGGTGGTGAAGAAGGGGTTGAATATATTATCCAGGTTTTCTTTGCTTATCCCGGCACCGTTATCGGTGAAGGAGGCCCGGATGTTACCGTTTATCTGTTTTGTCTTTACCAGCAGATTGCCCTTGTGATGTGCTTTGGTCATAGAGTGTTCGGCGTTGAGAATAATGTTGAGGAATACCTGCTGGAGCTGGCCAGCGTCGGCCATGGTGAGGGGCAGGTCTGGGTCCAGCTGGTTTCCCACCTCAATGTTATTCACCTTCATCTCGTAGGCGCGGAGTTCCAGGACCCTGGTTATGATGTCGTTGATGGCTACGTATTCTCGTCCCGTTTTGCGCTGGTGGGCGAAGACGAGCAGGTTTTCCACAATCTTGGCCACCCGCAAGGCTTCACTGTTAATCACCTGGAGGTCCTCTTTCATGTCATTGGGAATATCCCGGTTGAGCATCAGGTGGGAGAAGCCGATAACGCCGGTAAGGGGGTTATTTATCTCGTGGGCGACGCCGGCGGCCAGTTGGCCGATTGAGGCCAGACGCCCGGCGAGGTTAAGCTCTTGCTCAAGTTGCTTCTCCCTCTCTTCTGCCCGCTTACGCTCGGTGATATCCCTGACGGTGGTAATGTGGCCAATCACCTTGCCCGAAGCATCCTTGAGCGCGCTGGTGCTCAGCTCGCCGGGGAACTCGGAGCCGTCTGCTTTAAGCAGGGTGTATTCCCCGCCGCTGAGTGTCCCCTCTTTTAGCTTATTCCATACGTTGTTGGCTTTTCTCTTACGGTCGTGAGGAGCGATAAGTTCAAAGGTCTTTTTCCCCATGAGTTCATCGTCGGAAGCAAAGCCGTGCATCTGGACTGCTTTTTCGTTTACCTTGATGATGGTACTATCCAAATCAGCTACTACTATGCCATCGGTGACCGATTCAAACATTCTCTCCAGCCTCTCCTGGCTGTGTTGTAACTCCTCTTCGGTGGCCTGCAGTTCTTCGTTGATACTCCTAAGCTCCTCGTTCTGGCTATCAAGCTGCTCATTTTTCCCCAGAAGCTGCTGCTCCATCTGCTTGCGCTCGGTGATGTCTTTAGCGAGAACAACGAGACCACCTTTTGAAGGATAGGCGCTGATTTCAAAGAAGTAGTCCTTATCTCCAAGCTGGTACTCGTTAACGAAGCTCTGTACTTTCTGCGTTTGTAAAGCCTTCAGGTAAGCTCTTTTTGCACTTTTCGTCATTTCTGAATCTGGGAAAATGTCATAAAGATGTTTTCCCAGAGCATCCTTAGCCGAAATTCCGGTAAGCTCCTCACTGGCTTTATTCCAGTATGTGTATCTCAAATCCTTATCAAATGCGAAAAAGAGGTCGGTGACGCTTTCCGCAAGTTCCTTGTACTTCTCCTCACTCTCCCCTAGCGCTTCCTCTGCTTGCTTGCGTTGGGTAATGTCCAGAGAGTACTCTATCATCTGGACGACGTTTCCTTCGGCATCGAAAATGGGGTAGCCGTGAACCTCGATGTTTCTGGCGTTGCCGTCTTCATCGTAATGAACGTGCTCCACCACTACCGGTTTTTTGGTTTTCTTTACTTCTTCAAGCGGGCAGATATGGTCAGCACCCCGGCACGGTTGGTCTACCTTGTGGGTAAGGGCATAACAGGTGGGCTTTCCCGATAGATTTACCGCTTTGGTGGCTAGATTGGCCATCTTTACCGTATAATCATCGGCATCTAGAACATAGAATGGGTGAGTGAGAGAATTCAGTATATTGTTTAAGAATTCGTTTTGCTGATGTATTGTCTCTTCTGCCTGCTTGCGCTCGGTGACGTCCCGGCACACGCAGAAGATCAGCTTCTGACTGGCGATTGCGGCTCCGTTGGTGCTGATTTCAACGTCATAAGTACTGCCGTCTTTACGACGGTGTTTTGTCTCGAAATGATCGCCAGCTTCATCCACAGTCCGTATCATTTCGAGCACTTGCTCGCGCGGGTACAAGTATTCCCAATCAAATACACTAAGTTGACGTACTTCCTCTGGTGTATAGCCTAGCATCTCGGCAAATTGTTGGTTGGCCTCATATACCTTGCCGTTCTGGTCGAGAATGACAATCCCGTCTCGAGACTGGTCGATCAGGATACGCCGCCGGGTGGCTTCATCGGCCAGCGCTTCTTCTGCCTGTTTGCGCTCGGTGATTTTTCCCAGTCGCTCAGCAACAGTATCGATTAGCGACCTCTCTTCCTTCAAGAATGGCCCTTCATCACTTGCTGGCCTTTCTTCCAGATAGCTGACTACTACCATGCCTGCTTTTATACCATGTACCTTGATATCCGCAAATTGCTTCCACTCGGTCTCCCTATAGTTTGCTGTCTTGAACTCTTTGCCATCAATGGTGAGTTGAGCACAGACAACCTCTGGATATTGCCAGCTCTGAGGAAACAGTTTTACTATCTCTTGATATATTTCGTCGAGGGTAATCCCCGGTCTTTCAGCAATGCTGGAAATTCCGTAAAGACCAACAAGCTCTTTCATGCGTTCCTGAAGGTCATGCTCTACCTGTTTGTGCTCGGTGGTGTCCCTGATAATTACTTCATCGGCAGGGCGTCCATCGTATTCTGTTAGGGCGGCGTTTAGTTCAATATACCGGATTTGGCTATTTTTGGTTACTGCTTGAATCTCATATATTTGGGGCACTTTTTTGCCGACCAGCCTGGCCTGGTATCTTTCCACGGTCAGTTTCTGGGACTGGGGGGTGAGCAGTTTGGTAAAGGGCATGCCCAGCAGCTCTTCTTTATCATAGCCGGATATGCGAGTAATGGCGGTGTTTACCAGCTTGAAAACACCATCCTGGATGATGGCTATGCCGTCAGCGGCATGCTCAATAAGTTTAAAATACTTGTCTCCGGCTAATCCTTCCGGGCTATCTTTCCCTTTGATCGCTATCGTCATTGCTGCTTGGCCTTCCTGTTAGTGGCGAGAACCGGCTGGCTTTAACTAGCTTTAGGAGGCGGTTACGCAAAGGTTTGACGTATATTGTCTGGCCTTGTCCAGCAGGTCCTCCGGGTTGAAGGGCTTGGTGATATAGGCGGTGGCGCCCATCTCCCGGCTAAGCTGTTTGTTGAGTTCATGGCCGACGCCGGTGAGCATTGCTATGGGGATATCTTTGGTTAGCTCGCTGTTCTTTATGGCGTAGCAGGCGGCGTAGCCGTCCAGCTTTGGCATCAGGATGTCCATTAGGACCAGGTCGGGTTGCTCGGTGCGGGCGATGCTTACCGCTTCTTCGCCGTTGCTGGCTTCAAGGACGGTGAATTCTGGCTCGAGGATATCCCTTACCAGCAGTCTGATGTAGAGTTCGTCATCGGCAACTAGTATTTTCTGCTTGTCGTTCATTTTTCTGCCTCCCTTCCTGTATTTTGCCGCTTATTACGGCCAGATTTTTCTATCTATTAATAGGATAGTGCGCGCGCAGTCAAAAACTCATAAAATGGGAATAAGATGTTCATAAGGGAAGGGTTAGAAAAACATCAACGCCGCCTGTTTTTTCAGGCGGCGTTGCTTTGGGGAGAGGATATATTTCTAGCTATGGTTGGGGGACCTGCGGTTGAACATGTAGCCGAAGCCGGGGCGGTTGAGTATATAGTAGGGTTGTGCCGGGTTGGGCTCTGGCTTGCGATGAAACGGCACTACATGGGTTACACTAATCCGCTAAAAAGTGCAATGCTTGGTAGTGAAGGCCTGAAAACCAACGCGTCACAACATACTATTTTGTGACCTGGACTAACAATCTGGACTTACTTCCTTTTCCTCAATAAGCCTTGAAGCGTCTTTTCAATCTGTTCAACCTTATATGGTTTGGCAACAACAGCACTGAATCCGTATTCCTTGTACTCAGACATAATCGGATCAGCGGCGTAACCACTCGAGACAATTGCCCTAACATCAGGGTCTAGTTCCAGCAACTTCTTGATGGCTTCGTTACCCCCCATTCCTCCAGGAATGGTTAAATCCAGGATAACTGTATCAAATGGCTGTCCTGCTTTCTTAGCCTTACTATATCGCTCAATTGCTTCAGCTCCATCGTTCGTGAGCTGTACCTCGTATCCAACTTCTGTCAGCTCGTTATACAGAAGCTCTCTAATAATCTCTTCATCGTCCATAATTAGAATTCTGCCCTTGCCGACCAGAGCGGCTTCTTCTATGACTTCCTCTCTTATTGGAGCAGTTTTCTTGGAGGCAGGGAGATAAACATGTACGGTTATTCCGGCACCCAATTTGGATTCAACTGTGATATGACCACCATGTTTCTTTATAATGGAAAAGGAAGTGGCCAGCCCTAGACCACTACCTTTTTGCTTGGTGGTGAAGAATGGCTCAAATATCCTTGCAAGGTGTTTCTTCGCTATGCCAGTGCCGTAGTCTCTAATGTTTATCTCCACATAGTTACCACTCGGTAGTGGTAATGTGCTTCTACGACTAATGACAAGGTTCTTTGCCTCTACGTTGACTATCCCACCTTGAGGCATAGCCTGAATAGCATTGATAATGATATTACTGATTACCTGGTTTATCTGCCCTTCATCGGCTTTTACTGCCCAGAGGTCATCAGGTAATGAAAACTCAGGTCTAACGTTCGAGCCTCTCAAGGCAAAGCCAACAGTATCTTCAATTAGTTTACCGATAGAAATAATCTTCTTGATTGGTGCTCCACCGCTGGCGAAGGTCAGCAACTGCTGAGTTAAGTCCCTGGCTCTTACAGAAGCTTTTTCCGCCTCTTCCAGCCTTTCGATGGCCTTTCCTTTTGGCTCGACATATCTTTTGGCTAGACCAATATTGCCCATGATACCGGTTAAAAGATTGTTAAAGTCATGTGCAATGCCCCCGGCAAGAGTACCTACGGCTTCCATCTTATCTATCTTTCTAACCTCTTCTTCCAGCCTACTCAGGTTGGTAATATCGCGAAACACCAGAACTACACCGTACAAGTTGCCTTGGTCATCACGAATGGGAGCGCCGCTATCAGAAATGATATGCTCCGTGCCGTCTTTTGATATCAGAATGGCGTGGTTTATAAGGCCAATGACTCTGTTGGTTTTAATTACTTTTTCGATTGGGTCTCTTATGGGCCTACGAGTTCTCTCATCAACGATATTAAAGACTTCTTGGAGCTTCTTACCAATAGCCTCCTGATAAGACCAACCAGTTAATTCCTCTGCAACTCTGTTTATTATCTCTACGTTCCCTTGCAAATTAGTAGTGATAACACCATCTCCCGTGCTTCGCAGCGTCACTTGAAGACGTTGTTTTTCTTCTTGCAGTGTTCGCTCCATACGCTTGCGCTCAGTTATGTCACGAATGATACCTTGATAACCCAAAATGTCTCCCTGTTCAGACCGCCGTACGTTTGAAGTGACCACGCAGTCTATCTCTGTCCCATCCTTTTTACGTAATTTCAGCTCGTAGTCTTGAACAAACTCCTCTTGCTCTATCTTCTGCTGAAACCTATCCCGGTCTTCAGGATTAACATATAGTATCCGAGCGTTCAGCTTCAGCATCTCTTTTTGTGTATAACCAAAGAGCTTCAGCATAGCCGGATTGATTTCAACAAACTTGCCCTTTCCAGTTGTAACATACACCATGTCGATCGACTCATTGAAAAGATCGCGGTATATCCTTTCAGTATACTTTAATTCCTTGGTGACCCGTTCGCGTTCGTCACTGGAAATCATAACCCATTCACCTTTGCGCCTGATAAGGGCGAACTGGTGGTTATTGACCACGTCCATCACTTCAGATAGCCCACATTTATCAAGGGAATAAGAGCATATAGCAATCATTCGATAGTCACCTATGCTGTGATCTATTGTCGCTTCATATTCGGTAAAGTCTACCCAATCCTTTTCCTCAAGCCAAAAGGTATTTCCTGTTAGCCTAAGGCCATCATACCCTTTGGACAAGGCTTGATCGTGCTTAGCAATCCAGTTATTAAGAACTTTATCCTTTTGGAAAATACCATCTTTGATATACCACTCAGTATGTGGAATAATCTCTATTTGTCCGATTCTTAGATAGCGGTCAAAATCAGGCATAGCCTTCCTCATTGCGCCTTCAGCTTCCTTTTCATTGAGAGGATCAGAAGTAACCCACATGCAGAACTCATTATTCTCTAGTCCTACTTTGAAGTAAGGCACTAAAATGTCAAGCATGTCTTCTTTGGTATGATAGAACAAACACAGGTGGGTACCCCAATGGGCATCGCCTACAATATCAATGCCCATTTTTCTATCGCCGTCTACTATCTTCATCACATCCCAACTTAAGAATCATTTCATATCCAAATCAAAGTAAAAAAGAGCACAACACATCGCCTTAGGAAAATCCTAAATATTACGATATCTGTGCCCTTTTTTCATCCATAGCCTCCTCATTAGAATATCAGGAGCTATGTGGATTGAAATCATTAATGTACTTATGTTATTTCCAGTCTATACCCCCCGTACATGGCTGTCAATTCTTCACTTGAGTCCCAGAATGAAGGTCTCTTGTTTGAATTTGAAGCCATCTTCGCCTCAATGGGGAGGGTGAAAAACGTGCTATTATGCAGGTAATAATCAAGAGGGTATGTCATTAGCTTCAGAAGGAGACTTACCCACGCTCCGGATAAACCTGGTAAATACCTCCACTCGTTGAGCTTGTCCTTTATTCTCGGCGTCCTGTTTCTGCTTGTTCAGGATAGGCAAAAATTCTACCGTGGTCGAAAAGCAGGGACACGACTCACAAATGGTCTCGTATTCACAGGGTACTCCATCCGGTCGAGTGCAGTATCCGTTTCCCAGCATACGCCAGTGGTCCTGTCGAAGCCGCCGCATCTGATTTCCTTCGACCAGAGTCAATTCACCCGGGTCAGGTGCGACTGCACGGCTTATCTCTTCCAGGTGCTGACTGACCTGAGAGTATTCCTGCTGTACGGTCCGGTTACCGATACGAGCGTAGACCATGGTCATAGATAACGAGCGATGACCGAGAAGAGCGGCTATACTCTCTAAAGGCATACCACGGTTTATAGCCAGAGTAGCTAAAGTGTGACGAAGTCGGTGTGGTGCGATGTGTTCCTTGATGCCGGCTGCCTTGCCGATTCGTTCTACGGCCAGAGCTACTTTACCTCTTCCGAGCCGGTATCCATGCGAGGTAAACAGGAAATCATAGGGTTCTTTCGGTAGACTCTGGGTTACCCATTCATCGAGGAGTTGCTTTACCTCGGGATGAAGCGGGATGTATCTATCGTTATGCATTTTCCCCAGTGGGACGCGCAGCCAGTAGTTTTCACCGATCTGGACCACGCAGTCAGCAGTGAGGTTAAGGAATTCACCCTGCCGCATTCCAGTCAGTATAAGAGTGACACCGCAGAGTCGTGTAAACAGGTCGGGATGATTTCTGGATGCCTCCAAAAATCTCGCCGCCGATATCTCATCCAGAAATTTCGGAGATGGCCTATCCAGGATAGGGAAATCTCCGGTAAATACAAGCATATGTTTTGGAGCCTCCGGCCACTGCCACTCGGCAATACGATTGAAGAAATAGTATAAAGCCGCGAGTATATGATATCTGGACGAAGAGCATAAAACATCACCCGGTACACGATTGGATTTGTGCTGAGGAGGGACCCAGCGTATATACTCCTTAAATGCTTCGATATGGCAGCGCCGTATCTGGTCTATCTGGATTATCTCTGGATAATTCTCAGCCAGCCAGGAGAAAAACCGAAACAGGCGAGTCTTCTCCTGGTAAGCCGATTCGGGGCGGAGTGATAGTCCCATCTGCTGCAGATAGCGGCGGACCGGAGCAGCGATACCCGGCGGGATATCCTTCCACTGCTTTTCGAAACTGGTTCTTCGAGTGCTACGGGTTAGCTGAGGGATAATTCCCATGTGGTAAAGGACATTGCGCAGGCTACTCAGCTGGCTATCCCAACGGGTTGGAAGTCCATTCCTTGTACACTTTCGATATCGATTTGAAGATATATATGCCTCGCGTAACTCTTGGATAAAATTCTCCAGATCGTCGAGGGTAAGGGCGTCAATAGATTTCTGTGTCCAAGTCATCAGGCAGAGGAGAGCGCAAAACTGGTCTTTAATATTCTGCTCTTTGTAGCCGAGACGTTCAGCTGCTTTCCGATAATGCTGAAAAGTCTCCCGCTCCATCAGGCGAATTGCCATCTGGTAAAAGCGTGGTTTGGGTGTAAGCATGTAGGGCAAAGGCATTGGTAAAAGACGGCGTAAAATGAGGTAGTGCACAAAGCTGCGCTCTTTATGGTCACAGCGATATTGCTCCGCCACCGAGAGAGTAAGCCAGTCCTGGGGATCGGAGAATTTACTGAGGAATCGCCTGGCTGCTCTCTCAAATACGAGGATCTCATGAGGAATCCTTGAATAACCGGCCGCCTTCAAATATGACATGTAGCTCCCTACCAGGCAGTCGTGATACGCCGTTATTTCATTAGTCGATCCGTTTTCTTTATCCCAGCTATCTTTGAGGGTGAGTTCAAGGTCAGCCCTATCTAGCAGCAGTTGACTAGTCATTGGCCGACCTCCCGCTCGTTGCTAAAGACGAAAAGAGTCCATCGGACATTTGCAGATACTCCTCCTGAAGCTCCCGGGGACAGAGATGTAGATATATCCTGGTGGTATTGATGCTGCTGTGCCCGGCCTGGGCTTGCAAAGCTTCTAGTGACATACCTCCCTGGCGTAACCGGGTGAAGCAGGTGTGGCGCATCCGGTGACACTGGACCCCTGGAGTGTTTGCTTTTCTCCGGTGGTACTCGATGATGGTATCCAGAGCCCCTATAGTCAATGGCTGGCCCTTGTGCTTTCCTTTCATGACAAGAAATACCTTGTCCGATCGACTGGCAGGTCTCTCTGCGTTCAGGTAGCTGATAAGTTCCTGCAGACCGGTATCTGATATGGCGACTACTCTCTGATGTCCGCCCTTTCCTTCTCTCACCATGAGAGTACGCTGACCGAAGTCGATATCTTTCAGTCCAAGTTTCAGGACTTCCGATTTCCGGAGACCGGCTAAAAGCATCAGCATTACCATAGCTTTATCTCGATGAGTAAACAGAGAATTCACAAAAGGACTAATCTCTTCCGGATCCAACGGCCTGGGTAAAGTCTGCGGTACCCTGATGAGTGCCAGAGAAGCTGTATTCCCGTATCGGTTAGCCCAGAAGGCATTCCGTTTGGCTAAACTTCGCGGCACAGGGTTATTCTTGCCCGGAAGGTCATGGAATATTCTGAGATATTCGTAGAAGCTGGCGACTGCGGCAAGCCGCCGGTTGATTGTCCGGTTAGAAAGGCCGGGCCCCTTGCTGGAGAGCCCGTTCGTTCTGCCCTGCCGGTTAGGCACCGATTGCTGGCTGTCAATAAAGGCAAGAATATCAGCTGAGGTTACTTCCAGTAACGGCTTCCTGATGAAATTCAGGAATATCTGGAGATCATAGCCGTAACTTATCCAGGTATTAGGACGGCATCGGTATTGGAGAAACTTGAGATAGGCGTCTACTTCGGCTACCCCGAGGGATAGTCTTGTTACTTTCCCATCCACCAGTTCCCGTTGGATCTTGTAGGTCATTCTGGGGGACCTCCTCATTTATTATTTTTATCGTTAATTTTAACACCCCATCCCCCCAGGATTACCGACATAATAGCTAGTTCTTGAAATTTTACCTTATGACTTTTTGTTGGACAATGAGACTGAAAACACGCACTTTTACAATAGAATAAACGAAGCTCTGACCTGAACGCTTGCCCTCTTTGAAAGGGGGGTAAGTATGAGTTCAAGCGTAGTAGCACCACCAGCACCAGACGGCGATAACGGCAGTCCTCAAGGTCA
>Ga0307421_1002323_pt1 | contig 10741 bp, 8 predicted proteins | sample SalMarWE160270MG_FD_202163 | JGI IMG/M metagenome (GOLD analysis project Ga0307421, IMG submission 202163) | Salt marsh sediment microbial communities from the Plum Island Ecosystem LTER, Massachusetts, United States - WE1602-70 | ecosystem: Environmental > Aquatic > Marine > Intertidal zone >...
CGGTTTTACGCTATAACGTTGGTCTTTTATGGCCACTTTATCGAACGGATCATGCTCCTGAAAAATCCGGCCGCCGCTGCACAGTATAAATTCATCTATTCGTTTCACATGATGTTGTTCTTTGTGCTGGCGGGCTATGTTATGAGCGAAAGAGACACTGAATTCGGTTTCGGAAAATATTTAAAACATCGTTTTACTTCCCGCCTTCTCCCCTTTATATTTTTCACCGTGATCTTCATGGTGCTCCCCTTCTTTTTCGCTGAGCAGGCCTTTCCACAACTGCAGCTGCCCAGCGTCAAGGGGTATACGATCGGGCTGTTGAACACGGCCTTCGGGATCCCCATGTTCTGTGTGCCCTCCTGGTTTATCCTTATGTTGTTTTCTGTTGAATTAGTACATTATGGAGCATTTAGATTTTTAAAATCCGATAATATAAAGATCTTGATCGGCGCTGTGTTTTTTTACGTGGCCGGATACTGGCTTAATTTGGAATTGGATATAGTTAACCCGTTAAAGGGAAGAGTAATAGGATGGAATTATCTCTTCATCCACGAGGCCATCACCATGTACGGCTTCTATCTGCTGGGGGTTTATTTGCGGCGCAAAACATTCCTCATGGAGAAGGTGTCGCTGAAGATATTAGTGCCCAGCGTGATCATAACCTTCCTCATTGTCCTGTTCACCTATAATTTGAACAACGGACCGTTCACCTTCCACGTTTACAATGCCGTGGTGATCATATTCGCTTCGCACGGACACTTCTTCTGGTTTCCTTTTACGGCGGTGGTAGGCTTCTTGTTTATTTTCCTCCTTGCTAAAATCACACCAAACCAAAAGACAATCGTCTGGATGGGACAAAACACCTTGATCCTCATGTGCCTGAATGGAATCTTCTACCACTACATTAATCCCAGGGTAGCCAAATGGTTTCTGGCCAACTTTCCCGGTTCCTTCTGGCCGGTCTTGGGGATAGGGTGTGTGATGACCATAGCGAGTCTGGCCGCTTGTATCCCCTTAATTTATCTTTTCAATAAATTTGTGCCACAGCTTGTCGGGAAACCGAAGATAAAAGGGCCAATTTTTAAGAATTTCATCTGAATCATTGTGCGGATATCAATATTAAATAGAATGTATTGACACCCGAAAAACTCACTGTTTTAAAAAAGGAGGAACTATGGATAAGATATCAAGAAGACGTTTCATCAAAAAATCAGTTATCACGGGCGCCGGAATTGCCGCCTTTCCAATGGTATTCATACCCAAGGCAAAGGCGGAATGGGCGAAAAAGACGGTTGTGCATCCCAACGTGGATAATCTGCGAGTAGTTGGGATCACTGATGCACGCATGACGAAGAGTGCTGAACGAATCCCCCAAGGCTGGGCGGGGCAAGAGAAGCTTGTCAACAAAAAAGCAGTCTCGGAAAACATCGACAAAATGGCATGCGGACTTTGCGATACCCGCAATCCCGAAGAGGCCTGGCGCGCCATATTCGTGAAACCTCCCCACAAATCATGGCCGGACACGGTGGTAGCGATAAAGACCAACTGCATCAGTCAACAGCATACACGAAGCGCGGTTATGGCAAAGATATGTCACGTCCTGACGGATATCGTCGGCGTGGATCCTTATAACATCCATATCTATGACGCATGTAACGGCAACAGTATGTGCGACACTCCTTTTGAAGGCCTGCCGGAAGGAACCAAGGTTGAAGGTGTCTGGGGCGGTAGCAGAATATCTACATCGGTTCCGCGTCCCTGGTCGGGGGGCAAGGCTAATTGTATGGGACATCTGGTATACGGAACCGTCGATATCCTCATTAATATCGCCATGTGCAAGGGCCACTTCCAACAGTTTGGTAATTTTACAATGACAATGAAAAACCATTTCGGAACTTTTTCCCCAACCCCTGCACATGCAGCAGCAGGAGGCATTGATTATCTGATTGCCATTAACAAGACCCCTGAAATACTCGGCAAGATGGATGGCAAAACCGGAAAGGTCCTCTATCCCCGCCAGCAGCTCTGTCTTGTTGATGCGTTATGGGCAAGCGAAAGCGGACCTCATGTAGGTCCCGACTCCCAGCCCAATTTTCTTGCCATGGGGGTCTTGTCACCGGTTGTCGACTATGTGCTGGCAACACAATTTCGCGGCAAAAAGATGGGCTGGGAACCGAACATGGAGATCACTCATCGAATGCTGTCCGACTTCGGCTATAGCGCAAGTGATCTTCTTGCCGGAGGAAAAATCATAGAAGTCTGATACTTCAGAAACTTGCAGTCTAAAAACTCTTTTGCTTATTTTTTTGCTAAAAAAACAATAGGTTAGAAGGAAACGACGTATGAAAAGATATGTGTCATTTTTCACCGTATTAATTATGCTGTTATTTAGCACGGTTGTATTTGCTCAAGATCAGCAGAAAAATACAGGTAAATTAAGAGGCAAAAAAATTATCATGATCATTGCAGCGAGATCTTTCCATGGAACTGAATTTTTGGAGCTCAAAAAGATTTTCGACAGAGAGGGAACCAAAATCATCATTGCCTGCAGCACCATAGCAGATGCAACTTCCGGTTCATTTCCTGAAATAACGGTGAAGCCTGATATTCTTATTAATGATGTTCAAGTTAAAGATTATGACGCTGTCATCTTTATCGGTGGTTTTGGAAGTACTGAATATTTTGATAATCCTACAGCCCATAAAATTGCTAAACAGGTACTGGAGCAAGGGAAAATATTAGCGGCCATTGAGTTGGCTCCTGCCATTTTAGCGAATGCTGGTCTGCTTAATGGGAAGAAAGCCACGACTTCACGTTCCTATAATATAAAGCAAAAAGGAGCCATTTATACAGGCAAACATGTAGAACGCGATGGAAATATCATAACAGGCAGCGGCCCTAATGCAGCAACAGAATTCGGGGAGGCAATAGCGTCGGCATTGAACGAATAGTAAGAAAGAAGCCGATTTAGTGGAACCCATCAATCTGCCGTGCTCTACTTGCGATCCTTTTCAGCCGGGAATACTCATGCGGTCTGTAAAAGATTGCTCAATGACCTTATGATAAAACATGAGCAAGATAACCAGAAGAAGTTTCATTCATAAAACAGCCGTTGCCGCAGCCGGAATTGCCGCCTTTCCAATGATATTCATACCCCGGGCAAAGGCGGAATGGGCGAAAAAGACGGTTGTGCATCCCAACGTGGATAATCTGCGAGTAGTTGGGATCACCGATTCACTTATGACAAAGAGTGCTGAACACATCCCCCAGGGCTGGGCGGGGCAAGAGAAGCTTGTCAACAAAAAAGCTGTCTGGGAAAACATAGACAAAATGGCATGCGGGCTTTGCGATACCCGCAATCCCGAAGAGGCCTGGCGTGCTATATTCGTGAAACCACCCCACAAATCATGGCTGGACACGGTGGTAGCGATAAAGACCAACTGCATCAGTCAACAGCACACACGAAGCGCGGTTATGGCAAAGATATGTCACGTCTTGACGGATATCGTGGGCGTGGATCCTTGCAACATCCATATCTATGACGCGCGCCACGGCCAGGGCATGTCAGCAGCCACGCCTTTTCACGGCTTACCGGAAGGCACAAGGCTCGAAAATGATTGGGGAGGAATGAGAGCGACGGCATCGGTGCCACCCCCATGGAAGGGAAAACAAGCGAATTGTATGGGACACGTGGTATCCGGAACCGTGGATATCCTCATTAATATCTCCATGTGCAAGGGCCACTCTACACAGTTTGGTAGTTTTACCATGACCATGAAAAACCATTTCGGGACTTTTGATCCATTGCCTGCCCATGGAAGCACAGAAACCGCTCTGGACTATCTCATTGCCATTAACCAGACCCCTGAAATTCTCGGAAAATTAGATAACAAAACAGGGAAAGTCCTCTATCCCCGCCAGCAGCTCTGTCTCGTTGACGCCTTATGGGCAAGCGAAAGTGGACCTCATGTAGGTCCCGACTCCCAGCCAAATTTTCTTGCCATGGGCGTCTTATCACCAATAGTTGACTATGTGCTGGCAACACAATTTCGCGGCAAAAAAATGGGCTGGGAACCGAACATGGAGGTCACTCGTCGCATGCTGTCCGATTTCGGTTATGGCGAGAGCGATCTTCCAGAAGGAGGGAAAATCATAGAAGTCTGACAAACAGGGATACTCTTCAGACTATAATGATTGGACGTTGAACAAAAGATAGTGGCAATTTGCATCTTAAAAATGTGACCTTCTGATTTATTTCATCAAATGGGTTAAATGGGGGTACTGGTATCTTGAACCAAAAGAGACGCGTGTTACTTTCCGATCACAATCCAGCATCCCATTATTTACCATTCCTGAGTCATGTACGTTATTTGATGATTTTATTCGTGCTGGTTCTGCATGCCTGCGTTAGTTACACCAATTACCCCTTTTGGTTTGTGCATGATCCGGGGACACATTGGACTTTCGGCCTTATCGCCAATGTGACCGATGTCTTTACGCTGCCGATTCTCTTTTTCATCGCAGGTTACTTTGCCCTCCCTTCGCTGCAACGCAAAGGAACAACAGGATTTATTAAAAATAAGTTAAAACGTTTAGGCATTCCTTTTGTACTCGGGGTCACAATTGTGGCCCCTCCTGCGCTTTACCTGAACGAGTACCAACATATTAGTTGGAACATATCTTTTAGCACCTATTATAATTATTGGATAGAATATCTGAAAAGCCCCGTAAGCCTGTATGTAGGTCCCATAACCCAGTTGCCGCAATTTCGCCCTTTTCATTTTTGGTTCATCTCCATGCTGCTGATGTTTTTTGTTATCTTCTGTCTCTTTTACAAAATCAGCACCACATGGCTTCCCCCTGCAACGACTCGGGCCAAGTCCGGACAAGCATCAAACGCTCTTACTCTAATTCTCCTGTTGGTATTCGGCCTGGTGACATCCGTAGGTTTTTTTGCAATAAATTCCGTATCTCCTGACTATCGGTGGTTCACCATCGGTACACTGCTCTCCCTGCAGCCCACACGGCTGTTTTTGTATATCTGCTATTTTATGCTTGGGATTTATGCCTTTTCCAGGCAATGGTTTATCAATGGTAAGACGCCCAGCTATTTCACCTTCTGGTTAACGTTCTGCTTTCTGCTATTAATAGCGTATTATTTGTTCTGCTTTCAAGGCAAGTGGCTTAGTATTCCAAGAAACACGTTTACCTTTGCCGTAATCCGTTCTTTCCTTTGCCTGTCGTTTCTGATGACCTTTATCTTATTTGGTTTTCGTTTCTGGAATCTCTCTTCCAAAATTGACAAGGCCTTTTCTGACAACTCCTACATTATTTATCAAATCCATATGACCATTGTGGTTATTTTTCAGTTTCTCTTTACTTTCTGGAAAACCGATTGGCAAGGCGCTCTTGGAATCAAATTTGGATTGGTCATCCTTTTATCGATTGCCTTTAGTTATGGTATCAGCGCCTATTGTATAAAACCTGTTCTTCGATTTCCCGAACTATTTAAAAAAAATGATTAAACCACCATTGCAAGCATCATCAATATTACAAGGAAGGAGAAAAAACATGAAAAAAATCATTCTAATTACTAATATCCTGATATTACTATCATTGCCGGCGATTATCTTTTCAGATGTCCAAGCAGAAGAGAAAGCCGGTAAATTAAATGGCAAAAAAATCGTCATGATCATTGCAAAGCGTATGTTTGAGGAATCGGAATACAAGTATCCCAGGGAGATATTTGATCACGAAGGTGCAGAGGTCACTGTTGCATCCAGCACATTGTCCATGGCAACAGGTGGAAGCCTGAGAGTAAAACCGGATCTTCTTATTGATGATATCAAGGTAACAGATTATGATGCCATCGTTTTTATAGGCGGTTTTGGCGTAACCGAATACTTTGAAAATCCTCAGGCCCATAGGATTGCAAGACAAGCGCTGGAAATGGACAAAATATTGGCCGCTATTTGTATGGCGCCTCGCATATTGGCAAACGCAGGCGTCCTTAAAGGGAAGAGGGCCACATGTTTTCCGAGTGTGAAGGAAGATATCAAGGACAATGGAGCTATTGTTACGGGTGAAATGGTGGAACGAGATGGAAATATCATAACAGGCAATGGTCCGGGGGCCGCAACACAATTTGGCGAAGCCATTGTTTCTGCTCTAAGTGAATAACATTTTCACTTCGAGATATTGTTATAGAATGCAATGGCTAAGCCCTTTTGGCGCAAAACAGATAATTGTAGCCTGATGATTTATGGGGATTGGCCTATGGGGAAGGATATGCATATCTTTAAATAGAGATTCATGGTTCGTGGCAGAGATTAAAAAGGGAGCTCATAATGAATACATATGTGAAAAATTTTTTTTCTAAATCCATAATAATATGGATAATTATTTTCTTCAGTATCTGCTGCGTTGATATTTCTGCCGTTTATGCAACAGAAGAAACGCAAACATTCACCTTTAATTCCGATTCGAGTTATTGGCCCACTCAGGAGTGGAAAACCTCTGCCCCCGAAGAACAGGGGATGGACTCGGGCCTCTTGGCGGAAATGTTTGATGAAATGAATAAGGTCGTTTCCACGTATAGAATCCACAGCTTATTGATTATACGTAATGGTTACATCGTGGTTGAAGCATACTACCCCGGACATAGCAAAGATTCTTTATATAAAATCTATTCAAGTACGAAAAGCGTCACATCGGCTTTATTTGGAATAGCTTTACACAAGGGATATATTTCAAACTTGGATCAATCTGTTGTTGATTTTTTCCCGGAATTGAAAATAGAAAAACCTGACTTAAAGAAGAAAATCACCTTGAGGCATTTGCTCACTATGAGCTGCGGTTTAGAATGGCCGGAGACAGCGTCAAGTTACATGTCTTTCGAAAACCCGACACGTCGAATGATAGCAAGTGAGAACTGGGCAAAATACGTTCTCGAAAAGGGCATAAAAAAGCAACCGGGAACGGAATTCAATTATAACTCCGGGTGTGCCCAGCTTTTGGCTGTAATTATAAATAAAAAGACCGGGGATGCTCAGTCATTTGCTGAAACAAACCTCTTCTGCCCGCTGGGTATTACAGATTATTACTGGTCTAAGGACACGACTGGAATAATTAACGGCAGTCATGGATTGGAGATGCACACGCGAGATATGGCCAAGTTTGGATATCTCTACTTAAAAGGTGGGAATTGGGACGGACAACAGATTATCCCAAGGAGATGGGTGGAGGAATCGACAACCGCGCAAATAAGGAAGTATGGAAAACCTCCGGCAATCGGATCGCCTTATTATGGATGCCAGTGGTATATCCACCCTCTTTACTTTCATTCGCTTGGTTATCAAGGCCAATGCATCTTTGTGATCCCGGAACATGAAATAGTTGTGGTCTTTACTTCTCGATTCCCTCGTGGTCAACAGTCTTTTATTGCGCATTTGATTGAACATTATATCATCCCATCTGCAAAGGATACAAAACCAATACCGAAAAATGCTGCTATGAATGACCTATTGAATGCCAAGATTAAAAAATTTAGTACAGGATGGTGGATCAAATAATTTTTTGTCCATCGATGTCTCGACGTATTTCGAGAATAAGGAAAAAGAACATGAAAAGATTCACTTTGTTTTTCTTGCTCTCCACCTTATTTATTTGCCTCACATTCCAGACAGGCCAGGCATGCACGACTTTCTCTTTCGATCACAACGGTCAACCGATTTTTGGCAAAAACTATGATTGGCACCTGGAGCGTAGTTTGGTCATAATCAATAAACGAGGGGTCGCAAAAACTGCCCTGGGGGATAGAAAAAAAGATCCCGGTCCCTTTGCCCAATGGACCTCAAAGTATGGAAGCCTGACATTTAACCAGTATGGCCGAGAGTTACCCATCGGAGGAATCAACGAGGCAGGGTTGGTGGTGGAGTTAATGAGCTTGCCGGATACCACGTATCCGGCTCCGGATGATCGCCCCGCAATCAGTGAGTTGCAATGGATTCAATATCAACTGGATAATTTCAGCAAAGTGGAACAAGTCATTGGCAGTGATACACAGGTCAGAATATATCCCGGTGAGGGGAGTGGAATTCATTTTTTAATCATGGATAAAGAAGGAGATTGTGCCGTTGTTGAATTTCTTAACGGCAACTTAAAGTATTACGCCCAGGGAACTCTACCCGTTAAAGCCCTGACAAACAGTACCTATGCTGAATCCATGACATACTTGAAAAGACATAAAGGGTTTGGCGGGAATCAATTTATTTCATACGGTTCGGGATCTTTAGATCGATTCGTACGGGCGGCTGACATGTTAAAAAACCACGATTCGAAAACGCAAGCTTCTCCGACTGATTATGCCTTTGATATCCTCGAAAATGCGGCCCAGTCATCTACTGCATGGGGGACAAAATGGAGCATTGTTTACGACATTAAAAACCTCAGGGTCTATTTCCGGACATTTTCAAACAAGCAGATACAATATATGGATCTACACTCCTTTGATTTCTCCTGCCAAGCTCCTGTAAAAGTATTGGATATGAACCTTCAAGTATCAGGGGATATGACACCTCTTTTTCAAATTTACACTGAACAGATGAACCTAGATTTAATTAAGCATTCGTTTAAAGAAACTTATTTTTTAAAGAATACACCCGATGATGTTTTGAAAGAATTGTCTATATATCCGGAAAGTGCCCGATGTGATTATTGAATAATAACAAAAATCATCTGATAAAATAGTTATACGTTTTGGACTTCACATTTGCTCAAAAAGGAGTTTCCTGATGAAGAAAATAAGCAGAAGGGATTTTATCAAAACCGTGGCTGTGGGCGGGGCTGCGTTCGGATTGAACAATGTTGTCCCAGGTTTTGCATCAGAGTTGGGGGGGGAAATAATAAGCCCTCATGGAAAAGACATTGTCAGTGTTGTAAAAATCAAAAACGATAATATCGATTATACGGTCAGGCATGCCATCGATTTGCTCGGAGGGATACAATCCATCACAAAAGGCAAAGAGCATATCATATTGAAGCCTAATCTGGTTAGCCCGTCGCCCCGCGATGTAACCAAACCGGAGGTCATAGAGGCGCTGACCAAATTAATGCTGGAAGCGGGGAAAGATGTGTCCATCGGGGAAGGCTCGGCCGGTGCCGCCCCAAACTACCGGCAGGGTGTTGTAGGAGGTGTCTGTAGAACAAAGGATATAGATACACTGAATGATATACAACAACTGGTTTTTCGCAGCCTTGGCTATTCCGATCTTGCCGAGACACTAAAAGTCCCGTTAATCAACCTCCATGTTGGAGAGATGTCAAAGGTGAAGCTGCCCGATGGCTTTGTCTTTAAGGAGATCAGTCTGCATCATGTCTTGACGGATACGGACCTGCTCTGCTCGGTCCCCATGATGAAGACCCACGGCCTGGCAACCGTAACCTTGGGTATGAAGAACCTGATCGGTGTTTATCCCGGCCAGGTGTATGGAACCGTCCGATCCGCCGTGCACGAAGAGGCAGCAAAAGTGGAACCATCAGGGACCGCTTCAGCCATCGTGGATATGGTACGGGCGAACAAACTAGGACTGGTGGTTGTCGATGCATCAACGGCCATGCAGGGACAAGGGCCTTCTGTCCATGATGGCGGGCAACTGATCAAGATGAACCTGATTATTGCAGGCACCAATCCATTGGCAACGGATATGGTCACTGCCAATATAATGGGCTTTCAACCGGAGGAAATATCGACGTTTGTCTGGGCCTGGAAAGCCGGAATGACACCGGTTTGTTTAGACGAGATAGAGGTAAGAGGCGTGAGAGTCAGCGATGTCAGGAAAAATTTTTTAAGGCCGCGCGTCATTCCTTGGTCGGCTATTAGTGGATATGGACCACCTTGTTAAATAACACCATCCGACGCTTTTACAGTCTCCAATTTTGAATGGTACGACGGGCGCTTTAGACCCTCCCAGGTGGCTCACATCCGAGAGGCCCATGAACGCGGATTAGGAAGGATGGATATCGAAAATTTGAATATCAAAAAAGTGAAGCTGTAATGTTATTTTGGAGCCCTTCTCCTAGCAGATAAAACAACTCACTGCATCATACCAGAAGGTGGTCATTACTTAAAAAAGTTTCCCCCTTTTCATTTATAAAAACAGCCCGTTCACTTTCAGCCTCATATAACAAATTGATATTAAACAACTATCTCAATTTGATAGAAGATTTTTGGTGAAAGATAGGAGGACTTAATCCCTTGACTTAGAAGTCAAACTGTTATATAGCTAACACAACAAAATCAGGTCTTTAACCTTAGCCGATTCTGTGGGCGAGAGAAAAATGAGAAAACCCTGATAGAAAATGAGCTCCACACAAGAATGGTCATTTCTATCAGGGCTTTATTTTTTTAGTCTAAAGACTGCATAACTGGTTAAAACTAAAGGAGTTTAAAAACTCAGATCCTGATGAGAGAAAAAGAAGACTATTTGCTATTTGTGGCGGTTGAAGACGACGAACAGTCTATAGTGACCTTTGACACGTAAGTACCACAAAAGGGAGGATACAGTGAGTTATCTTCCGAAGACGATACAGGCTTCAATAAGGAGGGAGTTTTTAGAAAGGTGCGGGAGGAGCCCCCCTCTAAGATATAAAAAGAACGAGGGGAAACCTTCCAGCGTTCGCGAGAACATATAACTTAAAAAAAAAGAAGGAGACGGGTATGAAAAAACAGAAGGTCGCAAAA
>Ga0307421_1002325_pt1 | contig 10737 bp, 9 predicted proteins | sample SalMarWE160270MG_FD_202163 | JGI IMG/M metagenome (GOLD analysis project Ga0307421, IMG submission 202163) | Salt marsh sediment microbial communities from the Plum Island Ecosystem LTER, Massachusetts, United States - WE1602-70 | ecosystem: Environmental > Aquatic > Marine > Intertidal zone >...
GCGAAGCGATTTTATAGGATATCCCGCAAGCGGGACTTCAGACCGGCCTGCCTTGCATGGCGTGCAGGAGGAAATTCCATACAATCAAATTTTATGCAAGAGGTGATATAAAATGGCTGATTATCTATTCTGCACGAGAAAGAAGAACACTCCTAGAATCGATGTACGAATATGCCAAAACAGGTGCCCCTACAAGGAGGAATGCAAAGAATACCTCGCGTATCAACGCCGCAGTGAGGAGCAATCTTCAATCATGGACTCGAGATTGATCCTGCCGCCACTTTTACAACCTATGGCAACGGAAAACTGAAAAAGCACCCATTTCCGCCACAAGAGAGGGTATGGACGATTTTCTTGAAGCATCTCTATCTTTCCTTCCCAGCAATCGGGCCTCTTCTCTTGAAGGACAAGATTGTCTCTCTCGATGACTCTCTCGAGCTCCCCATCCCTCATTGCCCTGATTTCGGGAACCTTGTCTGGCTCCTTTACCCTGTCATCCTCCTTCCTTTTTTTTATTGACAAAGATTTACAACTTTGGTTAAGTCAGTGATACTTTTTCATGGACCAAAAACAAACTGCTAAGGAGATAGTGGTGATTAAGATTAATGTTAAGAAGGCATTTCTTATACTGTTGGGAACCTTTGTTGTAGTGTGGGTCCTTGCTTTTATGCCTGCTCTGGCACAAGAACCCAAGGATATTCTATCCATTGAGGCATACGACATGCTTAATGCCGTTCCCAATACATACCTGATTGATGTTAGAACACGGCCAGAGTACCAATTCATTGGGCACCCTCCATCAGCATATTTGTTTCCATACTATTTCTGGAACGGCAGCCTTGTAAAGAAAGATGAAACCTGGGAATATCAATTCGATATAAAAAATAAAGACTTTGTGGGGGATATAAGCAAGCAATTTCAGAAAACCAACAATCTCCTTATACTATGCAGGGATGGCACGAGAAGCATCCTCGCGGCAAGAGATCTCATAAAGAGTGGATTCAAGAGTGTCTACAACGTGAAGGATGGATTTGAAGGACCGCCTTTTCCCTATTTCGAGGATGAGAACAGGCATAAGTTCTATAGACAATTGGCCAACCGAAACAAGATCTCCCCCTATAATCAACGACGCTTTTATGGGTGGCAATGGTGGAACCTCCCCTGGACTTACGAGATAAACACCAAATTTATTTACCCCCCTGATTTAAGTCAGAAAAAAGAAGAGAAAAAGTAACCCTACACAAGGGACCTGATAAAGGCCAGCGCAAGGATCGTCTTACTATCGAATATCTTGTGGTCCCTAATCATACCCATGACCTCTTCAAGGGTTAGTATATTCACGGATGATATCTCATCTTCATCTATCCTTGTCTCAAGTTTCTTTAAATCCTTACCCATATAGAGGTGGATGAGCTCATTGGAATACCCAATAGCCGGTGCATAGGTATAAAGCCATTTGATGTTCCCGGCCTCATAACCAGTCTCTTCCACGAGTTCCCTCAGGATACATTGCTCTGGGCTCTCAGCGCCATCAATCTTTCCCGCGGGGATCTCGAGCGTCTCCCTGCCCAAGGCATACCTGTACTGCCTCACCATGATTATCTCGTTATCTGAAACAAAGGGAACCATGGCAGCGGCTTGTGGATGCTCGACATAGATCCTCTTTCGTATCTGTCCGCTCCTGAGGGCCACCTCATCCAGGTAAACCGTGAAGTTCTTGGTACCCAAGCTTGCAAGGCTTTGCATTTTTTGCTCCATTTTCTCGTTCCTTGTTGCTCGTTGCTGGATGCTGGTTATAAAGAAAGGTCGTAAATCTTCAGGTTGATAGGCTGAAAACCGAAGCATAAAAGGCCCTGACAGCCGATCGATTGCACTCACGGCCCTGAGCTTGTCGAAAATCCTTCGACCTTCAATCTATCTACCTCCTAAGAAACTCGAGCAAGTTTCTTTCATGTATAACCCTGAAGCGAAGCGTCGGGGTCATTTGCTGAGTATGTACAAAAGCTCAACGAGCAACCAGCAACGAATTAACATCAAAGACCATCTTCTTGAACGATTCGTTCCACGTTGGGATCGTGGTGATCAACCATTTCATCGACATCCCTTGTCATGAAATTTAAGGTTTGCTCCATGTCTTTCACATAAGCATCGAACTCCTCACCCTGAGCGGTCTTGGGAATGAGGTATGGTTTCGATGCGGAGATCACGATCCTCGAGAACGGCTTTGGGATTATCGTTCTATCCCATGCCCTCGCAAACATCCATACGCGGGTTGCCGACCAGACGAGGGGCATCAGATGAACACCCGATTTCTGGGCGATCCTGACAAGCCCAGGCTTGGCCCTTAGTGCCGGCCCCTGCGGACCATCTGCAACAGTGGCTACCACACGCCCCCCGGATGTTAGAAAGTCTATCAGCCTTTTAGAGCCCTCCTTTCCCCCTCTGGTTGATGAGCCACGGGCAGCAATGACACCGACCTTCTGTGCGAAATCGGCAAGAAGATCCCCGTCCCTGCTCGAAGAGAAGAGAACGATGGGATGAAGAGGGCCGTATTTAAGGAGGAAATAGATAGCACCTCTATGCCAGGTCGTGATAACGACCTTTTTATCCCCCACGAGATACTCATCTATACACTTCTTGTTTATATACTGTACCTTACAAGTAGCCAGTATTGCCCTCAGCACAATTACTGCCGCATAAGAGAGGAGAGCCCTCAGACGCCTGTTGGAGATCTTGATTTTCATATCTAGTAGCTAGTTACTGGTTACTGGTTTCTCGTTTTCTTGTCTTCAATTATGAGCAACTAGCGACGAGCAACATGTAACGAATTGTCTACGCCTCACGTATCACTTTGGCCCTCACAAGGGATTCTATCTCCTCGAGCAGACTCTCATCGGGCATGACGCTGTACCGGTTGTGTATTGCTACCATTGCCTTTTTACCTCCATCAAGGTCAACCCGAAACTTGAGCTGGCATTCACCAGGATGCCTAAAGATAAGATCCCGTAACTGAATAAGACTTGCACGTGAGAGCCCCTGCCGGTTGATGTGTATGACTATCGACCTTACCGATCTCTGCTTCACCGTTTCTAATGAAACGATATCCTGAGCCCTCACCTTTACGACATTTTCGCCTGCTTCCACCTCACCGGTTATAAGAACCGGTTTATCTTCGTTTAACACCGGTGTATATCGCGCAAACACGTCTGGAAACGCCACCACCTCGATAAACCCGTCTTTATCCTCCGCATTGATGAGGGCCATCTTCTCCCCTCTCCTTGTTCTCTTTATTCTAATGCTATTGATGAGGCAAGCGAGCTTAACGACTGATTTGTCTTGAATGTTCAAGAGATCCTGTGTGGCACTAGTTGCGAATTGATGTATCTCCTCTGTGAATCTGTCCAAAGGATGCCCGGTGATGTAAAACCCGAGGGATTCTTTCTCCCTCCGCAGCTTTTCATCGTCATCCCATTCGTCCGGCCCCTCCGACTCCCCTGTGTTTGCTTCCTGTTCTCCCGATGAAAAAAGGTTGAACATATTGAGTTGGTTTGGATCTTCACTGATCCCCCCTGCGACAAGGATATCGTTCAGCGAAGCGAATAGCCGCGATCGATATTCGTCGGTAAAATCAAAGGCCCCGCACTGAATGAGGCCTTCCAAAACCCTCTTGTTTACCTTTGATTTATCTACTCTTCTACAGAATTCGGTCAGTGAGGCAAAGGGGCCTCCCCTTTCTCTCTCTTGGACTATAGCTTCTACAGCCTTAATGCCCACGTTTTTTACCGCAGCCAGACCAAAACGGATACTGTCCCCGACAACAGCAAAATCCACCTTGCTCTCGTTGATATCCGGCGGAAGAATGGCAATGCTCATATCCCTGCACTCCGCAATGTTCTTGATAGTCTTGTCCTGACTGCCCATATCCTCGGTCAGCAAGGCTGCCATGAACTGCACGGGATTGTGGGCCTTGAGAAAAGCGGTCTGATAGGCTATCATGGCGTAAGCCACGGAATGGGATTTGTTAAACCCATAACCTCCGAATTTCTCTATCAGTTCATAGACGCTACGCGCCTTGGCGGGATCTATTTCATTCTTGTTCGTGCCCTCGAAAAATCGTTCCCTCAGTCGTTCCATCTCTTCAGGCTGCTTTTTGCTGATAGCCTTCCGCAATATGTCCGCCTCTGCAAGTGTATAGTTGGCGAGGAGCTGGGCGATGCGCATAACCTGCTCCTGATACACTATTACGCCATATGTCTCAGTCAGAATCTCCTCCAGTTGGGGGATAGGGAATATTATCTTGATCTCACCATGCTTTCTCCTGATAAAATCATCGACCATCTTGCTGCCCAGAGGACCTGGACGATAAAGGGCAACCGATGCAACGAGATCCTCAAACACACCCGGCTTCAGATTCCTCAAGAGTTCCTTCATGCCGGTGCTTTCCAGTTGGAACACCCCTGTGGTTTTTCCCTCACTGATAAGCTTGAAGGTTTCCTTGTCATCCGTGGGAATCTCATCCAGGTTCACAACCTCGCCAGTCGTCTCCTTTATGAGGTCCACGGTATGCTGGATAACGGTCAAGGTCTTGAGCCCTAGGAAATCGAACTTGATAAGCCCGAGCTGTGCTACCTGATCCATGGTGTACTGGGTCATAACTTCTCCGTTAGGACCCTTAAACAATGGCAGATACTCAACCAAAGGCCTGTCTGATATGACAATACCCGAGGCATGGGTAGAGGCATGCCTGGACAGGCCCTCCAGGGACCTGCTTATCCGTAAGAGCCTCCTCTCATCATCCGTTCCCTCCTCAAGGGCCTTGAGCTGGGGCTCGGACTCAATGGCCTCGTCCAAGGCAATATTAATCCCCTCTGGAATGAGTTTCGCAATTCTATCTGCCTCTGCATAGGACATGTTAAGGGAGCGTCCCACATCTCTGATAACGGCCCGGGCCTTCATGGTGCCAAAGGTTATTATCTGCGAAACATTCTCCCTTCCGTATTTTTCGCTCACATACTCGATAACCTTGTCCCTGTTCTTGATGCAGAAGTCTATATCAATGTCGGGCATGCTGATCCTGCCCGGGTTGAGGAACCGCTCAAAGAGGAGCCCATATCTGATTGGATCGATATCGGTAATCTTGAGCGCATAGGCGGTCAAAGAGCCGGCAGCGGATCCCCTACCTGGACCGACGGGAATGCCTGATTTCCTCGCATAATCGATAAAATCCGCGACGATCAGGAAATAGCCAGCAAACCCCATCTCCTTTATGATTTTCAATTCATACGCCAATCGCTCTTCGTATTGCCCTTTCAACTCGCCTGTCATGGGCCCCTCAAGGAACTCCTTCCGGGCCAATCTCTTATCCAGGCCTTGCCTGACCTCTTGCTCCAACGTTTCTTCAAGGCTTAGATCGCCCGAGACCTTGAACACGGGGTACTTATACTGACCGAACTGCATCTCATAGTGACATCTCTTGGCGATTTCGATTGTATTATCAAGGGCTTCCGGGAATTCCCCCAGATCGCTTGCCATTTCTCCGGGGGATTTGAAATAAAACTCTTCGTTTGAGAATCGTAACCTGTTGGGATCATCCACGTTCTTGCCCGTCTGGATACATAAGAGGATATCGTGGGCTTCTGCATCCTCTCTGTTGAGGTAGTGGCAATCGTTGGTAGCCGCCATGGGGAGAGAAAGTTCCCGGGCAAGTTCTTTTAGGGCCTTGTTCACCGCAAGCTGATCGGGAATCTTATTGGCCATCACCTCCAAGTAGAACCGATCCCTGTCGAATATAGATGCAAGCTCACGGGCGTATCTCTTGGCTTCTTTTTCTCGTCCAATCATCAGATGATAGGGTACGTGGCCCTTAAGACAGGCGGAGAGGGCTATCAAACCTTCATTGTATTGCCTCAAGAGCTCCATATCGATCCTAGGGTGATAGTAGAAACCCTCAAGGTTGGCTAATGTCACAAGCCTGCTCAGATTTCGGTAGCCCGTTTCATCCATGACGAGGAGCAGGAGGTGGTAGGCATTCGGCTGGCCATCCGCTGCGGGCGCCTTATCCTTCCTGCTGCCTGGCGCCACATATGCCTCACATCCAATAATGGGTTTGATCCCCGCCTTTATAGCCTGCGAATAAAACTCCACTGCGCCGAACATATTTCCGTGGTCAGTGATCGCAACTGATTCCATGCCAAACTCAGAGGCCTTTTTTAGCATCCTATCCACCCTGATTGCCCCATCGAGCAGGCTGAATTCCGTATGAACATGGAGGTGAACGAATGGAGGGCTATCTCCTTTTACCGGCTCCTTGGTGGACATATATGTTTGACGATCGTTCATAAATTGGATAGATTACTGTGTACGGATAAACACTGCACATTCAATGCGAGATCGGTAAAGATGAGAAGGGTAAAACATGCCGACCGACATCAAAATCTCAATGATGCTATCATAAGGAAAATACAAGAGAGCTTCAAGCTTTTTTAGGCAAAATAGTTTTGATGGTTTCGTAAAAGTTGAAAAAATCTCCATCCCACAAGGGTAAGGGATGAAGGGTCTTTTTACGAATTTATTAGTTTTTCATGGCAAAAATCCTCACGCTGGCAACAAGAAAGGACAAGGTGGAAGGGGCTTCTGTTCTCATTATATCCTATGACTCTGTGCTCAGGGGCACGTTGGCCAGGATGCTGAGTTCCAAGGGTTATAGAATAGTGAACCGTTCCGTCGGTTATCATGGAATACGCACCTTTAAAAAGGAGAAGGGTAAGTTCGATATTGTGGTGATTGATAGTGAGCTTCCCGATATGAGCGGCTTGGGTGTGGCAAAGAAAATTAAACAGATCAATCGCATCACGCCAACCATGCTTTTGAGAGGAAGTGAAAAGGGGGCTGAGGAAAAGGAGTTGAGGGATCCGGGTGTGGACCTCACCGTACGTAAACCCCTTTTCATGGATAACATCTATGAGCTGATAGAGAATACCGTAGCTTCTGCTCATAAGTAACTGTAACCTTCTGCTGAGAAGCTCACTGTTCAGTTCAGTGTTTCTTTCAGGGTTACCCCTCAATCGAAGCGCTGGGCTCATATGCAAAGCAGGAAAAGGTAATGGATCTTAGGACAGCCCCATTGGCAACGAGGATGAGGCCGGAGAGCTTTGAAGAGGTTGTGGGGCAGGATCATATCCTCAGTCCATCACGCGCACTGAGGAGGTCGCTCGAGGCAGGCAGCCTTTTTTCCGTTCTATTCTGGGGCCCTCCGGGTTCGGGCAAAACGACCATCGCACGGCTGATCTCCCAATACAGCGAGTGCCATTTCGAATCCTTTTCGGCGGTGCTGTCCGGGGTCAAAGAATTACGGGATATCATTGGTGCAGCGAAGCGGTACTATAGCCTTGATCACAAACTAACGATACTCTTTGTCGATGAGATTCACCGTTTCAATAAGGCCCAACAGGACGCCTTTCTCCCCCATGTCGAGAGCGGCCTGATTATCCTCATTGGAGCCACCACACAGAATCCCTCATTCGAGATTATCCCCCCACTGCTCTCAAGAACAAGGGTTATGACGCTCGAACCATTAGAGTTCAAAGATATGGCTCTAATCCTCAACAGGGCCCTTAAAGATAGCGGCAAAGGGCTCGGAGAGCTGAATGTCGAGCTCGAACAGGATGCCTTGCGTTACATTATAGAGATTTCCTACGGAGATGCTCGCACCGCCCTCAATAACCTTGAATCGGCTGCGTATTTCGTCCGGCCGGACCGGAATAATAAAAGGATTGTAGCCCTCGATGCGGTTTTAAAGGCCTTAGACAGGAAACCGCTCCCATATGACAAGGACGGAGAAGAACACTACAACCTTATATCCGCCCTTCACAAAAGCATGCGGGGTGGCAACCCGCATGCATCCCTTTATTGGCTTTACAGGATGCTGGAAGCAGGAGAAGATCCTCTTTTCATAGGAAGGAGGCTCATTCGATTTGCCTCCGAGGATATCGGCCTGGCCGACCCTCATGCGCTTGGGGTCGCACTCACCTCCTATCAGTCATGGGAAAAGGTCGGCCCGCCCGAGGCAAAGCTGGCCCTTGCCCAGGCAGTGGTGTATCTGGCCACCGCGCCAAAGAGCAACTCCCTCTATGTAGCGGAGAAATCCATACTGAGGACGATCGAGGAAAAAGGCCCCCTGCCGGTGCCCCTCCATCTTAGAAATGCGCCTACAAGGCTTATGGAAAAGTGGGGTTATGCAAAGGGTTATAAGTACCCCCACGATTACCCCCAGGCCAGAGTGAAGCAGGAATACCTTCCCTCAAAGATAAGGGGGGAAACCTTCTATTACCCTCATGACAGGGGATTTGAGAGGGAGATCATCAGAAGAATGAGGGAGAAAAGGCAGGTTGAAGATTCATGATTAAAAGGTGCAAGGCACATGGCGCACGGCGCAGGGCAAAACATTGGAACCTTGAGCCTTATGCCTTACGCCTTAAGCCGCCTCGGTTGTCCGACTCATGTAACCAAACAACCGGCACCTGAGGAGGGTTCATGGCGAACAACGATCTTTGCATGCGAGGCAGGGGTGCGTGAACCATCCTATATCCGTTTATACAATCAAGGGCACTTTGAAAGGAGGGTAAAGCAAGCCACCCGGTTGCTCGAGGAGTGCCGCCTCTGCCCACGGCAATGCAAGGTGGATCGCCTCCATGATGAGAAGGGGATTTGCCGGACCGGCAGGAGGGCAATCGTTGCGAGCTTTCATGCGCATCACGGCGAGGAGTCGCCATTGGTCGGCAGATTCGGCTCAGGCACCATCTTTTTTAGTTATTGCAATCTGCTCTGCAGTTTTTGCCAGAACTACGAGATAAGCCATCAAGGCGAAGGAGCGGAAATCGAGGCAAAGGAGCTCGCTGCAATCATGCTTGAGCTGCAGCAGAGGGGTTGCCATAACATAAACCTGGTGACCCCTACCCATGTGGTACCCCAGATATTGGAGGCATTGCTGCTGGCCGTCGAGAATGGACTATCCATACCCTTGGTTTACAACAGCAGCGGTTATGATAGGGTGCCGACCCTTCGGTTGTTAAGGGGAATTATTGATATCTATATGCCCGATTTTAAGTTCTGGGATGAACAATGGGCCGAGAGGTATTGTAACGCGCCTGATTACCGAGAAGCAGCTTCCCAGGCTCTCAAGGAGATGTATTCCCAGGTTGGCGATCTCGTAGTGGACAGCAATGGCATAGCAGAGAAAGGGTTGCTGGTGAGGCACCTGCTGATGCCCCATGGGGTTTCAGGAACAAAGGAGGTTATGGGATTTCTCGCCAAAGAGGTATCGCCCTATACTTACGTGAACGTGATGGATCAGTATAGGCCGTGCGGCATGGCGTATCAGGATGAATATATTAATCGCAGGATCTCGGGAAAGGAATACACAGAGGCCCTTCAATGGGCTCGAGATGCGGGCCTGGAGCGATTAGACCAGAGGCAAGACCTTCGCGTGCTGTTCCGCATCTAACTAAGCGGTGTGACGGATCTTCCTGTACGGGACCGCATATGAAATCCTGCCCGAAGCTTCAAGGGTTACTTCCTTTCCTTCTGCCATATATCCTGCTCTTTGCTATGGATAGTCTCTCAGGAGGGATAGCATATGAAGAAAAAGGTTTCCTATGATTTCTTGATCCCCCTGTTCATATTGTGGTGCCTCACCATGGCCTTTTGGTTCACAGATGCGGATATTGCGCTCCAAAATGCCTTCTATCCGGCGGACAAAGGCTTGCACCTGAAAAACTCGAATCCATGGAAGCTCTTATATGACTATGGGAACATCCCTGGGCTTCTTCTTGGAGTTGCTTCCGTCATCGTATTAGCCCTTGGTTTTGCAAAGGGCAAGGCATTACGGTATAGAAAGATTGCCCTATTCTTGGTTATGCTTTTGGCGCTCGGACCCGGCCTTATCACCTATTGTATCTTCAAGGATCACTGGGGTAGACCTCGCCCGGGCCAGCTTGAGATCTTCGGCGGCACGGAGGAGCTTTTACCCGTTTGGGTAAGAGGCGGGCCAGGGGCAGAAAAATCGTTTCCCAGCGGCCATCTCTCAATCGGTTTCTACCTATTCGCTCCTCTTTTCTTTCTGCGAAGGCATGCGAAAAGGTGGGCTATATTTTTTCTGGCCCTGGGAATAGGCTATGGTATATTCATGGGCATAGGCAGGATGGCGCAAGGAGGGCACTTCGCGAGCGATGTAGTGTGAGCTGGCGGCATCACTGATCTCACTGGTCTCCTGCTTCTCTATATTTTTCGCTTTGACAAAGGAATATGGGCATAAAGAAGATTATCAACGTTTATATCTTCAAGGAGATGGTTCCTCCCTTTACCACCAGTCTCATTGTATTCACCTTTCTCGTGCTGGCTGGCAAAATCTTGAGGCTCACCGAATGGATGGTCAATCATGGCACGCACCTGGAGCACGTTCTTCTCATAACCCTGTATACACTCCCATCGGTTTTCTTTTTTACCTTTCCCATGGCTGCCCTCTTGGCCTCGCTAATCGCCTTTTCAAGATTGAACGAAGACAACGAGATAACCGCACTCAAATCATCAGGGATGAGCCTGTACCAGATAATGCCCTCGGTAATGGGGTTTTCGGTAATAGTCTACCTCTTGGCCTCCTTCATTTCTCTTTACCTTTTTCCCGCAAGCAATTATGCCATGGCAAAGGTGCTCTTTGATGCGGCGAGGTCGAGCGCAAGC
>Ga0307421_1002328_pt1 | contig 10735 bp, 7 predicted proteins | sample SalMarWE160270MG_FD_202163 | JGI IMG/M metagenome (GOLD analysis project Ga0307421, IMG submission 202163) | Salt marsh sediment microbial communities from the Plum Island Ecosystem LTER, Massachusetts, United States - WE1602-70 | ecosystem: Environmental > Aquatic > Marine > Intertidal zone >...
AACAAATCGGCACCGATAGAACTTGAATGAGAAGCTTGTAGGCGTTTGAGTGACCGCAAACCCCACGCTGCCCCCATTACGAGGAATGCCCTGTATGCTCAAATCAAGGCCGCTAAGCTTCTTCAGTTAATGTCATTGCCTACCCGGTTTCGGTAAGGTTAAACTCGGCCAAGGTATTCTCCATCGCATCGACATCAACGTTGGCAAGACAAAACCCACTGAATCGTCAGTGGGTCTGGCCTTGTAAAGTATGGGAGCCCTATCTACCTAAGTCTTCTCATGGCCCCTTGCATTGTCTGGCGATACGAGTCAACCGCCTGGCGTCCAGTTTGGGTGAGTTGAACCATCGTGCGAGGTTTTTTCCCCACAAAGGCCTTGTCGACCTTGACATAGTTCACCTCTTCTAGCTTCGTCACATGGGAGGAGAGGTTGCCCCAGGTCAGCTCGGTGGCGTTGAGGAGGAAGGTGAAATCGGCGCTCTCAACACCATATAGGACCATCAGAATCATCAACCGCGCCGGTTCATGCACCACGCGGTCGACCTCGGCGAGGCCTAGCAGATCGGATCCAATTCCGGTCTTTTTCGCCACCTCAGGCCTCCTCTGTGCGAACCGGGTAGTTGCGCAAGAAACGGAGCAGCTGCATAAAGCCAATGATGAGGATGATCCCGGCTGCGATCGCCCCTGGAACTTGGAAGGTCCACCCGGCAGTATGTGACATATAGACGGAGGCCAGATTGGCGAAGCCAAGCATCCAGCCGTAGAAGTACAACCTGGCGACGCCGAACAAGTAACCCATCGTAGTGAAGATCCCGCCTATGACGAAGACCACAATCAACTCGACGAGGTAGGAACGCATCAAAGATGGTGTTGAAGGCTCACTGCCAGATGAGAGCCATTCTGGACTGAAGAAAGTCAAGAGCACCAGCCCGAATGTCAGCAGAACAAACACCGCTGTCACGACCAAGAGCAGGCGCATCTTTGGTGTTCGACGGGGTTGGACATAACCCATGCGTGGTCCACTGATGATATGCCTGGCGCCTAGCTGTCCAACCACCAGAAATGCCAGAAGGAACAGAAAGAGGGCTATATTCAAGGAAGGACCGAGCAGTTCGCGTGTGATCGGATAAAACGCCAAAAGCATGAAGATTGCCCCGAGCAGCAGGTCCCAGAGCCCATCTTCGAAGGTGCTCAACTGCATGGTGCGTTTTTGGACATCCCTTAAGTTGATCGATTCAGACATGACAGAACCTCCTATCCTAGAATACTTTATACGCTAATGTACTTTGTGATACAAAGTACTTGGTAGTAGTTTACACTGTGATAAGGCATTTGTCAAGACCCATTTTGATGAGCAAAGAAAAAGAGAAGGAACCTCCCGATTGTGTCATTTCGGGCGAGCCGTGCAACAGCGACGGAATGACGGTATGCTGGAACCTGTCATTGCGAGCCCTTCAACTTCACTCAGGCCAAACTCCACAAAGCAATCTCCTCCTTTCTTGAGGATAGAAGGCTGCCTTGCCACGACGGGCTCCTCGAAATGAAATAATTTAGAAGGGCCCTTCATCCCCAATCGTTAAATGGATTAAAAAACCGCAAGGAAACTGTAATGAAACTCTAATACAAACCCGGGTTATCCTGTGTTAACATGGCCACCTTGTCGGCGATCAGCTTGTAATATTTCTCCTTCTGAGTTGATCGTCGTTCGATGCAAACACGCCGTACAGGTTCATTGACGTTCTCAATACGGCATTACTTAGCGGCGAGGTTTTTTGTTAATGGAAATAGCCAAGATATCAGGTACGAATGGGCGTGAAAACGGTACAGTCATCAAAGTAAAGGATTTGGTTAAAGTCTACCCGACCGCTGCCGGCGGGGTCGAAGCGCTAAAGGGAATCAACCTGGAGGTTCACGAAGGGGAATTCCTCGCCATCTTCGGGAAATCGGGAGCAGGTAAATCCACGCTGATCAATATGATCACAGGCATCGACAGCCCAGACTCTGGCGAAGTACAGATCGGCGGAGTCTCTATCCATTCCATGAGTGATGACGAATTAACGCGCTGGCGTGGGCGTAATCTGGGTGTTGTCTATCAATTTTTCCAGCTGCTGCCAACGTTAACGCTGGTTGAGAATATTACGCTGGCCATGGACTTCTGCGATACATACCCGCTTGCGAAACGCCGTGAGCGTGCTCTGCAATTGCTCGACCAGGTGGGCATCCGTGAGCATGCGTTTAAGGTGCCATCGAAAATATCGGGCGGGCAGCAGCAGCGGGTTGCCATCGCCCGTGCGCTGGCGAATGACCCTGATGTGGTTGTCGCCGATGAACCGACGGGGAATCTCGACTCGCAAACCGCGGACGACATCTATGACCTGTTTTCAGACTTGGTTTCTCTCGGTAAAACGCTGGTCATCGTGACTCACGATAAGGAGATCGCTGAACGAGCAAGCCACATTCTAGAGATTTCCGATGGGCACATCATCAGCAGATCAATCGATGAACCTTCAAATGGGCGTTCCGTGAGCGAAGCAGCGCCCTCACCTAACCTTGTGCCGCAGCGAATTCAGGCAGCGCTCTAAAGAATTATTAGGGAGAAAGAGGACAGAATGCACATCCAGACCCGCTGGATAAAAATCCTGAAAGACATCTGGAGCAACCGCTCCCGGTCTCTTTTGGTCATCTTCTCCATCGCCATCGGTGTCGCCTCGGTCGGAATGATCACGAACGCGGGGATCATGGTGCAGCGGGATCTCTATGGATCCTTCGCTGAAGGCAATCCAGCGAGCTTGGAAATATATGTATCACCATTTCAGCGAGACCTAACCAGCGCGGTCAACGCGATGCGAGAAGTAGAAGACGTTCAGGCGAGGAGAGTCGAGCGAGCATCGGTTTTGGATGCTGAGGGGGACTGGGATGATCTTGCGCTGAACGCCTTCCCGGATCTGACCGATCTAAAAGTAAATCGGGTGGACCTAGTAGAGGGGCGGATGTCGCTCGGTGTTCGCGAGATTGCCCTAGAAAAACAATCGGCCGAAGGGCTGGGACTCGCAGTCGGCGACACAATCACAGTCAAGATGGAAGGTGACCGCGCCTATGATTTGGACATTGTGGGCATCGTCCATGACCTTTACGGGATGCCTTATGCGCTGTTGGGGGAAGTTACGGGCTATGTAACCCTTGAAAGCCTGGAATGGATGGGTGCGCTCTCTTTCTACAATAAACTCGATGTCGTTGTGGCTGAGAATAAATATGACCAAGAACACGTCCTTGAGGTCGGCAACAGCATCCGCGATCGGGTGATCGAGCCTTCCGGGTACAGGGTCGGGAGCATGGGGGTCCCCGGGTTGGGTTCCGACCCGGGTAAGCACTGGGCGGAAGACCAGATCGGTGGGTTTCTCCTCATCCTGCAGATTATGGGCGTCATGGCGGTTCTATTGAGCGGAGGGCTTGTGGTGAACACGGTCTCCGCCATTCTTATTCAGCAGATCAGACAGATCGGTATCATGCGCTCTATTGGTGCGGTTCGAGGACAGCTCATCGCCATGTACTTCTTCAATGTTCTCGCGTACAGCGTACTTGGTCTTGCCGTGGCACTGCCACTCGGGTTATTGGGGTCCTGGTGGCTCGCAGAATTCGCGGCTGGCTTCGTCAACTTTGACCTCACCACAGTTAATATTTCTTGGCAGGTCATGACGCTTCAGATCACTCTGGGCTTGCTGATGCCGCTTGGCGTGGCGATCTATCCCATTCTCACCGGAACCCGCATGTCTGTTTACGATGCGATCTATCAATACGGAATTGGGTCCGATGGCAGCGGTTGGTTAGATCGGGTGTTGATGAAGGTTCGAAACCTCGCTCCGCCAATTGTGCTCTCTCTGCGGAATACTTTCCGCAACAAAGCGCGGCTGGTATTCACGCTTCTTACACTTACGCTAGCAGGCGCTATGTTTATCGCTGTATTCAGCACACGCGCTTCGTTGACCGTTCAGATCGATAATGTTGCTCGTTATGTGGCCTTCGATGCTGCGCTTGGATTGCCGTATGGATCAAGAAAGCAAACCGCTGAACGGGAGGCGAAGAGAATTCCTGAAATCTCGGCAGCGGAGGGGTGGGCTCAATCGATTGGCGTCATCCTCAGGGAGGATGGAAGCGAGAGCGGGGAACTCGAAATCGTTGGTCTTCCCTATAATGCAGTCACAATCGAACCGCTCTTGCTCGAGGGTCACTGGTTAGAAGCCGATGATACCCACGGGATCGTTGTAAACGATGACCTGCTAGACGAGGAATCGGGGATAGGCATAGGAAGCGATCTCACCCTGAAAATCGGGAACCGGGAACGAACCTACCAAGTTGTCGGTGTGACCTCGAAGCATCTTTCTGGGCCTCGTATCTACATGGAATATGGTTCATTCGGTCAGTTAACGAATCGACCGAACCAGGTTGATATGATCCGCGTCCGCGGAAATCTTGAGACGATTGGCAGTAGCGCTGAACAGGATGCTATTGCATCACGGTTGGAGACTCGATTTGAAAATGCGAGCTTGAGTAAAAGCTCGAGCATCACCCGCCACGCGATCTTTGGCGATTTCACGGATGTGTTCGATCTCATCCTCGTTGTTTTGATGATCATGGCCGGGCTTCTGGCTTTGGTAGGGGGATTGGGGCTTACGGGGACTCTCGGAATCAATGTTCTTGAACGTACACGCGAGATCGGTGTCCTGCGTGCCGTTGGCGCCTCCAACGTATCCGTGCGGCAAGTCATCGTCATTGAAGGCGTCGTCGTTGGTCTGATCAGTTGGGTGTTGGGTGCGCTGCTCTCGGGACCATCCGGCAGAGCTCTCGCCGGTGCTGTCGTGAATGCGGTAATGCAAGCCGACCTCAGCTATACATATTCATTTGCCGGGCTGCTTCTCTGGTTAGTACTCATTGGGTTAATTGCTGTTTTTTCAAGTCTTGCGCCGGCGAGGAGGGCCGCCAGGCTCACCGTGCGCGAGGTCCTGGATTACGAATAGGTGAGAGTGGTGATCGTGTGAAAATATTTTGGAATAAGTCAGGTTCTAACGGCTCAGCAGCTGGGAGGAATAAAGCGAACGGCCACCTGATCGCTTTCAATCAGGTCTCCAAGATCTATGAAACATCGGCAGGATCTTTCACCGCATTGAGAGATGTAGACCTGTGCATTGACAAAGGCGAATTCGTATCCATCGTCGGGAAGTCAGGCAGTGGGAAAACGACCCTCATTAACATGCTGACCGGCATCGATCGACCCAGCGATGGGGAGATCTACGTCACCGGTGCTGCCGTACATGAGTTAGACGAAGGGGAAATCGCTGTCTGGCGCGGAAAGAACGTAGGGGTAGTCTTTCAATTTTTCCAGCTTCTGCCTACGCTTTCCGTCCTTGAGAATGTGCGCCTGCCGATGGATTTTGGAGGCGTCTTCGATCGACAAGAACGCAATGATCGCGCCAGGCATCTTCTGGATTTGGTGGGCATCGCCGACCAGGCAGATGCGCTTCCGGCGAAGCTCTCTGGCGGGCAGCAGCAGCGTGCAGCGATCGCTCGAGCGCTTGCCAATGATCCCCCGATTATCGCAACCGACGAACCCACCGGTAACTTGGATTCCCATTCTTCAACCAAGATTATCCGACTCTTTGAGGATCTGATATCGCGCGGAAAGACGGTTCTCATGGTTACCCACGATGATGAACTGGCAGGTCGGGCGATGAGGACCATCCGCCTGGCGGACGGGGAGGTCGTTGTCTAATCCCCGCTTCGAATAGTCTCGATTATTATACAAAACGAATGCAGCTAGAGAAAGCTGCCGCATTCGCCGAAAAGACAGGGCTTTTTTTAAGTGTTTGCACTAGGCAGTCACGCCGGGAAAAGCCTACTTCCCCCTTGTAGCCATTGCTTCCACATGCTCATTCGCAGTGTCTCTTTTCCAGGGCACCTGTTGGCGACGCGTCTCAGGAGCTGTATCGGCCGAGACCGAGATGGGGGAGACGCGCGCCGCAGTAGATATGGGCGAATGGGAGGGGAAGACCCCCGGCCGGTTAAATGAAAAATGCGATCCCGACCCACACGAAACCCAATCGTGAAGAGTGATAAAGCTATATGGTTTGGCGGAGGATTAAGGCGGCCATCAACGCACAGAGGGTCAACAGAGAAAAGATGGCGGACTGGCACTGGGCTTTTTTGCGATCGTTATCGAGGATTACGGACCACCCTGCTCAAGCCAGCGGGCATGTTTTACCAGCCATGGCGACACGGAAAAAACTTACGAAAATAGATCTGATGCCAGACCATTATTCTTCACCCCGGAGGAACTCCCGAGCGATGTCGACATACTCCAACGACTGATGTCTGAAGTAGGTATTGTATAGCTCGGAGTAGTGTCCATCTGCCTGCATCAGGGTTTGATGGTTCCCTTCTTCGATGATCTTTCCCTCGTGCAGCACGATAATTCGATCCGATGCTTTCACCGTCGAGAGGCGATGAGCGATAAGGATCGACGTGCTGTCCGCAAGTATCAAATTCAGGGTTGCCTGGATCTGTGATTCCGTAAAGGGATCGATACTGGCTGTGGCCTCATCCAGGATGAAGATCGCCGGGCGCTGAATGAGAACTCGCATTAGTGAGACCATTTGGCGCAAACCCATCGAGAGCCGGTTGCCGCGCTCCCCCACTTCTGATTGGAGTCCCTCGGGAAGGGTCTCAATCCACTCGCCATCACCGATCCTCTGGGCGAGTTCTTCGATCTCATTATCGCTACTTTCAGGTGAAGCGTAGCGGATGTTATCCGCGACTGTCCCTGAAAAAAGGAACGGCGTCTGGCTGACAATCCCAAGCTGTCTTCGGTAATCCTGTAGATCGAAACTGCGGATGTCTTGATCGTCGATGAGCAGTCGGCCGCTCTGGAATTCATAGAAGCGGGAGATGAGTTTTGCAATTGAGGATTTTCCTGCGCCTGTGTGACCCACCAGGGCGAGATTCTCACCCGGTTCGATGTGCATATTAAATCCCTCAAGCACAGATTCTCCAGGTTTGTAGTGAAAGAAGATGTCTTCGAAGGTGATTTTTCCGCGCAGCTTATCGACGGGTTGGTTGGCGATTTGTATGACCGCGGATTCAGCGTCTATCAAAGCGAAAATTCGCTCTGCAGCCGATAGACCGTTCTGCACCTGGGTCCAGAAGGACGATAAATTCAGGACCGGGAACCAGAAACGATCCAAACCGGTGATGAAGAGATACCAGGCACCAACTGTGACCAAACCCTGCGCTGCGCTAATTCCGCCAACGTAAACCATTATCGCCGTTCCGACTCCCATCAGCGCGTTGAGCGTTGGAAAGACGCTTGAGAGCACCAGCCCGCGGCGTACATTCGCCTGGTAGGAGATCAAATTGACCTCTCGAAATCCTTCGTAGATCTGGTTTTCCTGACGAAAATTCTTGGCGACGGAGATTCCTGTAACAGCCTCTTTGATGGCCGCATTAACATTCGCCATCGCACGGAAACCGTAACGGGTGACGCGCCGGGCAATTTTGCGAAACCCGATTGCGATCAAGAAGACGACCGGCATCATCGCAGTAAGCCAGAGTGTCAGGTGGAGGTCGATGCCGATTAATACCAAGACAAGGATGAGCGACTGGACGAGCTGGGTGACCAGATCCGTTACTAACACGACAACCTGGGCGAAGTCCTGCGTGTCAGAGGTTATCCGGCTGACGACCCGGCCGGATGCGAATTCATCATAGAAAGAAAGATCGTGTTCGGCTGAGGCGATAAACGCGTCGCGCCGCAAATCGAGCATCACGTCGGCAACGGCCCGGCTGATGAGTCTTCGCCGAACCCAGTTTGCCCCCCAGATCAATATACCGAGAGCAAAGATTGCACCGACGAAGGTGAGCATGAGCTGTGAGGAGCCTTGTTCTGTTATCAGATCCAGACTGCGTGAGATCAGAATCGGTGTGGCCGCACTGGAGGCGGCTATCAGGAGAATGGCGATGATGGCAAATGCGATGCGGCGTTTGTGGATGCGGAAGTACTCCAGCATACGCATGGCGAGATCGCGGTCTCGGTAAGTGCGGTCATACGCTTCGGCGTTGAGGCCGGAGAAAAAGCCCATCTGCTATTTTTCCTCGTCTCGTGTAAAGATAAGACGGTACGTATCCGAAAGTTCCATCAACTCCTCATGCTGACCTGCGGCAGCGATCCGTCCGCGTCTTAGAACGATGATCTGATCAGCCCAGCGGATCTGTGAGATGCGGTGGGTGATGATCAGGGTTGTTCGCCCTTCAGCTGCGCGGAAGATCGCCCGCTGGATTTGATCCTCCGTGGCACTGTCGATTGAAGATGTAGAATCGTCCAGGATCAGAATACGCGGGTCGGTAAGGAAGGCGCGGGCCAAAGCGATTCGTTGGCGCTGCCCGCCAGATAACGTAATCCCGCGCTCGCCAATGACAGTGTCATAGCCATCTTTAAAAGCGAGGATGAAATCGTGAGCCTGAGCGGCTTTAGCCGCTTGTTCGATCTCCGCCTGCGTAGCATTCGGCCTGCCGAAGGCGATGTTTTCAGCGAGTGTTCTCGAGAAAAGAAAAACATCCTGCTCGATGATGGAAATTTGCTTGCGTAGCGAAGCCAGGTTCCACTCGCGCACATCCACGCCGTCAACCAGGACCTGGCCGGATGAGGGGTCATGGGTACGGTTGATTAATTTGGCGAGGGTCGTTTTCCCGGTGCCAGTTTGTCCCACGAGCGCGACCGTCTGACCGGGCTTTACGTGAAACGTGACGCCTTCGAGGCTATTCTCCGTTTCCAGATAAGCAAAGGTGACATCCTTGAAGGAAATCTCCCCGCGCAAAGTCTGCGAAAATCCACGCGTGTTTTGGTCGAGCTTTGTCTCACGCTTGATGAGATCCAGAATACGCCGAGCGCTGGCCATCCCGAGTGATACCTGGGAGTAAGCAAACAAAGATGCAAAAGTCGGAAACCCGAAAAGCTGAATGAGGCCCATATAAGCGACAACCTGACCGACATCCAGGATGCCTTCTTGAAAAAGAAGGAGAGCATGCAGGAACGCTCCAGCCTGAGCCAAACCGAGTAGAAGGAGCGGTAGGTAGCGAGCCTCGGCATCACCCTGCTGGACAAATGCATTGCGAAATACACGGGCATTCTCGGTGAAGCGGGCGACTTCCGCCTTCTCCTGAGCCCCCCCTTTCACAACTTCGATACCATCGATCGCTTCCGTCAAGCGGGCGTTAAGTTGGCCAAATGCGCGTCGAGCGGAATCGGAAATTGGCCGCAGCTCGCGCAGGTACCGCCTGAGTGCGAGGAAGTAGGCGAGCATGAAAAGCGCAGGTACGAGAATGAGCGTCGGATGATAGAAAGGCGCGGCGATGAGTGGCATGAGCAAGAAATTTGCAGATCCCACTACGAGGTTAAACCCGGGATTGAACATCAGATTGATCTCACGCACATCGTTCGTCGCCCGCGCCATCGTATCGCCTACCGGCTGTATATTGTGGAAGCTCATGCTCTTCCCCAGAAGGCTTGTATACAGTTCATCACGAATATCTCTCTCGAGACGCTGCCCGATTAATTCCGCCCCGAAGTTGCGAGCGAATTGCAGACCGCCTCGGAAGAGCTGGGATACCGCGATCCAAATCACAATCTGTAGAAGCTTCTTCAGGTCTGCAGGATCTGAAAGGATGGCATTGAAAGCAATGCCGGTGAGGATGGGCACAAGCGCAGCCAGCGCAGCATTTCCAAATGCGCCGATACTCGCCAAAACAACCATCAGCCAGTTGCGTGACACGTGCGACATGATCCAGCGCAGCGGCGAGCGTTGGTCAGATGGAAACGTTATAGGGAGAATGAGTCCGGCGTTTGGCACGCTGCGCTTTACCTTCACAAGAGAATGCTGGAGAATATGAACAGGATACCACACAGGGGGAGACCGTCCGTGTCGAATGAGCCGGGCGTTTTCATGCTATATTCACTTAAGGAAATCGCCGGAGACGAATATGTCACAGATTGAGAGGATTCTTCGTTATAGATATGAACCCAAGTTCATGCCGGGGTGGGTGTGTCCGAAAACTGTTGGACCCCGATCGTCTGTCTCCTGGAAGCTTAAGGATCGAAGTTGTACTGAGTAGAATCTGAGGTGTTAGCACACGTAAGGAGGAAACGATGTATGGGGAAATAAAACAAGGTAATCGAAGGTTGTGGATCGGCTTATGCTGCGGCTTTCTAATCCTTGGTTTAGCGGCCTGCAACTTACCGGGTACCGGTGAGGATGATCTAGAGCCAACTGTAACTGGCGGGGAATCTCAGGACGTTGAATTGGGGCAGCAGGAGCAGGCGTTGAAGAAGGGCGAGTGTCCTGAGGAGTGGTCGATCTATGCACTCAGCTATAGTCACGCTACCGAATTAAACATTAGTGGTATGGGGGATAGGGGCGAGGAGATCCACTTCAAGACAGAGTCAGAGCCAGGTGCTACGTTTTATCTCTATATCGATCCTTCTGGGAAGGTGAGCAACGATGGCGCGATGGAGAACATCGCCACGATCAATGTCTCAGGTTGGGTGAAGGACGATAATGCTGGCAGCTGCCCCGTACAATATCTCCAGGGTGCCTGGACTCTATCAGCCGACATCACGGGAACCTGTAAGAAGGGCATTGTAAAAATGCGTGTCATTGAACATTTTGAGGATCATGAGCTAACGGGCAGTT
>Ga0307421_1002331_pt1 | contig 10729 bp, 11 predicted proteins | sample SalMarWE160270MG_FD_202163 | JGI IMG/M metagenome (GOLD analysis project Ga0307421, IMG submission 202163) | Salt marsh sediment microbial communities from the Plum Island Ecosystem LTER, Massachusetts, United States - WE1602-70 | ecosystem: Environmental > Aquatic > Marine > Intertidal zone >...
CAGGAGCGGCTCGTCAAGACCCTCGAGGAGTTCGAGGAGCGCCTGGGCCAGGACTAGGCCCCTGGCGGGGTTCTGGCCGGCATTGCTCGTCGTCCATTGCGGCAAGCTTCCCATGCCCCTCCGCCCAATTGTAGCCCGAGTTGGCGTATCCCCATGGCTGAGCTCCAATGAGAACGATGCTGGCGGTGCTGGCGCACCCGGACGACGAGACCTACGGAGCTGGGGGCACGCTTGCTCGATACTCAGCCGAGGGCGTCTCGGTCCATCTCGTGTGCGCCACGCTGGGCGAAGCAGGCAACGACTTCCTGCCGGATCTGGCGGACTGCGAAGACCTGGCTTGCCGGCGTGAGCGTGAACTCCGCTGTGCGGCCGCCGCTCTTGGCCTGGCTGGCGTGGATCTGCTCCGCTACCGGGACTCCGGAATGGCGGGGTCGCCCGCGAACGAGCACCCGGCTGCTCTCGTGCAGGCGCCGCTCGAGGATGTGGCTGGGGCGATCGCCGAGCGGATTCGCGATCTCAGGCCACAGGTGGTCCTGACGCATGGGCCGTACGGCGAATATGGGCACCCGGACCACGCGGCTGTCCATCGGGCCACGGTGGCCGCCTACGAGCTGCTCCCGGACCGGGACAGGCCAGCCAAGCTCTACGTCTACACGCTTGGCCGCAGGGGCATGCGTTGGTTCGTGCGGCTGATGCCGCTTCTGGGCTTCGACCCGGAGGCAGTGGGGGCAAACCGGGACGTCAATCTACGTGCAGCGTTGGCGAACCAGCTGCCTGTCACCACGCGGGTCGACACCTCTTCGGGCCAGGCGGCGAAGCGACAGGCGGTTGCTTGCCACGCCAGCCAGCACAGCGGGCCGGAGTCGTTCTGGGGCATACTCCCCCGCTGGGTCGTGCGGCGCTGGGAGCGGACGGAGGCCTTCCACCGCCTGATCCCGGCCTTCCAAGCAGGGGAACGGGAGGAGCGGGATCTGTTCGCCGGCATCGATTGAGCAGCCGGAGCCACCAACGACAAAAGGGCCAGAGCTACCACTCGGAGCGCTCTGGCCCTCTCTCTTTTGATCCGGCAGAGCGGGCGATGGGATTCGAACCCATGACCTTCTCCTTGGCAAGGAGACATTCTACCGCTGAACTACGCCCGCGTGCGCGTGATTATACCATACGGTGCGGGGCCTGCAAGCCGAAGTCACCCGGGCTGCGCCTACTCCTCAGGCGGACCCACGATCACGTGGAGGCCGTGCTCGATGATGGTGTACTCGATATGCGTGGCGGAGAGATCGAACACCTCGCCGTCCGTCTGGATGGGGGAGGGCGGATCGCACTCTATCGTCAGCCGCCTCGTCCGCTCGCAGTGGACGTCGTCGCGATCGATGTGCGTTCCCTTGAACGTCGATGGCAGGAGAGCCAGCAGCTTCAGCCTGCTCATCCTGCCGGCGTAGATGAAGTCAAGGAAGCCGTCGTCCGGCCTGGCCAGCGGCGTCATCCAGAAGACGCCGCCCGTCCTCGGCCCATTGCCCACGGAGATCAGCGGTGTTAGCCCCTCGTACTCCCCACCGTCCCAGGAGATGCGCACGTACCAGGGATGGTGGCTGAGAACACCGCGGAGCGCCGCCAGCACGTAGCGGGGGATACCCTTCACCCGCTTCATCCTCGCCTGCGTTAGGGTGACGACCGGTTCCAGGCCAATCGCCGAGTTGTTCACGAAGCAGTGACCATTTACCACCCCGACGTCGATCGGACGGGTGTGCCCCCTCTGGATCACACGGCAGGCCTGCTCTACGTCCTTGTCCAGCTTGAGCATGTCGGCGAAGTCGTCGGCCGAGCCGAGAGGGATGATCCCCATCGGCCCGGCGACGCCGCCTCCGGCCGCTTGCATCACGCCATTGAGCACCTCGTTGATGCTGCCGTCGCCGCCTGCGGCCACTACGGGCGAATAGCCTGCCTTCACAGCCTCTCGCGCCAGCTCGGCTGCCTGGCCAGGCCTCTCCGTCACCGCCAGGTCGCACTCGAACCCGATGTCAGAGCAGACCTGCTCGATCGTGTCTACCGCCGATCGTGCTTTCCAGCGCCCTGCGTACGGGTTTACGATCACCTTCGCAGTACTCATGGCTGCAGGCTATGATAGCCTAGATCGTCCCGGGCGGCAAGCTGTGTCGGGCGGCACTCTCGCTTGACGAAAGGGCCAGTTTGCGATAGAATAGCGCCGCATTGGGCGCGAGTCCTGGCTCGCGCCCTTCGCTCCGAGTACGGCCCGGCGGTGAGCCGGGTGTTCGGGTGGAGGTATCGCATGGCTCAGCAGGAACAAGGTGTGCAGCTGGCGGCCGACGAGCGGACGGTCACTGGCAAGCAGGTCAAGGAGCTTCGCCGGGAGGGATTTGTGCCCGGCGTACTGTACGGGCGCGAGTTCGACTCGCTATCTCTCCAATTCGATGAGAGGGTTCTCAGCCGCGTTCTCTCGCAGGTCGGCGGTAGCCAGCTGATCAGCGTGAACGTCGAGGGCAAGAAGGCGCCCGAGATGGCCCTCGTCCGCGAGGTACAGCGAGATCCGATCAGGGGCACTGTCCTCCACGTCGATCTCTACCGCGTCCTGATGACCGAGAGGCTCACGGCCGAGGTTCCGCTCGCGGTTGTGGGCGAGTCACCGATCATCACCAAGAACGAGGGCATCCTGCTGCATGGCCTCTCGTCGATAGAGGTGGAATGTCTACCCGGCGACCTGGTCGATTCGATCGAGGTCGACCTATCCACGCTGCTCCAGGTGGACGACGCGATCATGGTCGCGGATCTGGCAATCCCGGCCGGTATCGACGTCCTGACCGACCCGGAGGAGACAGTCGTTCGGGTGGCTCCGCTGGCGGAGGAGGAGGTCATCCCGATCGGTCCGGAGGTGGAGGAAATCCTGCCCGAGGGCGAGGAGGGCGAGATCCCCGAGGAAGAAGCCGAGGAAGCGGCTGCCGAGGAAGAGGCTGGAGAGGAATAGCTTCGGACGGGCAAGGCAAGAACGTCAACAGCGGCGGGCCGAACGGCCCGCCGCTCTGTCGTAGGCCGGCGAGATGGGAGTTCGGCGGGCCTCTTCGCGAGCAGGTCTTGACAGCGGCTCCGATCCGCATTAGAATCCAGAGCACTCTCGCAGTCCTGCGAGGGAGCGAGACCTATGGAGTACCGGGACTACTACAAAGTGCTGGGCGTTGATCGCAACGCCAGTGACAAAGATATCAAGCGGGCCTACCGCCGACTGGCCCGCGAATTCCATCCCGACGTCAATCCCGGGGACCAGCAGGCCGAGGAGCGCTTCAAGGAGATCAACGAGGCGCACGAAGTGCTGGGCGATCCCGAGAAGCGGGTCAAGTATGATCAGCTCGGCGCCAACTACCAGCGCTGGCAGCGCATGGGTCGTGACCCCGGCAGCTTTGACTGGTCCCAGTGGGCCGGCGGCGCGCCGGGGGGAGTGCGCTTCGAGTGGCAGGGCGATCTCGGTGACCTGTTCGGCGGAGCCGGAGGCGCATTCTCCGACTTCTTCCAGACGATCTTTGGGGGGATGGCCGGCGGGGGAGGCGCTCGAGGAAGGCAGGGCCGCGTGCAACCCGGCCGAGATCTCGAGGCGAATGTCGAGATCGATCTGGAGGAGGCGTTCAACGGTACTACTCGCCTGCTGGAGAGCGACGGGAGTCGCATCCGGGTCAAGATACCACCGGGGGCGAGGACTGGCTCGCGGATCCGGGTCAAAGGAAAGGGCACGGCCTCGTATGGCGGAGGGCCGGCCGGCGATCTCTATCTCAACGTGTCTGTGAAGCCGCACAGGAAGTTCGAGCGGGATGGGGACGACCTTCGCTGCGGCGTCGAGGTCGACCTGTACACGGCCGTCCTGGGCGGTGAGACCCGCATCCGGATGTTGAACGGGGAGGTTGCGCTGAAGATCCCGGCGGGCACGAGCGGCGGCAAGGTCTTCCGCCTGCGGGGCAAGGGCATGCCGAAGCCTAGCAGCCCGAAGCAGCATGGAGACCTGCTCGCTACAGTGCGCGTGAAGGTGCCGGACAAGCTGAGCAACCGCGAGCGGGAGCTCTTCGAGGAACTCGCCGGCAAGGGAGGAAAGGCCAAGGGTGGGAAGTAACTGGAATCGAGTGGCACTGGCCGCAGTTGCGCTGTGCGCGCTGGGCTGCGTCTGCACCGGGGCCGGCCTGTTGGGGGGGCCTACAACCCCCGCGGAGGGCGAGCGTGTGCCCGCTACTCCGACGCGCGTGAGCGGAGGCGACCAGCTGGACAGCGGGGATGAGTTGCTTGTCAACCTCTATGAGCGGGCGGTCCCCGGTGTCGTCTTCATCAAGGTGTTTGTCAGCGACGGGGAAGACCTCGTGCCCCTGGCCACTGGGTCGGGTTTCGTCATTGACATGGATGGGCACATAGTCACGAACGAGCACGTCGTCAGTACGGCCGACTCACTTCAGGTCACGTTCAACAGCGGCAGCATTGCCACGGCGGAGGTTCTGGGGACGGATCCGGACGCGGACCTGGCGGTGATCAAGGTCGATGTGGAGGCAGAGCTCCTGGTCCCTCTGCCACTGGGCGACTCGAGCTCTCTGCGCGTGGGGCAACGTATCGTCTCCATCGGCAACCCCGCCGGCCTGGAGGGCACGATGACGCTGGGCGTGGTGAGTGCGCTGCACCGTAACCTCCCGGCCACGGCGGACGAGACCGCCAGTTTCCAGAACCCCGACATCATCCAGACGGATGCCGCCATCTACTTCGGCAACTCGGGTGGGCCGCTTCTCGACCTGCAGGGGAACGTGGTCGGAGTGACGACGGCGATCGCCGCGCCGGATGGCTATCCTATCGGCCTTGCCTTCGCCGTGCCCGTTGACACGGTCAAGCGGGTCGCGCCCAGCCTCATCTCCGATGGAGAATACGCCTATCCCTACCTGGGTGTCACGGGCGTTACCGCCCTGTCGATGGCTGAGCTAGCCGGGCCACTCGGTCTTCCGGTCAGCAGCGGAGTGCTTGTGGCCGACGTCCGTCCCGGGACGGGTGCGGCCGACGCCGGCCTGCAGGGCGGCGATCGCGAGGTTGTTGTCCAGGGTATCCCGATCGCTGCGGGAGGAGACATCATCACGGCAATTGGCGATCACCGGCTTCGCGACTTCGATGACCTGGTGCTGTGGCTGGTGCGCGAGGGAGAGGTGGGCCAGACTGTGGTGCTGACTGTGCTCCGGGACGACCAGGAACTCCAGATCCCCGTGACGCTGGGCCAGAGGCCCTAGGCAACTGCTTATGCGTCCAGAGGTCGCATAACCATGTTTGGAGAGAGAGACCTGAAGGAACTGGCTGCCTACGAGCCCTCGGCGTCGATGATCAGCCTCTACTTGAACCTCGACCCTAGAGAACAGAGCAGCGACGAGTACCGTCTCGAGCTGCGGCGTCTGCTGAAACAGGCATCGGCTGCGGCGAGCCGGGAGGACGTCGAGGCCGTGCAGGTGTTCTTCAACCACGAGTATGATTGGTCCGGCCGCGGCGTGGCTGTGTTCTCCTGCGAGGCGGATGGCTTCTGGCGAGTCTATCCGCTCGCCGTGCCCGTCGCCTCCGCCGTGACGGTGGCCAACAGGCCCTACGTGTGGCCGTTGGCTGCGCTTGTCGAGGCCTACGGCCGGTACTGCGTGGCGATCGTGGACCGCCGGGGTGCGCGGCTACTGGTCTACGAGATGGGAGAGCTCAGGGCTGAAGAGGAGATCGTGGGCGAGGAGGTGCGCAGGCTCAAGCGGGGGCGAGGCTCACGTGGCGGCTACGGTGGCCGTGGCGGGTCGGTCGTCACCAGCCAGCGTGAGGGAGAGGCTGTGCGGCGGAACATCCGAGAGGCCGCGAAGGCCACGCGCCGCGTCTGGAGCGCGCACAAGCCAGAACGGCTGATCATTGGGGCCACGGAGCGGACCGCCGCGCAGTTCGCTGAGGCTCTGCCCAAGCGGCTGCAGGACTCGCTGATTGGCACCATCAGCGCGGACGAGAACACCCCTCTGCCCGACATCAGAGAGCGGTCACTCGACCTAATCCGGGACATGGAGGTCGAGCGTGAGAGCGCCCTCGTCGATGCTGTCTTCACCGCAGCGGCGAAAGGGCGGGGTGGCGCGATCCGTCTGGCGGATACTCTCGGCGCCGCCCACGAAGGGCGGATTCAAACTCTCGTCTTGAGCCGCGGCTACCGCAGGCCGGGGTATGAGTGCAGCGGCTGCGGCTACATCACCGATCAGGCATTGAAGACGTGCCCCTTCTGCGCAGGCAAGTTCGCGGAGATCCCAGATGCCGCGGAGGCCCTGGTGAAGAAGGTGCTCGAGGACGGAGGTCGCGTCGAGATTGTGGAAGATAACGCTCGCATCGCCGAGTTCGGCGTGGGAGCTTTGCTAAGGTACTAGACATGTCGGGTAGAGCGCTACGCCGCCCGAGTCCGTGTGCAGGCATCTCGTTACAGGAGGCAGCGCAGTGAGCAAGTGGGAGTGCACCGCGTGCGGGTATATCTACGATCCGGAGGTGGGCGATCCCGACAGCGGAGTCGAGCCGGGGACGGCCTTTCAGGACATCCCCGACGATTGGACTTGCCCTGAGTGCGGTGTAGGGAAGGACATGTTCGAAGAGCTGGTGTAGGGCCTCGACAGCTCACCTCTGTGCCAGTTTCGGGCGCGGCGTAAGAGGCTCAGAGACTGCTACCTTGCCATGCAGACAGCAGTCTCTCTGTCGATGCGGACGGCGCTAGAGAAGGTTGCAGAACGGATTGATGTGCAGTAACATGACCACATCTTGGAAGCACCTCGAGCGATTGCAGTCAGCGCACGAGATCGATGACCATCACAGGGAGGGAGAAGCCAGATGGGAACGAAGGGACGCGAGATTGTAGGCACGGATGTTGGAGGGCTGATCAAGAAGCTGAACAAAGCCCTGGCGGACGAATGGCTGGCCTACTACCAGTACTGGGTAGGAGCGATTATCGCCAAAGGACCTGCCAGGAGCAACGTCGCCGCCGAACTGCTGGAGCACGCAGACGACGAGCTGCGTCACGCCGGCCTGCTTGCGGAGAGGATAGTGCAGCTGGGTGGGGACATCCTGCTTTCGCCCAAGGACTGGTACGAGGTTACCACCTGCGGCTACGAGGTCCCCTCTGATCCACATGTCGAGGTGCTCCTGGAGCAGAACATCAAGGGCGAGCAGTGCGCGATAGGCGTGTACCAGGGGCTGACGGAGCTCACGCAGGGCAAGGACCCGATCACCTACGCCATGGCGCTGGAGATCCTGTCGGACGAGGTCGAGCATGAAGAAGACCTGCAGGCGATCGCCGAGGACATCCAGCTGATGAAGGGCGGGAAATGACGGCCAGACTGGGAGAACGGATCCAGCAGGCCGACTGGAAGAAGGAGAAGCACGTCCCGGTCATTGAGTGTCCGGATGAGGTGCAGGCCGGCGTGCCCTTCGAGGTCCACGTTGGCGTCGGGAAGGAGATCGCCCATCCCAACACAACCGAACATCACATCCGTTGGATCGGGGTCTACTTCCAACCGGAGGGCGGCAAGTTCACGTACGACGTAGGACGCATCGACTTCAACGCCCACGGCGAGTCGGTCGCCGGACCGAACCAGGGGCCGGTCCACACAGGACACTCCGGAACTGTATCACTCACCGTCAGTGAGCCGGGCACGATCTACGCGCTTGCCTACTGCAACATCCACGGCCTTTGGGAAAGCAGTAGGGAGATCAAGCTCAGCTAGGCTGGATCGCGCAGACCGGGCCTGACGTGAGGGCCGGCGTGCGTCAATCTGGGAGCGGCGCTGCAGCCGCTGCTGACGCTCTGCGTTCCGCTCCCGGCCTGTTGAGGGCCACGCCCTCGTCTCTTGAAGGGAGTACCATGGCTGTGTTCACCGCCGCAGAAGCGCTCGAGATGGCTAAGGAGATCGAGCTGAACGGAGAGACGTTCTACAAGGCGGCTGCGAAGGAGGCGTCCGAGCCCGACATCAAAGAGCTCTTCGAAGATCTGGCGCTGCAGGAGCGTTCCCACTACAGGGTCTTCCAGCGCATGCTGGATGGTCTGGGGACCTCCCGGGACTTGCCGCCTACGGAGGAGGAGGAGTATCGCGCCTACGTGACTGCTGCGCTGGACAACGCCCTGTTCTCCGGGCCGGACAAGGCACTCGCCGCGGCCAAGAAGGCCACAGACCGCGTCTCCGCCCTCCGCGTGGCCATGGGCTTCGAGAAGGACACGATGCTCTTCTTCTACGACCTGCGCGAGATGGTCAGCCAGTCCCAGCGAGATGCTGTGGACGGGGTGATCCGCGAAGAGAAGCGGCATCTTCGTCGGCTGGCCGGCTTCCTGTAGGGGGCGGCGTGCATCCTGTTCAGATATCCCCCGGCGTTTACTGGATCGGCGTCAACGATCGGACGACCGATCTCTTCGAGGGCTTGTGGCCGATTACTCCAGAGGGAGTGTCTTACAACTCCTACCTCGCGATCGACGACAAGAAGGCGATCATAGACCTAGCCAAAGCGGTCAAGACGGACGAGTTCTTCGACCAGATCGATCAGATCACGGACATCGCGGGGCTTGACTACGTGATCGTCAACCACATGGAGCCGGATCATACCGGCGTACTGCGATCCCTGCGCCGGATTGCCACAGAGAGCACCATCGTATGCACGGAGAAGGCCGCGGCGATGTTGAGCGACTTCTACGGGATAGCTGACGGCATACGCGTGGTTGCTGACGGGGAATCGCTCTCGCTCGGCGGGCGGAAACTGACCTTCTTCTCCACTCCCTTCGTCCACTGGCCTGAGACGATGATGACCTACGACGACAGCAGCCAGATCCTCTTCTCCTGCGATGCCTTCGGCAGCTACGGGGCCCTGGAAGGGGTGCTGTTCGACGGCGACTGTGCTGATCTGCCGTTCTACGAGCGCGAGGCTCTACGCTACTACGTCAACATCGTGGCCCTGTTTAGCCAGGCGGCGCTCAAGGCGATCGACAAGCTGGCCGACGTTCCGGTCGCTGTCGTCGCGCCATCGCATGGTCTGGTCTGGCGTGACCATCCGGCCAAGATCGTTCAGCTGTACCGCAAATGGGCCGAGTATGCGACTGGGCCGGCCGAAGTTGGCGCAACGCTGGTCTACGGCTCGATGTACGGCAATACAGAGCGGATGATGAACGCGGTGGCCCAGGGGATCGCCTCACAGGGCGTGCCTGTCAACATCTTCGACGCGGCACGTACGCACGTCAGCTACATCCTTCCGTCCCTCTGGGCCTACCGCGGGGTGATGGTCGGTGCGCCGACCTACGAAGGCTCGCTCTTCCCGCCTGTCGCCCAGGTGCTGGCGGCCGCGAGCCACAAGCGCATCCGCAACAAGGTTGCCGCCCGGTTCGGCAGCTACGGCTGGAGCGGCGGTGCCCAGCGCGATTTCGAGCGCCTCATCGAACCCCTCAAGTGGGAGCTCTGCGAGTCGCTGGAGTTTGCCGGCGGCCCCAGTTCCGAGGATCTCGAGCGCGGTGAGGAGCTGGGCGTACGGTTTGGTCAACGGATCAAGGAAGGATAGATAGCGGGCAGCCGGAGCCGGCGCCAGTGTCCCCTCGCTGGCCGGCCAGCCCGGAACAGGGCGCCTTGCCCTACGCGTCCTGCTTTGCTATAATCGCGCTAGAAACCTGGCCCGAGTTCGTCTCGCCACGCAGAGCAGTCGAGTTACTACGCGCCTCCGGGTGCGCCGCCCACGCGATTGGACGGATAGATGTGCGAGGCCGCCGGACAGGACGACCAACTCCTCTCTGAAGTCGCCGCGCTCTTCGAGGCGTGCAGTGCGCGCACCCAGCCGGCCTCACCGGACGAGCTGGGCCCGCTGATACTCGAGAGGGCAGTAGCTCTCTTGCGCGCGCCGGGAGTCGTCCTCTGCGAGCAGGAGCCCACTTCCAGAACGCGGCTTGCCGCCGCGCGCGGCGTTTCCCTGCGAGCCGATGGCCGTTTCTTGCCTCGCTTGCGTTCGATCGCCGAACTGATTCGGAAGGGCGACCCGATGGAGGTGGACGGACGTTCAGTCTTGAAGGCTCTCGGCCTTCCTGTTCGCTCGAACAGCTTCGACCGCGCGTTGTGTGCGGCGGCCGATGCCCGCGATCCTTCCGCTGTTCTCCTATTTGCATTACGCAATGATGGACGGCCATTTGGCGCTGCCGAACGGGCGCTGGCCCAGGTACTGGCGGCCTGCGCCGGATGGGCGGTAGCCGGCAGGCCGATGCCAGGTGATATTGCAGCCTACCACGAAGGACGGCTGCGGGAGGCACTGGGCCGCGAATCCCTGGAGCGCGCGGCCGCCGAGCTAGAGAACCGGCTGGCTGCTCTTCGCCGGATTGCCCTGGAGCTGGCATCGGGAGGGGACTCGCTGCGGGCTCTCCAAGCGATAGCCAACCGGGCCGTGGAGCTGGCCGGCGCTTCGGGCGGGGCCGTCCTATCGACCGTTCCAGGCGAGAGCGGCTTGGAGGCCGTGGCCGCGGTCGGCGAGTGCAAGGCTCTCCTCGGCTGCAGGGTTGATCCGGGCGATGGGGCACTCCATGCCCTAAGCGAAGCGGGGGAGCTCGTCTCTGCCGACAGCTTGATAGCAGGGTGGGCTGACGCTGCGGACTTGAGTGTGGGCAGTGTGCCTCCCTCGGTTATGGCGCCCGCCTGCTGGGGCGATGAGCTGTTCGGCGCACTTGTGGTAGCAGGCGGCCAGGCAGATCGCC
>Ga0307421_1002333_pt1 | contig 10726 bp, 9 predicted proteins | sample SalMarWE160270MG_FD_202163 | JGI IMG/M metagenome (GOLD analysis project Ga0307421, IMG submission 202163) | Salt marsh sediment microbial communities from the Plum Island Ecosystem LTER, Massachusetts, United States - WE1602-70 | ecosystem: Environmental > Aquatic > Marine > Intertidal zone >...
AGCTAGGTTAGCGCTTCCGCAGTTAGAAAAAATTGACTCAGATACTAAAAATCGTGTTGAAAAAGCAGTTCTTTATTACAAAGGACTTAAAAATATTCCTGATTTAGTTCTTCCGCCATTTAAGAGTGATTATTCTTATACATATCCTGTTTTCCCGATTCAGTATAATCATAGGAAAAAATTGCTCAAGTGGCTTATGCTTTATAAAAGAGATGTAGCGGCTCAGCATTTAAAAAACTGCGCTGATTTGCCCAGTTTCTCCGCTTTTTACCGCGACTGTCCAGTTGCTCGAAGAACAGCCAATGAAGTAATAATCCTTCCAACATATCCAAGGTATCCAATTTCCGAAGTTAAAAAGAATATCAAAGTTATTCAATCATACTTTTCATCGTCCTCCTCCCTTTAAAATAATTTTAATTGTCCTCAGCATAATGCTTAGATCTAAGACAAAAGAGCGATGTTTGATGTAATATAGTTCGAATTGGAGTTTTTCAATACTGTCTTTAACAGAAGCGCCGTAATGGAAATTAACCTGAGCCCAGCCAGTTAAGCCGGGCTTAACAATATGTCTTATTTGGTAATAAGGAACTTCTTTTTCCAATTGCTGGACAAATTCAATTCTTTCCGGCCTAGGTCCAATAAAACTCATTTGGCCAGTTAGAACATTCCAAAGCTGTGGTAATTCATCTAATCTGACTTTTCTGATAAATCTGCCTATTTTGGTAATGCGATGATCTTGCTGGTCAGCCCATTGAGCTCCGTTTTTTTCCGCTTCATCAACCATTGAGCGGAATTTTATTACTTTAAAAATCTGTCCATCTTGGCTGATTCTTCTTTGTCTGTAAAAAATCGGGCCCTTGCTGTCTATTTTTATTGCTAAAATAATTATTGGATAGAGGACTAAACTAATTAAGCCAAAAACTAAAGCGCCGAGCATATCAAAGACCCTTTTGAACGCTTCATAAAAATTCTTTTCATTTTCAGTTAAATTTTCCAAGAACCAGATTTCGCCAATGCTTGAAATAGGAACTTTGCCTAATATTTTTTCATAAAAAGAAGGCAAGTCGCTAAAATCAATTTTTAAAGGAAGACATTGGTACAAACTTTGAACTAAACGTGCGTCTTGATGCGGGTCAATAGCTGTGATGATTGTTTTAATATTTTCCTGCGTGGCCATTTCTAATAAGTCAAAAGGTGTTTGAATATCCTGCGGCTTAACTTGTTTAACAATCCTATATCCTAATTGCGGATTTCTTCTAACAATTTTAATTATTTGTGCGATTTCTTTATTCCAGCCAATAATTAAAACATTTTCAAGCAAGGCAGAGCTTTTAACTAAGTAATTGTAGAATTGGCGCCAAGCAGAGAATAATATAGTGAAAATGCCTATATTTAGGAATAAGTTTGTTTTAGGCGTAATTCCAAAAAACGGAATAAAATAAAAGAAGGCAATTGATAAGCCGACATTAATCATCAGGCCTCTTAACAGCGTGGAATAGAAAGTAATATTATTTCTAGCCAGTGCTAATTCATAAAGTCCAGCAATAAAAAAGACAATCAGCCATAATAAGTAAATAATACTAAATGGCCAGAAGTGCTGATTCCAGCGGTTAATATCAAAATTAGCCCCATAACGGATAAATAAAACTAGCCAGAGGGATACGTATAAAACAATAATATCGCCAAGCAATAATGTGATTCTTTTTAAGTTAGGCATCAATTTTATTTTATCACTCTTGCTTGATAAATCAAGGCAGATAAAGTAAAATATAATAATATGCAAAAACAAAAAATAGGCATTGTTGGATTAGGAATGGTTGGTTCTCAACTTAAAAGATATTTTCAAGAAAAAGGTTTTAAACGTGGTTCTAATCTTTTTTGTTTTGATAATGATTCTAAAAAATCTTTTAAAGATAATATTAATAAAGCAGATATTATTTTTGTTTGTGTGCCTACGCCTAAAAAATCAGATGGTTCTTGTGATATTAAAATCATTGAGTCGGTGATTAAAAAATGGAGCCAGCAGAGAAAAATTATTGTTGTTAAATCAACAGTTGAACCAGGAACAGTAGCTCGATTACAAAAAAAATATAAATGTCCAATTTTATTTAATCCAGAGTTTTTAACTGAATCTCGGGCCTGGGAAGATTGTGTAAAGCCAGATAGACAAATTGTTGGATATACAGATAAGAGCAGGTCTTATTCAAGTATTGTTTTGAGTATTTTACCGCAGGCTTTTTTCAGCTCGCCAGGAGTTTTAGATACATATGATTTTTTTCGCTTAACTTCTACTGAAGCAGAAATGGGAAAATACGCAGGCAATGTTTTTGGAGCAATCAAGGTTAGTTATGCTAATGTTTTAGCTAATCTTTGTCAGGGATTAGAGAAAATTTTAGAAAAAGAAGGAATTCATGAAAAAGTTGATTACAATAATGTCAAAGAAGTTTTAAGCCATGATGGTCGAATTGGCGGAGCATGGCTTGATATTGATCATGGTAAATATTACGGTTTTGGCGGATTTTGTTTTCCAAAAGATACATCTGCTTTTATTTCTTTTGCCAAGAAAATAGAAAAGAAATTAGACAAAAGCGACCCAAATAAAAAACTTGTTAAAAGCGGTTTAGCTGTTTTAGAAGCAGTTTGGGATTATAATAAAGAGCTTTTAAAAAGCCAGGGCCTAACTATTAAAATGGTAAGTTCGCATGATGGAGAATTAACAAAGAAGTTAAAAAAACTTAAAATATCATCTAAGTAAAATATAATGAAAAGAGTTTTAATTTTTATAATAACAGGTTTTTTTATTTGTGTTACTGGTGTTCAGGCAGCTGACTTGGGTGAGCAAATTGATTTTTATGTAGATTCCACTTATGACCTTTATTCTCGCAGCCAAATAACAGCTACATTAAAAGCTATTGGCAACAATGTCTATTTCTATGTAGAGGATGATTATTGGAATAAACTTAACGGCACTTATAAAAATGGCTTAAGAGAGGAATTAGAAAATTTAGCCAATGAGTTTGATACAGTTATTTATCCTAAAGAAAGAGCTATTTTTGGTTCAGAATGGAGTCCTGGCATTGACAATGACAGAAAAATTACTGTTCTAATTACTCAACTAGTTAGCAATGCCGGAGGTTATATTAATACTTTTGATGAATATCATAAATCGCAGGTTTCCAATTCTAATGAAAGGGAAATGATTTATCTTAATTCTGTGAATATTTTCAGTCCGCATAATAAATCGTTTTTAGCTCATGAATTCCAGCATTTGATCAGTTTTTATCAAAAGAAAGTTTTATATGATATAGAAGAAGAGGTTTGGTTAAATGAAGCTCGTTCCGAATACGCGCCAACTATCTGCGGCTACAGTAATGTTTATAGGAATAGTTATTTGGCTAGTCGGGTGGATACTTTTTTGGATGAACCATCTGATTCTCTGACCGAGTGGAAAAACAATGTGGATGATTATGGAGTTGCCAGCTTATTTATACATTATTTGGTTGCGCATTACGGAACTGATATTTTAACTAGCATGATAATGAATAGCTATGCAGGCATCTCAAGCATTAATCAGGCATTAACTGATTTGGGCTATGCTGAAAGATTCTCTGATGTTTTTGCGGATTGGGCAGTGGCTAGTTATTTAAATAATTGTGAGATTGGTTCAGAAAAAGAATATTGTTATTTAGATAGTAATTTGACATATCAGCGGCTTCATACTGATTATTCAGCCAGCTATAGTGGTTTTCCAAATTTGATTGTTTCTAGAAGCAGCTCCATAAAAGATTGGGCTCCTTATTGGTATCGATTTAGGCAGGGGACATCCCAACAAACAGATAAAGACACGCTTAAATTAGAATTTGCCAGTTTAGACAACAAAGCAGATTTTCAAGTTCCATATATTATTACTGATCAAAATAATCAGACAACTGTTAAATTTTTTGATTTAGAAAATCAGCAGGGCACGATCTATATTCCTAATTTTACAAGCTTAAACAAAACAGTTCTTATGATTCCTTTTAATCAGTATAAAGAGAAAGGTTTTCATAACAATGAGCCGTCAACTTCTTTTTCTTTTACTGCTTCAAGCGTAACTGATGTTCCGATTATTGAAGATGAAGAAGAAGATCAGCCAATTGTTAATTATCCAGAAGGCAGTTTAATCAGAGCAAAAGGGGGTTATAAAGTATATATAATTAACGGAAATTATAAGAGATGGATTCAGAGTGCTGAAATTTTTAATGCTTATGGACATTTGCGCTGGGAAGATGTTATTGATATTGAGCCAGAAGAATTGTCTCAATACCAGGATGCCTGGCTGATTCGAGCAAGTGATGATAGAAAAGTATATGAAGTTAATGCTGATGGAACTAAGCACTGGTTAAATATGACTGCTGAACAATTCACAATAAGCGGACGTCTCTGGGATATGGTATATATTGTAAATTCTTATGAACGGGATTTTTACACAACAGGCGTTGATGTCATGTTTTAAAAGAAATATTTCTTTAGCCAAATATACAACTTTCAAAATTGGCGGGTTGGCTAAATACTTTTTTGTTGCTGAGAATGAAAATGATTTAATTAAGGCAGTTAAATTTGCTAAAAACAAAAAACTGCCCTTTTTTATTTTAGGAGGAGGAAGCAATGTTTTAGTTAGTGATAAAGGATTTAATGGATTAGTTATTAAAATAAACAGTGAACAGCGAACAATGAACAGTAATAAGATTATTGCTGACGCAGGGGTAAAATTATCTGATTTAGTAAAAATTTCTGTGGAAAATAATCTAACTGGGTTAGAATGGGCAATTGGCATCCCTGGAACAATTGGTGGGGCTGTAAAAGTTAATGCCAGCGCTTTTGGGAAAAAGATTTCAGAGATCACTGACAAAGTAAAAAAGATAAATAAAATTATCCTTTCTATTGAATTAAAATTAAAAAAAGGAAATAAAAAAGAAAGCAAGAAATTAATTAAGGAATATATTAAGGAAAGAAAAAAAAGCCAGCCATTGGAATATGCTTCAGCTGGTTGTATTTTTAAAAATACAAATAGCTATTTTGCCGGCCAATTAATTGAAAAAGCCAGTTTAAAAGGAAAACAAATTGGCCAAGCAATGGTTTCAAAGAAACACGCTAATTTTATTATCAACTTAGGCGAAGCCAAGTCCAAAGATGTTATTGAATTAATAAGCTTAATAAAAAAGCAAGTTAAAAAGAAATTTAACATAGACCTAAAAGAAGAAATTCAGTATTTAGGGTTTTAATTTACAATCAAAAGTGTTAGAATAAAATTATGAAGATTATTCTTAAGGCGACTAATACAAAATTATCGCCAAGCATCAATGAATATATTGATGAAAAGATTGGCGGCTTGGATAAATTCCTTGAGAAATTTGATCCAGAATTAATTGAGGCGCGGGTTGAAGTAGGAAAAATTACCCGTGGTCAGCGCCAAGGAGATATTTTTAGAGCAGAGGTTAATTTAAAAATTGACGGGCACCTTATCAGAGCGGAAAATACAGAGGAATCTTTATTAGCAGCCATTGATTTAGTTAAAGATGAATTACAAAGAGAGATAAGGCAATATAAAGATAAACAGGAGACAAAATTTATCAGAGGCGCCCGCTCATGGAAAAAATTTTGGCGGATTAATCCCTTAGCCCGATTTAGGAATTCTAAATATAGAGAAATTTTTAAAAAGTAATAATATATGTCTATTTTAGAAAAATTCTTAGGCGATGCTAATGAGAAAAAGCTAAAGAATACAAAGTCACTTGTTGAAAAAATTAATGAGCTCGAACCGCAGTTCGAGTCTTTTTCTAATGAGCAATTAAAGGGGAAAACAGAGGAATTTAAGAAAAAGATTAACCCAGGTGAACTTGATGAAATTTTGCCAGAGGCCTTTGCATTGGTAAGAGAAGCGTCTAAACGGACATTAGGACAGCGGCATTTTGATTCTCAATTGATTGGCGGTATTGTTTTGCATCAAGGACAAATAGCTGAAATGAAAACAGGCGAAGGCAAAACTTTGTCTGCTGTTTTAGCTGTTTATTTAAATGCTTTAATTGGCAAAGGCGTTCATGTTGTAACAGTTAATGATTATTTATCACGAAGAGATGTTAATTGGATGGGACCAATTTATCATTTATTAGGATTGTCTTCTGCTTGTTTAAATCATGAAAAAGCATATATTTTTGAACCTAAAAGCGAATCTGATAAAAATGAGGTTACTGTAGAGATGGAAAATTTAAAAGAGGTTCCCAGAAAAGAAGCTTATTCAGCTGATATCACTTATGGGACCAATAACGAATTCGGCTTTGATTATTTAAGAGACAATATGGCTCCTTCTTTAGAAATGATGGTCCAGAGAAAACCATATTTTGCCATTGTTGACGAAGTGGACAGCATTTTAATTGACGAAGCCAGAACTCCTTTGATTATTTCTATGCCTGATGCTGAATCAACTAAAATGTATGAACAGTTCAGCCAAATTGTTCTTCAATTAAAGGAAGACGCTGATTATAATATTGACGAAAAAATGAAGACAGCTACTTTAACTGAAGAGGGAATTACTAAGGTGGAGAAAATATTAGGCATGGATAATATTTACGAGCAAGGAGGTATTCGCCATGTTCATCATTTGGAACAGGCATTGCGAGCCCAGGTTCTATTCAAAAAAGACAGTCATTATGTAGTGAAGGATGGGCAAGTAATTATTGTTGATGAATTTACTGGCCGATTAATGCCAGGCCGCCGTTATTCTGAAGGGCTTCATCAAGCATTAGAAGCAAAAGAAAAAGTTCAGGTTCAGCAAGAAAGCCGAACATTGGCTTCAATAACTTTTCAAAATTATTTCCGCATGTATGAAAAATTAGCTGGCATGACTGGAACAGCTGCAACTTCAGCTGAAGAATTCCATAAGGTCTATAAATTAGAAGTTGTTGTTGTCCCGACTAATAAGCCGATGATTAGAGAATACTTGCCTGATAGTGTTTATAAAACAGAAAACGGGAAGTTCCAGGCAATTGTTAGAGATGTTAAAGAAAGAAATAAAAAAGGCCAGCCAGTTCTAATAGGAACGGTCTCTATTGAAAAAAATGAGCTGCTTTCCGCTTACTTGAAAAAAGCAGGCATTTCTCATCAATTGCTTAATGCAAAGAATCATGAACAAGAAGCAAAAATTATTTCTCAAGCTGGTCAAAAAGGCGCTGTTACGGTAGCTACTAATATGGCTGGTCGTGGAGTTGATATAATTCTTGGCGGTCGTTCAGAAGAGAAAGAGAACAAGAAAGAGCATCAGGAAGTAATTGATTCAGGAGGACTACATGTTATTGGCACAGAGCGTCATGAAGCGAGGCGAATTGACGACCAGCTGCGCGGAAGATCTGGCAGACAGGGAGATCCTGGCTCCAGCCAATTCTTTGTTTCTTTGGAAGACGATTTAATGCGCATATTTGGCGGGGACAGAGTTAAGTCAATGATGGAAATGCTAAAAGTGCCGGAAGATCAGCCAATTGAAAATAAGTTTATCTCTAAAGCAATTGAATCAGCTCAGGCGAAAATTGAGGGTTATCATTTTGACGCTAGAAAACATATTTTGGAATATGACGATGTTTTTAATAAGCAGAGAGAAACAATTTACAGCAGGAGAAAAAAAGTTTTAGATAAGAAAAATGTTAAATCGGAAATTTTGGACATGATTAAAGATGAAATTAACAAATTTGTTAAATTTCATACGCAGGGCCAATTAGATAACTGGGATTATAAAGAAATTGGACAGATAACCAAAAGTATTTTCCCTGCTCCTGATAATTTAGAAGAAACTATAAAAGAATTTAAGAATCCAGAAAATATTTCCGAGCATTTAATTAAATTAGCAGAACAGGCATATGAGAAAAAAGAAGAAGAATTAGAATCGAAAAATATGCGACAGGTGGAAAAGTATGTTCTTTTGCGCAGCATTGATACTCTTTGGATGGATCATTTGGATAATATGGATCATTTGCGCGATAGCGTCCGCTTGCGCGCTTATGGGCAGAAAGATCCCTTAGTTGAGTATAAAAATGAAGGAATTAATTTATTTTATAAATTATTGGATTCTATTCAAGCGACAGTTGTTAATACTATTTATAAAGTAGCTTTAGCTCCAGTTAATAACAATGTTAGACCCTTAGCGTCTAACACTCCTAATAACAAAAAACCTGGTCGCAATGATCCATGCCCTTGCGGTAAAATCAATCAAAAAACAGGCAAACCGATGAAATATAAAAAGTGTTGCTGGCCTAAGTATGGATAATGAATATTAATAAGATCCTAATAATTTTATTAGTTCTTTCTGAACTTTATATATATCTTCTCGGCTTTTTAATATGAGTTTTTTTCTAGTAACTAAAGAATGGCAATTGGGGCAGAGTATCATTAAATTATTTGTCTCATGTAATCCACCCTTATTTTTTGGTATGATATGATGGGTATCAATAGATAATTTATATCCGCATAGCTCACATTTATCCCCGTATTTTTTAATTGCTTGTCGTCGAATCCACTCTTTATGTTTTTGTATTTCGCCATATAGATATTTTTTAATTCCTAATTTTCTTCTTCTATATTTAACGTTCCATTCCGTAACGTCTTTATATCCTTTCTTTTTAAGATGATTTGTTATTTCTTTGTCAATCATTTTATGATGATTCTTAAGAATAAAATTATCAACGTATATATGTGGTAATTTTTCTAAAGATTGATAAGCATTTATTTTACGTTCTGGGTATCCATGACGTTTGATCCGTGCTTTATGCATAGAGCAATAAATCTCTTTAGTATTTTTATATCTAGTAAAATTTTTACATTCTTTTATTTTGCATTTTGGCATAAGTTTTGTTTAATTTTTATTATAGTTATATTGTAACAAAAATAAGTATAAAGAACAACAGTATTTATATTTTTTAAGAGTCTAAGGTTTGTTGTGGTATTTGATGATTATAATATAAAAAATGCTGTTATCTAAAATATGGTCGGTAAAAATAAAAAACAAATAGTAGTAGATATATTCGGCTTTTGTATATTCGGCTTTCGCATAGCCGAAAATAGATGAGAGGAGATGTTTTTTCATATTTTAAATAGAGGCGTAGAAAAGAGAACTATATTTCTTAGCGAGAAGGATTGCTTTCGTTTTGTTTATAGTCTTTATGATTTTAACGATGAAGGCATAACTTTAAAATCTTATTACAATCGACGTTTGGCTATGCGAAAGCCGAATACGATCAAATTACTGAATGTTGAAAACAAAAAAAATGAATTGGTGGATGTTTTATGTTGGTGTTTAATGCCTAATCATTATCATATCTTAGTCCAGGAAAAGTCTGATGGCGGTGCAAGTATGTTTTCTAAGAAAATAGGCAGTGGTTATACGCAATATTTCAATTTAAGGAATAAAAGGAACGGAGTTTTGTTTCAGGGTAGGTCAAAAATAATACCAGTAAGAAAAGAGAATTATTTTGTGTATTTACCTTATTATATTTTCTCTAATCCAGTTAAACTAATAGAAAAAAGCTGGAAAGAAAATGGCATTAAGAATCCGAGACAAGTAAGAAATTTCTTAGAGAATTATAAGTGGTCAAGCTATTTAGATATTATTGGAAAAAGCGATTTTCCGTTTGTTATTAATAAAAAATCGTTTTTTGAATTATTTTCTTCGAATAGAAAACAATTTGAAAGGTCTTTTTTAGAGTGGCTGTTTGATTCGGCTATGCGATAGCTGAATTTAGCTGAATTCATAAATATGGCCGGTAGATAAAATGATTAAGAAAAAAATACCCCAACCTTATAAACCTGAGCGTCATCCTAAGGGATGGGGTTATGAGGACTGGATTGTCAATAATGATAAATATTGTGGTAAGCTTTTATTTTTCAAAAAGGGTAAGCGCTGCAGTTTCCATTATCATAAAAGAAAACATGAGACATTCTATTTATTCTCTGGTAGAATTAAAATAGAAGTTGGCTGGGAAAATAGTCCAAATAGCCCTAATATTAAATCTTATGTATTGAAGCCCGGCGATTGCCTGGAAGTTTCCCGCAGTTTGCGTCATAGAATAACAGCTCTTAAGGATTCGAATTTACTTGAATTCTCCACCACTCATTTCGAGGAAGATTCAAAAAGAATAATTAATGGAGATTAAGTATGACAAATAAAATGAAAAAACAAATAATAGTGGCGGCGAGTGGGCCTTTTGATCCACTTCACATAGGCCATGTCCGCTTATTAAAAGCAGCCAGAAAATTAGGCGATAAATTAGTTGTTATTCTTAATAATGACAATTGGCTGGACTTGAAAAGAGGCCGTAGTTTTATGCCTGAATCTCAAAGAAAAGAGATTATTGAAGTATTGGCGGATGTAGACCAAGTTATAATAAGCAAACATCTGAAAAACACAAAAGATATTAGCATTTGTCAAGAACTTGAAGATTTAAGGCCGGATATCTTCGCTAATGGTGGGGATAGAGTGAAAAAGAATATTCCTGAAGTTGATACCTGCCAAAAAATTGGCTGCAAAATGGTTTTTAATGTTGGCAAAGGCGGCAAAATACAATCAAGCTCGCAATTAATTGAAAAATATCAGCGTAAAGAAATCAAAAAATCAGAACTAAATATTCTTTTTTACCAAAATTATTTAGAAACTATTAAAGCAAGCCATGGGAGTAAAATGTTTCGCCATGTTTATGTTAAA
>Ga0307421_1002334_pt1 | contig 10725 bp, 8 predicted proteins | sample SalMarWE160270MG_FD_202163 | JGI IMG/M metagenome (GOLD analysis project Ga0307421, IMG submission 202163) | Salt marsh sediment microbial communities from the Plum Island Ecosystem LTER, Massachusetts, United States - WE1602-70 | ecosystem: Environmental > Aquatic > Marine > Intertidal zone >...
CAGTGCTGGAAGTGTGTTGGTGACTGCTTTCATATCAATTCTGGTTGGATTGTTGATTTTTGGGCCACCGCTCTGGAATTGGGTTAGTGGGATTTTTTAGCAATAGTTTAATTAACAGTAGAGGAAAGAAAAATGAGTCAGTTGTTATTTCGATTTGGTACTGTTGGCACACCGAAAAATAAACCCAAAAAAACCGGTGGTAGTGTTGGCGGTATCTACTACTTGGACGACTTGGGCTTAAACGCGATGGAGTTGGGCTGGGTGCGGTCTGTGCGAGTTTCGGATTCAACCGCAGAGAAAATCAAAGAGGCTGGGATTGAGCGGGATGTGGCGTTAAGTGTTCATGCGCCATATTACATTAATCTAAATGCCGATGATGAAGAATGGCCGAAATCACGTAAACGATTGATGGATGCCTCCCGTGCAGGGTATATATCGGGAGCGACAGATATTGTATTTCACCCTGGTTCATATTTTAATCAACCGGCAGCTGATGTATTAAAAATAGCTATTCCACGCCTGGAAGACTGTGTCTGTGAACTCAGGGCAGAGGGAAATCCGGTAGTATTGCGGCCGGAAACAATGGGGAAAGGAGCTATGCTCGGGTCCCTGGAAGATACATTGGAGATGAGTAAAATTGATGGTGTTGAACCCTGTTTGGATTTTGCCCATCTTCATGCCCGACCGGGAGACGGCTCAATTAATTCAACTCGGGAATGGATGGAAGTACTGGAAACCTATCTGAAAGCCCTGGGAGAGGACAGTATTAAACGACTGCATTGCCATATCTCCGGGATTGAATACACGGAAAAGGGAGAACAAAACCACCTGATTATCAGCGAGTCTGATTTTAATCTAGAGGCGCTATTCCAGGCGCTGCTGGAAGTAAAGGCAGGAGGGAGGATGCTTTGTGAAAGTCCTACCCTGGAGGAAGATGCCTTGTTTGTTCAACAGTCCTGGCAGAAACTCAGCGGGGAAGAGTCTTAATAGAATCCACTTAATATTTTGAGGATTATAGATGCAAAAACAAACTAATCAATCGTTTTCTGAGCTGCAGGCAGGGATGAAACAATGCCGTTTATGTTTAGAAGAGGGCTTTGAGATTTATCCACCAGCTGTTTTTTCCGGCCTTGAATCGGCGGAGTTAATGACCATCGGCCAGGCGCCGGGAATTACCGAACAAGAAGCAGAGCGGCCGTTTAATGCCGGCAGCGGGACCCGATTATTTGGTTGGCTGGAAAGAGCGGGGATCGAGGAAGAGTGGTTCCGATCGACACAATACATATCGTCGGTTACGAAATGTTACCCTGGTAGACAACCGGCCGGCAGTGGGGACCGGGTACCATCCAGAAGGGAGCAGGAACTCTGCCGTCCGTATTTGGATCAGGAAATTGAGTTTGTAAATCCCCAGGTCATTATCCCCGTTGGAAGATTGGCAATTAATCTTTTTTATCCTAAAAAATTAAAGCTGCAAGAGATTATCGGCACTCAAAAAGAAATCAAGGGCCGTTGGATTATTCCCTTACCGCATTCCTCTGGAGCCAGCAGGTGGCACCAGGTTGATGAGAACCGCCAGTTAATTACCGATGCTATCAAGCTGATAAATAATCACCGGTTAAGGATATTTCCCGCTTAAATCAAAAGACCGAGTCTTTTTGGAAAGACTCGGTCCTTTGATTACCTACTAGTATTATTACTCTCCTGCATTCTGCTCAAAATTTATTATTACCAGATTTGAATCACAGCTGTCAAAGGTTTTAAAATAAACTTTTTCCGACAAAGGAAGGTTTGCCTGGTCAAGCAGTTGGATCCAGATATCCCCGTCTGAGGAGACCGGCGAGTCACTGAGGATGATTTCATATCCACCTTCCCCATAATCTGGTGCCATCCCAGTTAACGTTAACCCCGAAATTTCAGTTTCTCCCAGAAAACCGCCTGCTTCAACCAGGATTCCGCTTACGACAGTACCTTCACTGTCAAATACCTGTCCGGCAATACCAAACCAGTTGCAGCCGGCTTCCGGGTGGAAGGAATTTTCAGCATAACTAGGTGATCCTCCCTGGATAGAGAAGGAGGTCCCGCTCTCTAGATTGGCGGTTGGAATGGGTGTTCCTTCCGGTGTTGGTTCGGGTGTATTGGAAGGAATTGGCGTATCGGTGGGCACATCTGTCGGAGCGATAGTAGGTGTCCAGGTCGCCGGTAGAACAGGTTTAGGAGTGGGAGATGGTGTGTATGTTAAAAACAGAGCCGGCATGGTGGTTGGAGGCAGCGGATTTATGCCACTTTGCGGGTTGATAAAGATAATCGCAAACAGCAGCATAACTACCACTGTCCCTGCTACAAATATTCCAGAAAGAACATTCAGCAGGCCTCCTAGGCCCCTCCTCTTTTTGGGAACCAGCTGTTCATTTTGTTCGAGGAATTCTTCAATTGGATCGGACATAAATTTACTCCTGGGAGCAACTTATGAAGGGAGTGTAATTTGTATTGTACTTAGTTTCCAGCGGCGTACAAGCCAATTATCCAGCGCCTGTTCCTGCAGGATCTGCCGGATAGCTGGATCCAGCGGCCGGTTCCCCTCTTTTTCGAGTACCATGATGATATGATAACCGATTTCTGTTTCTATGATAGCACTAGTTTCTCCTGCCTCGAGACTGAATAAGATCGGATCCAATTCCGGGATGGTCAGGAAACCGGGCGGGAACCACCCCAGATCACCCTGTGTTTGCGGATCATGGGTTTTGGCAAGCTGGGAAAAATCTATTCCGGAATTTAGATCCTCCAGCGTTTCTTCAGCTGCGGCTAGATTGTAAAATAACATCTGCTGGGCATGAATTTGTTCCATTTCAGAAGGCACATCCGCGATGATTTGGTCCCTCATCCAGGCCGCCTCCAGCGACCCCTTTAAGTGGGTGCGGAAACTTTCCGCAGTGAAGCCATAAACTGCTAACCAATCGGTTAGAGGTTGATCTTCTGTTTCCAATCTGGCAATTCTTTCATCCAGATCGGTCTCTGAGATCTGAAATCCTTCTGAAGTGGCTGCTTGTGCCAGGAGAGTGAGGTTAATTAAATCATTAATAACCAGGGATTGATCCTCTTCTGTTAGATCACGATTTACAGCTGCTTTGTATCGGGCAAGTTCTTCCTGATAGGCAGCAACCGTGATAATGTCCCCGTTGACAACTGCGGCTGTGGGGATGGGGGTGGGAGAAGGAGGAAATGGAGTGCGGGTTGGTAAAACTGGTGTGGCAGTTCCCGGTGGGGGCTCCGCCTCACCTCCGCATCCACTGAATAGGATTACGCTGACCAACATTAACAGGAGGGCTTTTTTTGTGGTAGGTATGATGCTCATATTTGTAGATTATAAACGTTTCCAAGCCCGCTAAAGAAGGAAATCTTTATTTTTACTAAATGGCTGTATAATTAGTAAAATACAATTCAAGCCATTTAATTGAATTCAGTCTCTAATATCTTCAGGAGGTTGTTTATCCATGGTTGATCCCCAACTCCTTCGGACTTTTAAAGAAGAAATCACTAATTTAAAGAGGGATAAGTCGGATTTAAAAGAAGAAAACAGCAGGCTTTGGAATGTCATCAGGGCATTAAATGATCTGCAATGCAATCTGCAGATCTTTTCTACTTCCTCGGATTTACTGAAGATGGTGATGAATATTCTTGCAATTGCTTTGGAGGCAGTAGATTCTGAAAATGGTTCAATTCTTCTGTTGGATGAAGAGAGTGATGAACTGGTTTTTGTTGCTGTGGAAGGAACTCGTAAGGAGGAATTGACAGATTTTCGAATACCGGCTGGTTCAGGTATTGCGGGATGGGTCAAAACCCATAAAAAATCTGCCCTGGTGCCCGATGTAAGAAAAGATAATCGCTGGATCTCTGCAGTCGACCAGTCGATTGGATTCCATACCCGAAGTTTAATAGCAGTACCATTAATTCTGGAAGGCAGGGTTATGGGTGTGATGGAAGTGGTCAACTCATTGACTGAGGAACATTTTAATGAAACCGATTTATCTCTCTTGCTGCTGGTTGCCCGCCTGGCTTCCTTTGTTTTTGGAAGCGCTGAGGAAGCGCTGAATAAATCTTAAAATCCTGTTTATGAGAATAATCTTAACTAGTACGATATAATTGCGTCAGCTCCCAATTACCTTTCGGGTCTTGACAGATCGGTATTTTTGACCATAATTAGATAACATTAACATTGATTAATTGAATAGATCAGAAAACGCTGACGGAGAAAAGTAGCTTGGTTTGACGCTGACAGGGAGTGTGGGGCAGCGACTGAGACCCCATACCAGACCGCAAGCCAATTGAAGTTCCCTCCTGAGTGCTCAGGGGAAAGGTTAAATCTCAAGTAGTCTGAGCCGCAGCCCCGGCGTTACGTGGGGAACCAATCGCATTATGTTTATTATGCTGTCGGGATAAAGTGAGCCGTTTGACTGGCTAAATTGGGTGGTACCACGGGTGAATCCCGTCCCTTTGAGGGGCGGGTTTTTCTTTTTCCAGGAACAACTGGGGAGGGAAAATCCTGCTCGGGATCCCGCAGAAATCAGGAGGAATTATGGAAGAAAGACTGGATCTGATACGAACTGAAGCTTTATCGGCTTTAGAACCGGTCGACGATGAGAAGTCATTGGAGAACTGGCAGGTAAAGTACCTTGGGCGCAGTTCCGAGTTAATGGAGATATTTAAAGCTCTGGGCACGCTGTCCAAAGAAGACAAGCCAGTTGTTGGCCGGACAGCAAACCAGGTTAAAGTAGCCCTGGAAACCGCTTCCGGTGAAAAAGAAAACCTAATAAACCAGCGTAGGATCAATCAAGTCTTAGAAGGGGAAAAGATTGATGTCACCCTGCCGGGACGAAAAACGATAAGCGGAAGTATTCATCCAACAACCCAAACTTTAAGGGAGATCTACCGCGTCTTTGGAGATATGGGTTTTCAGATCTACCGTTCCCGCGAGGTGGAAACAGACGAATTCAATTTCCAGCTGCTTAATTTCCCGCCTTATCATCCTGCCCGGGATATGCAGGATACTTTCTTTATCACCAGTGATAAGGACCGCGGAGACAATCCGCTTTTACTCAGAACGCATACTTCTCCGGGGCAGATCCATGCCATGTTGGAACATACTCAGAAGTATCCCGAGGATCCACCCCCGATTAGGATAATCCTGCCGGGGATGTGTTATCGATACGAACAGATCACTGCCAGGTCGGAAATTCAATTTAACCAGGTGGAAGGGTTGGCTGTGGGAAAAGGGATCACCTTCGGAGATTTAAAAGGAACCTTGAGCAATTTCGCCCGCAGGATGTTCGGGCAGGAAGCAAAAACCAGGTTCCGGGCTTCACATTTCCCATTCACGGAACCAAGCGCGGAGATGGATGTGGGCTGTTTCCTTTGTGGAGGAGATGGTTGTTCGGTTTGCAAGGGAGCCGGCTGGTTGGAAATTCTGGGCTGTGGCATGGTTCACCCCACGGTGCTGGAAAATGGCGGATTCGACCCCGAAGTATATTCAGGCTTTGCTTTTGGGATGGGAACTGAGCGCATTACCATGATGCGTCATCATATTGAAGATATTCGTTATTTCTGGGCCAATGACCTGAGATTTTTGGACCAATTTTAAATTGGTTCAAGTTGATAGGTTGCAGTGATTTTTGTAAAGGAAAATAACAATGAAAGTACCGATATCATGGTTGAAAGAATATGTTGAAATTAACCTGCCGATCGAAGAGCTGGCATACAAGCTTACTCTGGCAGGCTTGGAAGTTGAAGAGATTCGTTATGTAGGATTGCCCCAGCCTGGAGAGAAGCAGCAGGAAATAAAAATTAGTGGTTTTTCCTGGAATCCCGAGAAAATCGTTATCGGAGAAATTCGGGAGGTAATGCCTCATCCGAATGCGGACCGCCTGGTTCTTTGCCGTTTGGATGATGGTGAAAAAGAATATACAGTGCTGACTGGCGCTCCGAACTTATTTCCTTATCTGGATAAAGGCGAACTGGATCCTCCTTTGAAAGTCGCCTATGCACGGGAAGGAGCAACCATCATCGATGCCTATAATGAAACCAGAGACATGGCGTTAACCACACTGAAACGAAGGAAAATCCGCGGTGTAGATTCCTATTCCATGGCCTGTTCGGAACGCGAACTTGGGATTTCGGAAGAGCATGAGGGCATCATTCTGCTGGATCAGGATGCGCCCACAGGTCAGGCTCTGGCAGAATATATGGGTGACGCGGTCCTGGATATTGCCATCACACCTAACATTGCCAGGGTTGCAAGTATTTTAGGCGTTGCCCGGGAGGTTGCGGCAATAACCGGTGGAACATTAATTCCCCCATCTCTGGAAGGAGTGGTGGAGGGAAATCCCATCAAAGGACGGGTATCCATTGAAATCAAGGAACCTGAACTGAATCCGCGATTTGTGCTGGGATTAATTGAAAATGTGGAAAAGAAACCCAGCCCTTATTGGGTCCAGCGCCGATTAAAGTTGGCTGGGATTCGTCCCATTGATTGTGTTGTAGATGCAACCAATTACACCATGCTTGAAATTGGAGAACCGCTGCATGCCTTTGACTATGATGTGCTGTTGGAAAGGGCAGGTGGTAAATCCCCCAAGATTATTACCCGGAGAGCAAAATCGGGAGAAATCCTGACAACTCTGGATGATATTGAGAGGAAACTGGATGATTTTACCGTATTGGTCACCGATCAATCAGGTCCTCTCTCCCTGGCAGGTGTGATGGGTGGGGCTGACTCCGAAGTAGGCGAGAAAACCCAAAACGTACTGCTGGAAGGAGCTTCTTGGAATTATGTCAACATCCGTAGAACTGTTTCTGCTCAGGGACTTCCCTCAGAAGCGGCGTATCGATTTGAACGGGGTGTTCATCCGGCAGTTGCGTCCCAGGGAGTTCAACGGTGCCTTGAGTGGATGAGAAAATGGACCGGAGGCATAGTTGCTCAAGGCTTGGTGGATGAGTATCCGCTTCCACCTATTGATACAAAGGTAAAACTCACACCTGGAGATATCGAGCGATGGTTGGGCATCTCGCTCTCAGTGGTTGAGATTGGAGAGCTGCTTAAAAAACTTGATTTTGAAGTCACTATCAAAAAGGATGAACTGGTTGTCGAGACACCTCCCCACCGCCTGGATATCGGTGAGGGTATGGTCGGAAAAGCAGATCTGATGGAAGAAATTGCCCGGGTGTATGGATATGACAAGATTCCCGAAACTAATCTTGCTGGTGAGCTGCCGCTGCAGGCAGGTAATAGAGCGCTGGAACTGGAAGATAAAATTCGGGACAAATTGGCAGGGATCGGTTTACAGGAAATCGTCACCTACCGGATCACTTCCCCTGAGGCGGAATTGCGTACCTTCCCTCCAGATCAGAGTTCACCAGATCATGATTATCTAGAACTCGCCAATCCCATCAGCTCAGATAAAACCGTGATGCGCAGGAGTCTGCTAGCCAGCTTGTTGGAGGTTGTGGAAAAGAATCGCCGCAATAGGGAAAGAATTGCACTATTTGAAATTGGTCCGGAATTTTTTTCGAATGGCGAGAATAAGAATCCGGTTGATGAAAAACTAAAGTTGGGGATTGCCTTAACCGGGGCGAGGACACATCTTTCATGGCAGTGTGCAGATAAGGAATTAATGGATTTTTATGATTTGAAAGGATTAATTGAGGAACTGCTGACGGACCTTCATGTCGAGAATGTCAGCTTTGTGCCAGACACTGTGCCAAGTTTTCATCCCGGGAAGTGCGCTCGGATTGAAAAGGACGGCAAACTTTTGGGCATAATGGGAGAAGTTCATCCCCGAGTGAAAGATAATTACAAACTTGCTGAAGCTCCGCTGACAGCGGCAGTACTGAATATGGAAACCCTGTTGAACGAGGTGGAAGACTTGTTTCTTGTAGAATCGATTCCAGACCAACCTCCTGTGCTGGAGGACCTGGCATTGGTGGTAGATGATGATGTCCCGGCTCAAGCTGTTCAATCACTTATCATTCAAACCGGAGGAAAAACCCTGACAGAAGTTAGATTATTCGATGTCTACCGGGGAGAGCAGTTGGGTGAAGGTAAAAAGAGTCTGGCATACAGCCTGGTTTATCAGCATCCGGAAAAGACATTAACTGATAAGGAGGTTGCCTCTATCCGACAGTCAATAGTAAAACGTTTGGAAAAGGAACTGGGCGCACAACTCCGCAGCTGGTAGAGGTAGAAAGATAAAAAAAAGGGGGGTGCTGTTTATAAAGTTGCTCTATGTAATTTTTTCTACAATCTGCGCCGAAGTAAATTACTGAATTAAGGAGCGATTGCGTATCAGATTATTGATTTCCGGCTGCACTTACAGGATGCTTCGCGAAAGTCGTAGTTAGAGCTGGCGCTGGGCCCTTCGATGAACTCAGGGTAAACTCTCTCCAGGGACGTTGAATGGTTCGTCTATTTAGTAGATTCCCAGAGAATTTTCGCGTCGACGGAGGTCGACACCCGTCCTGATCCTCTCGACAAACTCGGAATAAACTTTATCGAAGGACCTTAGTTTCGATTTTTGCGCAGCATCCTGGCGGGGTAATCGCTTTACATTGAAGGGGTTTGGGTTAAATACCGAGGGTGTGTACTAATTACATTTAGGACACCCCCTTCTTTTTTTATTAACGGAAATCGTAAATGCCGTCTTTAATTGGATAAACCGCACCGCAGGATTGGCACACGAGCTGATCCGTTTCTAATTCGTGATCGGGCAGCGCGCTGCTGCATAACGGACACTGGAAAAACCCTTCCGCTCCTTTTTTCGGGAGAGATTTATATTTCAGGCTGCGGGTGAATACGCTGGGAGAAAACTGCCACCAGCTGCCAGTTGGCTGTAATACAGAATCCAGAAAAACCAGAACCCTAGTCGGGACCACTTTCTTTAAGAAATTAATTCGGAAATGTGACACAGTTAACTGCCGCTCCAATTTAAAACCAGCATCTGCCAGCCATTTACGGATACTTTTGGGGTGGAAATCAAAATTCAGGTCTGTAAATTCTACTGGTTCCAGAGCGAAGGGGTTCCATTCCTGCTGTCCGAGAAGGTAGCGCAGGATTGCTTTCAGGTTTTGTTTATTGGCATATTCCAGAAGAAATGGACTATCGGGTTCAAGCACGCGCTGTACCTGGCGCAAGGATGCCAGGGGGTCTTTCATGTGGTGCAGGGTTCGAATCATAGTTGCGCAGTCAAATAAGTCCTTCACAAAGGGCAGTCGGTAGACATCGCCGGCAACATAAATATACCGATCGTCGCGACCCAGGTGCTCTTGAGCCTGCTGCAGCTGAGTCAGGGAATAATCCAGTAAAACCACCCGCTTAAAACCACTATAGCGTGGTGTGTTGCGCCCAGCGCCAGCGCCAATATCCAGCAGCAGATTACCCTGGTCAGGAAGCAGCCGTTTGAGAGCAATTCTTTCAGATTGATCTTCGTATTCACGACCACCTTCATCCCAGAAACTGGTCTGATAGTCAGATCCTTCATAATCAATCACAGGGGGATGGTCAGAGTTGTTATTCATTCTTAAAACCTTATTTAACCGGCTGCCATAAAATCTGAAATAGCTTCGATTTGATTGGGAAGGGATAATAATTTAATCTGAAGAGTCAGCTGCCGTTGTATCCCCGGCCTACACCACGATAGCGAAAACCCAGCTTGGTTGTTTTTAATGGATCATAAATATTGCGTCCGTCAAATAAAATAGCTTGCTTCATGGCTTTTTTAATCCGTCTGAGGTCTAATTGACGGAATTCATTCCACTCGGTAGTAACCATCAGTAGATCACAGCCTTCAGCCATTTTATAGGGATTTTCAACCATTTCCACACCGGGAAGCTGTTTGGCAGCTTCTTCCATCGCGATGGGGTCAAATGCCCGGACAACGGCGCCTTCCTTCAGCAGCAAGTTGGCGATGGTTACTGAGGGCGCTTCGCGCATATCGTCCGTGTTGGGCTTAAAGGATAAGCCGAGCATACCAATTGTTTTACCGGACAAGTTGTCACAATCCAAAAGTGATTTTACATGTTCCACTGCCATAATGCGGCGGCCTGTATTAATCTCCATCACGGATTTTAAAAGCTGCGGACGGCGGCCTTTTTCCTCTGCCATGTAAGCCAGGGCCTTTACATCTTTGGGAAAGCAGGACCCACCGTAGCCGATACCGGCATTAAGGAAAGAAGATCCGATCCGGGCGTCATAGCCCATGCCGTTAGAGACTTCCATCACATCCGCTCCAAGATCTTCGCAGATGTTCGCAATTTCATTTATGAAGGAAATTTTTGTTGCCAGGAAGGCATTGGAAGCGTATTTAATCATTTCAGCGGTTCTCAGGTCGGTGACAACAATTGGAGCCCGCAGGGGAAGATGAAGCTGGGCGACTTTGTCAGCCGCTTCTTCATCCAGTGAGCCGACAACAATCCGGTGGGGCTGCATAAAATCACCGATAGCGGATCCTTCCCGAAGGAACTCGGGACAGGAGACAACTGAAAAATCACCCGCATCCGGATTTTGCTCCCTGATAATGTCTGATACCCAGTCTCCAGTACCAACCGGAACAGTGGATTTATTAATAATGATCAAACCTTCGTTGATATGGTCGGCGATAGATCGAGCTGCGGACGCGACATACTGTAAATCTGCTTCTCCATCAACACCGGACGGCGTGCCGACGGCAATGAAAGCAA
>Ga0307421_1002338_pt1 | contig 10706 bp, 6 predicted proteins | sample SalMarWE160270MG_FD_202163 | JGI IMG/M metagenome (GOLD analysis project Ga0307421, IMG submission 202163) | Salt marsh sediment microbial communities from the Plum Island Ecosystem LTER, Massachusetts, United States - WE1602-70 | ecosystem: Environmental > Aquatic > Marine > Intertidal zone >...
AATTTACAAAATACTGATAACAGCTTTTCAAAGTCCTGTACAAACCAGGACCTTGGACAGTGCAATTTACAAAATACTAATAACAGCTTTTCAAAGTCCTGTACAAACCAGAACCTTGGACAGTGCAGCAAGTTCTTAGAAATATTTAAATATGCTGATTTCTATTTTTAATTATGAAAAGTGGTGCATTTATAGTTTTTTTAGTATACTTATTTTTTGGACTTTATTTTCTTAATTGGTCTTTGGGATTTATTGCTCTTCCAGAGTTTCTTTTAAATGCAGAGAAATGGCTTATTTTAGTAGGAGCTATTTTAATATTTATTGGGGCAATAAATTATTTTAGAATGAGTAATGTACGTTCAAGTCGTAGATAAAATAATTCTTTAATTCTTAATTTTATTAAATAATAGTTAGTAAATTACTAAGTAACTAAGGAACTAAATAACTAATTAAGAAACATTTATATATTAAAATTTTCTTAGAATATCAAAGGGTTGATAACATACAGAAATTAAAAATTTTCTGTCCCTTAAATTAAGGAGAAATTCAAGGTGAAAAAATATTTACTTCTGATAGAAGATGAAAAACTTTGGAAAAGATTTAAAGAAATTATTAAAAAAGACCTTAATACAGAGATTTTAGAATTAATAGAAGAAAAAATAAAAGAGGAGGAAAAAAATGCGAAATAAAGGGCAAGTTACTATTTTTGTTATAATTGCTATAATCCTTGTTGCAGCACTTGCTTTTTACCTTCTTTTTAGAAGTCAATCATCTATTACAAAAGTTCCTTCTGCTATGGAATCTGTTTATACTGCTTTTTTATCTTGTTTAGAAGAAGATCTTATGACTGGAGAAGATATTTTAATGAGTCATGGAGGATATATAGATATTCCAGAACTTGAGCTCGGTTCTCCTTATATGCCTTTTTCTTCTCAGTTAAATTTTTTAGGAATGTCTATTCCTTATTGGTATTATATTTCTGCAAGCAATGTTGAAAAAAACCAGATTCCTTCTATTTCAGAAATGGAAAAAGAATTAGAGACATTTATAGAGGACCAAATTTTTGATTGTTCTTTTAGAGATTATTATGGTGATGGATTTGAAATTGAATTAGAAGAACCAAAAGCAGATGTAAGAATAAATGAAAATAGCATTGATATAGAATTAAATATGGATTTAACAATTACTAGAGCAGATGATACTGTTTTAGTTAAAGAGCATTCTATTTCTATTAATTCAAAATTAGGAAAACTATATGATTCTGCTGTAAAAGTATATGAAGAAGAACAGAATAATTTATTTTTAGAGGAATATGCAATTGATGTTTTAAGATTATATGCTCCTGTTGATGGAGCTGAAATAACTTGTTCTCCTTTGATTTGGAATGCTGAAGAAGTTTTTACTGAATTATCTGAAGCAATTGAGATTAATACCATGGCTTTGAAGTCTAAAGGAGCTAATAATGATTATTTTGCACTTAATTTACCCATAGATGAGGATGTAAGATTTATTACTTCTTCAAATTGGCCTCATTATTTTGAGGTAAATCCTTCTGAAGGAGTTCTTATGATTTCAAAACCAGTTGGAACTCAATCCGGATTAGGAATTTTAGGATTTTGTTATGTTGCTTATCATTATGTGTATAATTTGAGATATCCTGTGTTGATTCAGGTTTATGAAGGAGAAGAGGTTTTTCAATTTCCAATTGCAGTAATGATTCAAGGAAACAATCCAAGAGAATCTTTAGGAGGGGAAGCAATTGAATTTGAAGATCTAACTTTTTGTGAAGATGCAAGCACTTTTATAGAAATCAATACTTATGATTTTAATTTGGTTCCTGTTTCAGCAGATATTTCTTATGAGTGTTTTGGAAGCACTTGTTCTATAGGAAAAACTTCTTCAACAGGATTTTTAGAAGAGAAATTTCCTCAATGTATAAATGGATATATTCTTGCTAAAGCAGACGGATATAAAGAATCCAAATCTCTTTTTTCTGTAATGGATGAAGAAGAATTGTATTTGATTTTAGATAGGCTTTATGAAAGAGAAGTTGCTATAGATTTAGATGGTTATTATTATGATCAAGAAGCAATAATTAGTTTTGTTTCAGATGATTTAACAGAGACAATTATTTATCCAGAGACAAGAACAGTTGAGTTGAGTGAAGGAAATTATAATATTAGTGTTTATATTTATCAAAATTCTTCTTTGGAATTAGGAGGAGAAACTTATGAACAATGTGTAGATGTTCCACGTTCTGGAATTGCAGGATGGTTTGGCTTTACTAAAGAAGAGTGTTTTGATGTTACTATTCCTTCTCAACTTATTTCAAGTGCTTTAGCAGGAGGAGGTAAAGATACTTATTATATTACAGAACAAGAACTTTCAAATTCAAATAGAATTATAATAAGTGCAGAAACTTTACCAAGACCAACTTCTTTAGAAGAATTACAAGAAAATTATGTTTTATTTGAATCAAAGAATTTAGGAGTGTTTTTCGCATGAAAATAAATAAAAAAATAAAACTTGCAATGTTTTTTTTAATGGGAGTTATTCTTTTTAGTTCTTTTGCAATGGCTTATTATAGTTCAATATCTAATTATGTTCAGTATGGGCCTTATGATAGAATAGATACTTTTGATTTAAATGCATTAATTACTGATAGAAGGTGTGAAGCAGGACAGGATTTTATTCTTCAGATAAGTCCTTTGGGATGTGAGCCTGCAATAGTAAGAAGTGATTTATTAGAAGAACAAAATGTTTTTGTTTATTGTCCAATTTCTGCAACTGTTTTAAATCCTTTAATAGAAGTTGAAGCAATAAGAACAATGTCAATAACAGGACAATATCCTAAAGAAGTTGCAACTGTTGGATTTCATCCTTCTGAAGCTGCTTTAAATCCTTATCAAAAAGAGTTAACTCAACCAGTTTTTTTTGATAATATTGGCTATGCTGTTATTGTTTTAAGAAAACAACCAAATGAATCTGCAATGCCGAATTATGTTGAAGGAAATTTGAGTGCAAGAATTAGATATGATATTACTAGTGCTTTTGGAGTTGGACAGACTCAATTTTATCTACCTATTTTAACTGAAGATCAATGGGAACAAAAATTTAATCAATTTAGTTTTTGGGATGGAAGAGGTTATTTAAGAGCAACTGCTGTTCGTAGTGATAGTGCTACAATATCTATTTATTCTGATAGAAGTAGAAGTGGAATTTTAGGACAAGGAGATCAAAAAATATTGTATTCTACTATTAATTTAAATGAAGGAGAAAAATCACAAGAAATCTATATTCCTGGTTTTGATTCTTGTTTTGCAACAATGCAACTAAAATTAGATGGAGTTGAGAATCCAGATACAAGAGCAAGATTAAGAGTAAATGGAAATCCTGTTGAAGTTACAAATGGAGAGGACTTTTTAAATGGAGAATGCACAATTAAGGGACTTCCTGAAAAAGTTGGACTTAATTCAGAAGTTAAATTTACTTGTAAAGAAGATAGAGATGGATTTCATAGTGGAACTATTAATCTTAGAATAACTCCAAAAATTGCACTAACTATTGATAGAGAAGAAAAAAATGTAGAAGTTGGAGATTATCTTTTTAGTCATGATGGTAAAAAAGTTTTTTTAGCTTATGCAAATACAATAGGAGAAACAAACAAACAACAAGATTTGTATGTTTTTTTAATGACTATTCCAGACCATCCAAGTAATAAATTAACTTTAGAAGAAATGCGAGCAGCAAAAACAATTGCAGAGCTTGATATAGTGCAAGGAAATTTAAATTCAGGAATTACCATGAGTTTAATTGGAGAATATGCTCAGAAAGTTTTAGGAACTGGAGATAAACTTTTGAGGGCCATAATTGATGGAGAGAAATTTTCATTTATTAGATATGGAAATTTAAATACAGAGTTTGATAAAGAGATACTTGTTTCTGGATTTTCATCACAAGAAAATGTTGTTCTTTCAGATGACATTGAAGAGATATTTGATTTAGCAATAGAAGATTATAGAGAACTTATGAATGTTTATCCTGATGAAAAGATTTCAAATGTAGAAGGTAATTTAGGAGAGCAAGCTCTTTATGATTTAATCTTTTTAGCAGATAAATTAGGGCAAAAAGCAACTTTAGTTGAATTATGTCATGAATTTAAAGGAACCTATCCTAATTCCAGAAAATCTTTAGAAATTTGCACTAATCAAATTAAACTTTCTAGTTCAACTCCTTCTGTTACAGAAGTTTTAATTGATGACCGTATTTATCAAATTTCTTTTGAAGGAGTTTATGAGCCTTCTAGATATGAATATAGTGCAAGAGTTAGAGTTGAACATTCTGATTGGGATGAATCTCAAATATATACTCTTACAAAAAATAATGTGGTTTATGTGGATCCTTCTGATAATGAATATATAATGTTAGAAGGATTAGAAGAAGATTTTGCAAAACTTAAATTAAATATTAGAACAAAAACAGAAATTGGAAATATTCCAAAATCTGAATCAGTAAAAATATATTTGAATCAGCCAGAAAGCTTTAGTTCAGATTATACTTTAACTTTATTAGAAGTTAATTTAGAAAAAGTTGCAAAAGTTTCATTAATTCCAAATATTAATTATGCTGGAACAAATGCTAGTTTTAATTTTAGAATAAATATTGATAAAAGAGCTATTAAATTATCTCCTGAAAAAACTCAAGAGAAAATAGATAAGTTAGATGGATTAATTGGAAAATGGGGAAAAGTTTCAAATGCAATGGAAAAACTTTTGAAACGAATGAATCAAGCATGTCTTGCTACTTCTGCTGTATTAATTATTAAGAATTATTTTTTAAATGCACAAGGAAAAGGAGTTGCAAGACAAGCAGTAATGAATTCAGATAATGGATGGTATGAATATTGTGGGCAGTTGGTTAGAGATGGAATTGCAGGACCAAATGGACAAACATATTCTTCAGAAGAAGAATGTTTATTTGAAAATTCAGATTATATAGCAGAAGATGTTAATGCTTATCAATATTTTCTTGCTAACCAAAAGAATGATTTAAATGAGATTAAGGCTGACTATACTACATCAGGAGGTATTTTTTCTGAAGATATTACAAATCTTAAAGCAGTTAATAAAAAATATTCAGAGGATGTAAAAGAAAATCTTGAAGCTTTAGAAAATAACTATCAATTAGGAGGGAGTTTTGCAGATCCTTTAAAAGAAAATGGAGAAACAATAAATTTAGAAACTTTGAAAAGTGATGTTCTTACTTCTTCAGGATTTGATGATAGACTTTATTCTTTTGAGCAATTAGAGCAAATAGATTTATATTCAAGGATGTTGAATAATCAACAAACTCCAGATAGAATAAAACAAATAGCAAATGAAAGTTTATATAATATTTTTCTGGATATTCAAGTTAATTCAAGAGATAAACTATTAGAAAAAACTGCTTTGCAAGAATTGAATGATAAATTAAATCTTAAGGATGTTGGAATAACTTCTTATTATAGTAATAAGGATAGAGAAGAAAAAGAATATGAAGGAGGAGTAAATACTGAAGGGAGTGGTATTCCTACAAATATTATTCCTGTAGGAACTCCTATTCAATACTTAAATTTTGCAGGAATTGGAACATATGTTTTAACTTTAAAGAATGTAGATGGAGAACATTATGAAATTACAGGAGTTTATTCTGAGACAGGAGTTTCTATAGACGATGAAAACATTGTTAAAGAAATTAAAAAGAATATTGAGTTTGTTAAGTATAATGAAAAATCTTATCAAAATAGATATGAAAATCCAGAAATAAGATATTATGAAACAGGGTCTTATAAGAGATATCCTGCTCTTGTTGCTTTTGATTTACAGAATGGATGGTATGCTGAGGTTAGAGATATTGGAGGAGAGAGTGCTTATGATGAATCAGGAAGAGTAAATGCTTTTTATTTGTGTAATGTTGGAAGAAATGGAATGCAAGACGACATTTATACAGATATTTGTGAATCTTATATTGAGGGAATTACTCCTATGTTTTCTGGGCTTAGTAGTACGGCATCAGACGGATTGGTACAGAAAGCCAAAGAAGCAATAAATATTGCTCAAAGAAGATATTCAGCAGGAATTAGGGAAGTGCGTATAAATAATCAAAGAATTCCAGTTGGAAATCCTGCTGCTGAAATTCCAGGAATGAAATGTCAAGATTTTATGTCTCCAAAAGATTGTAATATTTTATTTAATCTTTGTGACCCTGTTGTTTGTCCTTCAAGTAGATGTAATATGGGAGGAAATTATTATGTTTCAGATGTTGTTCAAACAGGAATAATTGGAAGCATTGCTCTTTGCTTTCCAAATTATAAAGAAGGAATAGTTGTTCCTGTTTGTTTAACAGGAATAAAAGCTGGATTAGATGGTTGGTTATCTATTCTTGAGTCATATAGAGCTTGTTTACAAGAAAGTTTAGATACAGGACAGACAGTTGGAATTTGTGATGAAATTCAAAGTGTTTATTTTTGTGAGTTTTTTTATAGTCAAATAATACCTGTTGCAAAATATGGAATACCTAAACTTACAGAGCTTATTCTTGAAAAAAGAAGTGGTAGTAGAGGAGGAGGAGAATATTTTAATGTAAGAGATGCTTGGCAAAGAGCACAGTCCTCTTTAAGTTATTATACACAATTTTATGCAAAAAATGCATATGAAGCTTTTAAAATAAGGTCTGTTGAGCAAGCAGGACAAGATATTGCTTGTGATTTCTTTTTATCTGTTAATTACCCTAATGGAGGTAATTTATTAGATGCACTTACAACTCCTGCATCACCTGTGCAATTTTATGCAAAGTTTGATGAAAGGCCTTACACAACTGTTACAAATCCTCCTCAATCAATGTATAGTGTTTTTTATCATATTTATGCTGGAGAAGATAGAGGAGCTTTTTATAGAATTTACTTTAAAAGAGATGCAACTACTTCTTTTTATCAAAATTCTCCTTATAGAATAGATATTGCTACTGGATATGTTGCTAAAGGAGATGCTCATTCTGAAAAAAAAGATTTTGTAGCTCCTTCAGGTTATAAAGAATTATGTGTAATGGTTAATGAGCAAGAAGAATGTGGTTTTTCTCAGATATCCACTAATTTTGCACTTAATTATATAAGTGATATGTATGCAGCAAGTCAGGCAAATCAAACACAAATTACAACAGAAAAAGAGTGTATTGCAGGAACATCTAGTTGGTATAGTTTATTAAATTCAAATGTTCAATCAGGAGTAGAGGATGCATTAGATCCTCAAATATATAATCAAGGAATAATAAGAACTTGTGCAACTTATAATCCAGGAACAGGAACAAATCCAGATGCTTGGGTTGAAGTAGGTTATTGTGGAAATTCTAATTTAAAATGTTGGCTTAATACAGAAAGTGTAAAAAATGTAATTGATGTTCAGAGTATTGAAGATGATGTTCTAGGTTCATTAAATACAGTTCAAGATCTTTTGGATTCAGATGGTTATGCTTCTAGAGAAGCTATTGATGACAAAATAAAGGAAGTAAAAGAGAAGTCTTCTGATACTGAGAAAATAAGCATAATAAATGAAATTTTTGAGCAAGTTTTTTATAATGATCAAAAAGCAACTTTAATTTATTTAAGAGCAGGTTCATATGGAAGAATTGCTAAGGTATTGTTTGATGAATATATGAAGGAAATTGAAACTCAAGTACAACAACAGGAAAAACTTGAAGATTGCCCTGAAACTGCCTATGAAAAAATATGTTTGAATAATGAGGATTGTGGTCCATGTTGTGAAGGAAGTAAATTAGTTGAAAAAGGAGTTTGTCTTCAAGTTGTGTCCACTGGATCCCAATATTGTGATTATAGTTTTTATGAAGCTAAAGAAACAAAAGGGTATTGTGGAGTACCTCTTGATACAGGAGAATGTGAAAATGTTGGAGAGTCTTATTGTATTGATGAGGATAGTTATAGAGTTTGTACAGAAGATTTAGAATGGAAAACTGCTTATTGTGTGGGTTCTAAAATGAAATGCCATGATGTTAATGGTGTTGCAAAGTGTTTAGAAGAAAATGAATATACAGAGTTTCTCGAATATTATGAAAACCAAAAAGCATCTGTAGGATGGGATAGTGTAGAAGATGCAGCACAATATGATTGGTCTAATGCAGAAGTAAATGTTATTCAAAATGCAGATGAATGTAGTGATTGTGGAGGAGAAAGTGCTTTGACTCAATGGCTTAATTTAAATAAATGTGATGTAAGAGAATGTCTTGCAATTGGTTTGCAAATAGGTAAAGAATGTGTTTATTATAATGGCATGTGCAGGGAATTTACTGAAGAAAATCTAGAAGAGATGTTTGGAGTTGAGTTTGAAAATGTAGGAGAAGAAAATGAAGAGTATGGGCAAATGCTTAGTGTATTAGGAGAACAAAGAGAATCACTTTCAGAAACATATGGATGGAATACTTGGAATGATGTTGATGAAGGAGAGTTTTCTAGTGCAGAAAGAAGGGTTTTTTCAAGTGCAGAAGAATGTAGTGATTGTGGAGGAAGTGCATTATTTGGAATATTTAATTCATGTGATTCAATAGAATGTATTGTTCTTGGATTTAAATTAGGTAAAGATTGTGTTTATTATAATGGAGAATGTGAGGAAGTTGTTATAGGAGAGGGTTTTGTTTGTGATAATTCTGAAATTGGGCAAAATGTTTTAGATATAGCACTAAATAAAAGAGGTCAAGATACTGTTAGATTAGCAGCTGGAAGAGAAGTTCTTGATAATACTTGTGCGACTTTTGTTTCAAATGTATTAATTGAGGCAGGAACTCTTTTGAATACTTTTGGATTAATTCCAGATATTTCAACAACACCTAATAGAGATGCAGTTGAAGAATTACCTTCTATTTTTAGAAGTGAAAGATTTATTGAAATAGAGAAAGAAGATTGGGAAGAAGATTTAAAACCAGGAGATGTTCTTCTTTTTGGAAGAGGTGAAGATGAATTTGCTCATTCAGGTATTTGGTCTCATTATGATCCTTATTATCATTATATTAATGATCCTGGCACATCAGGTTTAATAAAGGAGAGTTATATTAGAAGTCTTGAGAAAACAAATGATTATGATTTGTATGTTACTCATGTTTGGAGACCGAGATGTTAGTAATCTTCTTTATTTGAAATTCTAAAGTTTTTTATATTAGTAATTTATTGTAATTTTAGCAAATTTGTATTGTTATCAGCCTTGAGCAGTAATTTAAAGGAAGTTTCATAAAAGAAACCTTGGTGTCTTTTATGCGGAGATGCCGGAGTGGTCAAACGGGTCAGGTTTAGGTCCTGATGGCTTAGTGCCTACTTAGGTTCGAATCCTAATCTCCGCATGCTGTTGTTTTTGAAAGTTATTACTAAATTTTAAAAAAGAGTAATATTTCAAAAATCCTTATGAAAAGAGAGATTTCAAAAGAGGTTTTTATTTTATTAATTGTTTTAGTTGTGCTTTTAATTTTTTTAATGTCTTTATTTGGAAATGATTTCTTATTATTAATTATTTTATTTTTGAGTCTTTTTATTTATTTAATGTTTTTTATACATAGAGAAAATTTTTTAGGAAAAAAAGATTTAAAAGAAAATCTTAGAATAAAAGATACAAAAAAGATAAGAATTGATTTTTGGAAGTAATTATTTCTTTTTACTTAATTCTTTTTCTTTTTGTTTTATTTTTTCTTCTAGATTAAGTTTTTCTATTAATTCTTTATATCTATTTCTAATTGTAACTTCTGTTATTCCTGCTATGTCTGCAACTTCTCTTTGAGTCTTTTTTTCATCATTTATTAGAGCTGCAACATATAAAGCAGCAGCTGCAATTCCTGCAGGCCCTCTTCCAGAAGTTAATTCAACATTTTCTGCTTGTTGCAATACTTTTAGAGCATCATTTTGTGTTTTTGGAGATAATTTTAATACAGATGAGAATCTTGAAATATAATCTTTAGGAGAACTTTGTTTAACTTTAATTCCTAATTTTCTTATTATGAATCTATAGGTTCTTCCTATTTCTTTTCTTTCAACATCAGAGGCAGTTGCCATTTCATCAAGAGTTCTTGGAATATTATAAGAACGACATGCAGCATACAAACAAGCAGCTATAACTGATTCCATGCTTCTTCCTCTTACTAATCCCCTTTGCAATACATAATTATAAATTCTTGAAGCTTCATCTCTAACTACATTTGGAAGATTAAGATAAGAAGCAATAACTCTTAATTCTGCCATAGCAAGTCTTAGATTTCTCTCAATAGAAGTTGAAACTCTCTCTTGCCATTTTTTTAATCTTAGAAATTTTCTAGTTGATTTAGGATCTAGTTTGTAGATGTCTGAAATTTCACCAACATTTGTTGTTAATCCCTTGTCAAATTTTTGTATACTTATTGGTGCTCCTCCTCTTCCTTTTTTTTCTCCTTTATCAAATTTACCCTGTAAATCTATTCCTGTGTCAACCATCTTTTCTTCAATTACTAGTCCACAATCATTACAGATTACTTCTCCTAAATGAGGATCATAAGTAACATTAATACTTCCACATTCAGGACATTTTTTTATAAAAGCCATGTCAGAATTTTGTTATTATAAAGTTTAATACAAAGGTTTAAAAAGCTTTCCCCTTTATAAAGCTTTTCATTCTGTTAGTAAGAAAAAGTAGTAAAAGTTA
>Ga0307421_1002340_pt1 | contig 10699 bp, 12 predicted proteins | sample SalMarWE160270MG_FD_202163 | JGI IMG/M metagenome (GOLD analysis project Ga0307421, IMG submission 202163) | Salt marsh sediment microbial communities from the Plum Island Ecosystem LTER, Massachusetts, United States - WE1602-70 | ecosystem: Environmental > Aquatic > Marine > Intertidal zone >...
AGCGGAAAGCAAGATCGTGTCCTCGTAGACCCCATACTTGGCGATCTGGACGAAGGGTGTGGACGGAATCGCGCAGAGAAGCAGCAGGACGTAGATCACCTTGTCCACCTGGGGCAGAGCGGTGGTCAGCAGGAGCAGGCCCAGCGCGGTCGTAGGGCACGGAAAAGTGCCAGGCATCAGCAGGCTCGTCAAGCTATGTCCCAACGCGATACCGAACAGCGGATAGCAGAACACCAACAGCAGCAAGACCACTGTGACATACCTCTCCCACCGCACCGCCGGGAGAGAGAACCGCATCTTCTGCCTGAAACAGTCGACCGCAAACAGCGCCGACACGACGAGAAACGCAAGACCGACGAAGTAGTTCCCGTAGCTCTCGCCGGCCAGATCCCTCGCCAGCATCAAGTAGAATACGATGCCGTTCCAAAGGAAGGCCATCGAGAGATACAGCTTCACGAAGAGGCTCTGAAGCTTGCCGGGTTTGAGAAAGGTCCATCCGACGACCACAATCGCAGCGACGTAGAACACGACCTGGGCCGGTGCGATCCCAGCGCCATAGGCTTCCATGATGCTCCAGAACTCTTCTCTGGGTACCATTCGCTGCCTCCCCTATGATGCTGCCTCCGCAATCAAGTCGGCTGTATCGATACCAGTTTCTGCTGACAGTAACCCTCCGGCGCCCTGGTCGACGCAGGGCACCTCTCCATGCTCACCATGCGTTTTGTGTTATACACCCTTCGACCCGCCACAGCAATCCTGTGGCCCTCTGGACGGACGAGTCTCAGTCGCGCCGTGGCAGCATCTATCCGTGGATCGCTGCCCCGGGAGTCCTCTCGAGAGAGGCGTGAGGATGCGCCCAAAGGTGTCGGTCGTGCTGCGCTGGGGCTCACGTCCGGTCCCTGCCGCAATGGCTTGCAGGCCAAATGAGGACAGAAGATGGGAAGAGGTGACCCATCGCGAAGACGAGATGGACCACGGAGGAGAGGGCAAGCCTACGGCTCGCCCCCCAGAGGTGCGTTGAAGATCGATGAGAAGGCTACTGGCAGGAGATGTCTCTCTCCGCCATCAACTGCTGGAAGGCCTTTACCGCCGCCTGGCCAGTCACCAACTCAGCCTTGTCCTCGTCCGCGTTTGAGGGTTGAAGCTTGACGATCCACCCTTCGCCGTAGGGATCGTCGTTGACCAGGGAGGGGTTGGCAGTGGCCGCCTCGTTGATGGCCAGGATCTCTCCGGAGACTGGTGCGGGGATGGGTCCCACCCACTTCCCACTCTCCAGGGTGCCCATACTCTTACCCCGATCGATGGAACGGCCCAGCTTCTTGGGCGTCACCGCCACGACCTTGCCCGCCACAGCCTGACCGGGATCGGGCACACCTGCCGTCACCGTGCCGTCGTCTTCGAACCGCGCCCAGACCAGCTTGTCGCCAGCCAGGTAGTACAGATCCTCAGGGATGTTGCAGCCGTTGATTACCGCCATCGTTCCTCCTCCTATTCCTTCTCTTCGTCCGGAATCATCGCATCGGCCACCAGATCGACAACTCCCACCACAGACACGTCCAGCCCGTAGCGCTCCGCCAGCTCCATAAGCTGGAGCTTGCAGTTGTCGCAAGCCGTGGCCACGACCTCAGCGCCGCTCTCCCGAATCTGCTCGGCCTTGGGCTTTCCGGCTGCCAGACGGACCTCGTCGTACTCGGGGATGGTGATCACCCCGCCTCCGCCACCGCAACACCAGGCTTTCTCGCGGCAGGGGCTCAGCTCCACGAAATCCTCCGCCGCCGCCTCCAGGCAGACCCTGGGCTCATCGAGGAGACCGCCCTTGCGCGACAGGTTGCAGGGGTCGTGGTAGGTGATGGTCTTGGGATTCACCGATGGATCCAGCTTGATACGGCCCTCGGAGATATACTGAGCGAGCAACTCCACGATGTTCATGACCTTGAAGGGCAGTGGCTTGTGCAACCAGTGCTCGGCAGCGTACTTCATCGCCCAGTACGAATGCCCACACTCGCTGAGCAGCAGGACCTTGGCCCCCAGCCTCTCCATCTCGTCCACCAGCCGCTGAGCCATCTCGTTACGCTTGGCCTCCTCCCCTGAGAAGAGGGCGAAGTTGGTGCCATCGAAGCGCCGGGTGCTCAGGGTCCAGTCCTCGCCCACGGCGTGGAAGATCTTCGCCGCGGAGATGATCACGCTGGGGAATCTCATGATCTGGATCGGCGTGGGGACGAAGAGTATCCTGGCGCCCTGCTTGTCCAAAGGAATGGTCGCTTCGTCGTCGTCCACCGCGTCCTGTAGCTCCTCCTCGAACCATTCGATCCTGTCCAGGAACTGCTCGTCACTGATGGCCAGGGTATTGCCCTTCTCGTAGGCGTTGTTGGTGTGCTCCTCCAAGGCTGGCGGAATCCTTCCGGCCTCCGCCAGGAAGGCCCTGATGGATGCTACCATGGTCGCGTTGTCTATGCCAAAGGGACAGTACAGTGCACAGCGCCGGCAGAGGGTACACTGGTAGGCGATCCTCTGTAGCCGATCCAACACCTCCTCGTCCAGATCCTCGGCTCCCACCAGCCGTGGCGCGATCTGTCCCAGCTTGGTGTAGTACCGTTTGTAGACCTTCTCCAACTGCTGGGCTCTGGCGGAAGGGATCTGCTCCACGTCGCCCGTGCCAGCATACAGGTGGCAGGAATCGGCGCAGATGCCACAGTGGGCGCAGATGTCGAGCGACGTCTCCACCGGTCCCTTGACCTTATCGCCGAGCAACTCCACTACGTCTTTCGTTTGCACGTCTACATCATTAATAGCCACGCTCGATAGCCCTCAATCAGGGCCAGGGGACTCCTGGCCTACCTAAGCGTCCACTTCAGAGTCAACGCGCCCCCGATCACGTGCACCAGCTTACTGAAAGGGAAATAGATCAGGAAGACCTGCACCAGCAGGAAGTGCAGCAAGAACACCGGGTTCAACACCGGCACGCCCAAGCGGAGGCTGAAAAGATTGGAGAAGAAGGCCTGGTACGGCTCCAGCTCAATGTGCATCAGGAACCGCATGTAGTTCCCGCTGACGGCGATCGCCAGCAGAAGAAGCAACAGCAGATAGTCGCTGGGCACGGACAGGCTCCGCACCGGCATCCTCAGCCGCCGCATAAACAGCGTCACCAGCCCCAACATGAACAGAGTACCCGAGGTTCCTCCACCGATCAAGGCCAGCAGGTCCACCTGCTCCAGCGTGAGGCGCAGCAGATTCCAGAACCAGTCCAAGTGCAGAAACAGGCGGAAGTGACCCAGGACGAAGACCAGGATGGAGAGATGAAAGAGCCAGCTCACGATCCATAGGGGCTTTGATCCCCTGAAGACGCGGCGGAAAGAAACGATCTCCGTCACGATCTCGCGCAGGGTCCGCACGAGACTTCGCTGCCGGGGTGGAACCGTCAAAGGCACCGCGGCCCGGGGTCTGCGCCAGAACTGGAAGATCCGGTAGCCCACACCCCCGAAGAAGACTGCCGCCGTCAAGAAAGGGAGTACGTTGGAGACGAACCAAGCCAGCCAATAACCCATGTCCGTTATGCCCCTCTCACGTCCACGAAGGACCTGCTAGCGGCAAGCCGGTACCTACATCCGGCAAGCCACCTAGAACGAGATCACCGTATCAGCGTCCAGGGCCATGCCGTTGAAGGCAGCGCCCCCGATCATCTCCACGCCGTCGATCAGTTCCTCCATGATCAGGCCGTGCAGGTCCAGGCTCGGTTGGCAGACGTAGAACTTCACACCCAGCTCGAGGGCTTGGTCCATGAAGAACCTGAGGCTCTGACCCCCTTCTCCGCGTTTGATGGTGAGGTCCTCGGCGACACCTTTCTTCAGCAGGGTCGCCCCGTTCATGGTGAAGTAGATGGCGGCCTCGATATCCATAGCTGCGGCCGCAGCCGCCAGAAAGAACGGCGTGGCGCTCTTGCCTGGCTCGTCCACACCGTGCGTCTGGACGTACATGATGCTCTTATTTTCTTCCTCGCTCATGCCCAAACTCCTCTCGCCGTGTCTGTCGGGTCACCGGGGCGCAGGCGTCTAGCCTTCCCCATGCCCGCGCTCCCACAGCTCAGGTCCTAGATGTACAGAGTCACGTCGGCGTCGGCGGCGAAGTCCAGGAACGCCGTCGCGCCGGCCAGTTCCACGCCCTCTACCAGGTCCTTCTCGTCCACGCCCATCACCCCCAGGGTCATGGCGCAGGCGATGAGACGTACGCCCATCTCCTTGGCCATGTCCACGAACTCCGGGATGCTGGGCAAGTTGGCCCTGCCCATCCAGCTCTTCATGAAGGCCGTGGCCACGTGAGTCATCCCCGGGATGGTGCCGATGAAGTTAGGGACCTTCATCGGTACCGCCGGTATGGGCTCTGGCATAGCCGGGTTGCCTATAGGAGACACCTTGAGCGCATTCATCCTCTTCTTGTTGATGATGTCGAACCCGAAGAAGGTGAAGAATATCGCCACCTCCCAACCCATAGCCGCTGCCGTGGTAGCCAGGATCAGCGGGGAATACGCCTGATCCAGCGAGCCCTTGGAGGCCACCAGGGCCAGTCTCTTCTTCTTCTCAGCCATGTCTCTATCTCCAACTAACTCGTGCGACGCACGTAGAACTTGAACACGCCGCCTTCTTCTTTCATGTCCAGCAGCTCGTGACCAGTCTGGCGCGCCCACGCCTGCATATCGGCCTTGGAGCCTGGATCGTCGGCCAGCATCTCCAGCACCTGGCCCACCTCTATCTCCTTGATGGCCCCTGCGAGCTTGACGATAGGCATGGGGCAGAACAGACCCTTGTAGTCCACCGTCTTCTCTACTGCGAACTCTGCGCTCATTTCCTACCCCTCCTCTTGAGGTGATACTTGCTTGTCAGGCATCCACCCCTGACAACTTGCGGACTCTATTCCAACGCCTCGGCCAGCGTCTTGCGCTGGGCCAGAACCTGAGCCAACACCTCCCGCAGCAAGTCGAGCGCCTTGACAACCCTCCCATCCGCCAGGGAGTAGTAGACGCTCACCCCCTCGCGCTCGGTGTTGACCATGGACCCATCCCTCAGCACCTTCAGGTGACGTGACGCGGTGGCACGATTCATGTCCAGTGTCTCCATGAGCTCACTCACGTTCTTCGGCCCCTCGCTCAAGGCGTACAGAATGGAGATCCTCCTGGGGTCGGCCAGGCACTGGCACAGTTCTGCGTGAAGCTGGTCTATCTCCTCTTGAAGAGCCTTGTCCACCTATCCCACCTCCTCGCGGGCGACCAAGAGAGGGTCCACGCTTCCTATCGATACGGATGTACATATCTCCGCTTTCACGTACATAATAACACATTTCTATCCCATTGTCAAGTAGATAAGTTGAGATATCGAGAGGAACCAGCGAGAAGAGCCAAACCTCTGACTGAAGCCGCAATGCAGGGGCAGCTCTGATAGCCGCCCCTACGGAGCACTTCCACCAACGAAAAAGCCGCCACATCCCGTGCTCGGAATCTGGCGGCCTCTGTTGCCTCTAGGGCGGAAGGGTTATTCTATCTCCACGTGGGGGCTGAGCCTACTCATCAACTGCTCTTTGGGCATCCAGCCCACCAGCGTCTCCACCGGCTTTCCGTCCTTGAAGACGATCAGCGTAGGAATGCCTCGAATACCGTAGTTCGTGGCGGTCTGGGGGTTGGTATCCACATCCAACTTGGTGACCTTGAGCTGACCGTCGAACTCAGCGGCGATCTCCTCTATGATAGGAGCAACCGCGTGGCACGGTCCGCACCATTCGGCCCAGAAGTCGGTGATCACCGGTAGGTCACACCGAAGCACCTCCTCCTCGAAGGTCTCGTCGGTCACGTGGATCAGTTCAGCCATGGGGTCCTCCTGCGTTTATCTAGTAGTCTAATGCTACTGGATTCCGCTCAAACCTGCAAACGCTTGGCCCAGTCTTCGAGGCCCTCCAGCTCCCGCTTCGGGTCGCGGACCAGCAACTCTGTGATGGCCAGGTGGATGTCCTTGCCCTCGAACAAGACCTTGAAGATCTGCTCGGTGATGGGCATCTCCACGTCGAATCTGCTGGCTAACTTCATGGCCGCCTTGGTGGTGTTCACCCCCTCGGCTACCATGGTCATGGACTGCTCCACCTCTCGCAGGCTGCGACCTTTGGCCAACTCTTGGCCCACGTAGTGGTTTCTGCTATGCGGGCTGGCACAGGTACAGATCAGGTCGCCCACACCCGCCAGCCCGGAGAAGGTCAGCGGGTTGGCCCCCGCTGCGACTCCCAGCCTGGTGATCTCCGCCAGGCCTCGGGTCATGAAGATGGCCTTGGCGTTTTCTCCATAGCCCAGCTCGTCGGCGGCTCCCGCGCCCAGAGCGATGATGTTCTTGAGTGCACCTGCCAGCTCCACACCTGTCACGTCACTGTGGGTATATACGCGGAAGCGGCCGGTCATGACCAGGTCCCGGGCGAACTCGGCCACCTCTTCTCTGGCGGCAGCGATGACGGTGCCAGACGCCATGCCAGAGGCTATCTCACGGGAGAGATTGGGCCCCGAGAGGACGCAGATCGCTTCGTTCGCTTCGCGGCCCAGCTCCTCGGCGATCACCTGCGACATGCGCAGGCCGGTCTCTGTCTCCAGCCCCTTGGCCGCGCTGAGGACGACCGTGTCCTCGTGGACGTGGGGCCGCACGAGCCTCACGTTCTCCCTCATCGTCTGGGCCGGGACCACCATCATGAGCATAGCACAGGAGTCCAGGGCCTGTTCCAGAGAGGAGGTGATAGTCAGATCGTCTGGGAGCGTAACGCCTGGCAGGAAGCGCCGGTTCTCCCGCGAAGCTCGCAGCGTGACCGCTTCTTCCTCAGTGCGGGCACAGAGAAAGACGCCGCGTCCTGCGCCCGCCACCATGGCGGCCAGCGTGGTACCCCAGCCCCCGGTGCCGACGACAGCGATGCGCTTCTCTTCGCCCACTAGATCCTATCTTCCCCTATCTTCTTGGCCGGCTCCCCTATGCGCCGCTCCGTCCCTTGGAGGAGTCGTTTGATGTTGGGCCGGTGGGACCAGAGGACGAGGAGTCCCACCGCCACAGCGAAGGCCAGATGCTCCACCGGCTGATGGCAGAAGAGCACGCCGATGAGCAGAGCCGGAGACATGAGGAAGACGATGAGCAGCGAGGTCACCGATGCGTACCGCAGCACCACGAACCCGATGAAGGCGCTGGAAAGACCTACAATCAGAGTGGGCCAGGGGGCCATGAAGAAGTAGGCGCCCATGGAGGTACCGGTCCCGGCCCCGCCGCGAAAGCCAATGAATATGGAGTAGTTGTGCCCCATCACCGCCGCGAACCCGGCCAGGGCCACCGCCAGTTCCGTCCCCAACAGCCACCGGGCCAGCAGGGCCGCAGCCGCCCCCTTAGCCAGGTCGAGGCCGATGCTCACGGCGGCGGCCTTCTTGCCCGCAGTGCGCAGGACGTTTGTCCCTCCGATGCGGCCGCTGCCGTACTGCGTCACGTCCACACCCCTGAAACGCCCCACGATGTAGCCGAACGGGATCGATCCCAGGAGATAACCAACCAGGATCACAGCCGCGTACTGCAAGACAGCCAATGTCAGTGACCTCCTCCTTAAACAACCCCCACGTTGTCCTGAAGTTGCCACCCACAACGTGAGCGGCGGCGCGAAGCTCTTCTTCGACGCGCCGCCCTCGCGGTGGATACGAGGGGATTATAGGGGCAAAGCCACTGCCATGCAAGGTCGCAACGGGACCCACGGCCCGCCGCACCAGCCCACTCCACTCGTCACAAGCGACCTTGTCCTCGACAACACAATGGCAACTGACCTTGACCAGGTGCTTGTCTTGGGACACTATAGAGGTGCAGCCCGCCTCTCAATTCGGGCAAACTCGGAGCGCCAAGGGCCTAATCGCGGTCCCTGACGTCGTTAGCCAGCTGGAAAAGGAGGGATCCCATGAATCTGAGGGAGCTATGGGACACCGTCGTGCTTAGAGAGAGCCTGGGCTACATCTTCCCTGGGTGCATTTCCCTGCTCGCTGTTGCCCTGCTGCTGAGGGATCTGGAGGTGGTCGATATCTGGAACGCGCTGGGAGTCTGCCCCAACAAGGGCCTAGCTGGGCTCATCCTCCTGCCGGTGAACAAGCCATGGATGCTCCTGGTCATCACTCCTCTGGCCTACACCGTGGGGCACCTTCAGAGTTGGATAGCGGACGTATTTGAGGGCAAGCTCCCCTGCTCGAATCTGGGCACACTCGCTCTCGACTATCTCATGGATGAAAAGAACAGGAGAAGGTACGACTACGCTGGCGCCGCATTTCAGGTTCTGGGGGTTCCGCCCGGCAGGCTACCAGCCACCACGGCGCATACGTCGCTGCGAGACTGGATCAAGAAGGTCAAGGACAAGCAGAGCAACGGTGACACGCCACGGTTATGTAAGGACCAGTGCGACCACCGAGAAGAAGAGGCAGCTCGTGATCAAGCGTATGAGTTGTGGCGACTTTGCGACTACTACTTGATCGCCAGGGCTCCCAAGATCCACTCTGTGTATGCTGGTAGGTACTACGTTCTGACGGTGATGTTCACAGACCTTGGTCTCTCGACAACTCCTCTCGGGCTGATCTTGATCGCACCGGTGATTCGCTCAGCGCCGGGGTACGCCCCTCTCACCTTAGCGCTCCTGGGCTCGATGCCGGTAGTCCTGCTGCTCTGGTGTTGGCCATGTAGAAAGCCGCTCAGAATGCCGAGGTTCCCATCATGGTATATCCAGGCGTGGGAGGGTCTGTTCGTTGTCACCCTCATTGGCCTCTCCGCCCACGAACCGATGCTGTACAGGGGTTGGCTTCCTCTCGCCCTTGGGCTCCTGTTGTTGGACAGATCAATCACCTATCGTAAGAACTTCGTTGAGCGCGTTTTCCCGATATTCTATGCGGTAACACAGCCCAATGCCGAGCACGCTCATCAGGAGTAGCCAGGTGCGGTTTGGTTACCACATATCCACATCGTACTCGCCTGGGGACTCAAAGAGCGTCAGTTGCCGGGGTGCGTCCGGGTGATCAGGGTCAAACTTGCGCGGTATCAGGCCCTCGGTGGTAAGCCCGCCTAGCTCGTTGATCGTCTCCATGACTGCCGGGACACAGTAGTCAGCGACCATCTCGCGGATGTCCTGTCCGAGGAAGCGGATCACTCGCCAACCGGTGCGCGCAAGGTCGGCGTCCCTGCGATAGTCCAGACTCCTGCGATCACGATCACCGTGGAATGTGTCGCCGTCCGTCTCCACATCGAGGTTCCCCCGCTCACAAAAGATGGCGAAATCGAGAGCGTAGAGCCTGTCCTTGGGCTGCACGAAGAACTGCCGTTCCGCGGCGATCCCGTGTCTCTTGAACTCCGCCCACAGCCGGTCCTCCAGCGGGCTTTCATCGTAGAGATCATTGATCTCCACGGCGCTGATGAACTTCTCCCACGTCGTGGGGATGAACACGATGCGCCGCCAGCGCCTGCTCACTATCGGCTGCGGCAGGCGCTGCAAAGGTCCGATCTCCATCTTGTGATACAAGTCACCCGCTCGAGGGTGGTCTGGATCGTCGGGAAGCAGTTCCCTCCTCGCCACAGTCCGAATTCGCATCACAGGTGCATAGTAGTTCACCGCCCACCGCTCGGCACCGAAGACCTTGGTCTGGTAGAAGGCCAGCCAGTGCGGAGGCCAACGCTCTCTGAGCCGCGTGCTGCCGGTGCGCACCGGGATGCGGTACCACCCCTCATCCTGGGCGATAGTGAAGTCCAGCACGTTGTTCATGATGGCGACCAACACTTCCCCACGGCGGGTGGTCACCTCCGCACCCTCGCCATCCGTATGCTTGTGGCTCACGTACCACACCCCTCGTTCGGAGTGCCGCGCGGGCCCTCGCTGGAACTACCCACAATCTCGTCGTCCGGCCCCCTGCGCGACGACCATAGCGGCAGTGCGCAACTGATCTTACCCCATTCCATCCATGCTGTCAAAGGACACGGTCTCTCCTGGCCACGAATCATTCCGCCCCAACGCACGCTTCGATACGGGCTTCGCCCTACTCAGCATGCTGTCTTGGGGTGACCGGGAACGCAAGCAGGTGCGAATGCACCGAGGCTTGCCCCTGCCACGAGCCGGTGATACAATCGCCCTACTCCCATCGCCGTCCCCTATAAGCGTCGAAGGAAAGCTTATGTCAAACTCACGATCTCTCGTGCTCGTGGCCGTGCTGTTGCCGTTCGTTTTGCTCGCTTGCACCCTGCCATCAGTGGTGTCAGAGGAACCGTCCGGCAGCCCCACGCCGGTCTCCTTGGCCTCGGCTGCCGCGCTCTCCACGCCCACCAATACCGCCACGTCCACCGCGATCGCCATACCCGAGCCCACCGAAACGAGCAAGGCTCGACGCCAGAGAACGCCCACTCCCGTCCCTCCCTCCCCCACGCCCACCGAGATCTGGCAAATGGAGCTGGAGGACCTGCCCGCCATGTCCCTCCAGGACTGGCCCCGGCCCGCCGGTGACAACGGGCTGTGTATCCACTTCATCCCCGAGGAGTACCACACGGAGGAGCACCTGGACCACCACATCTCGCGCCTGGTGGACATGAAGATGAAGTGGGCCTTGGTCATCTACGCCGACGAGATACAACTCCAGATGGCCGCTCCCAAGTTCAGGGACGCAGGCATCACCGTCGTGTGGCGGAAG
>Ga0307421_1002342_pt1 | contig 10684 bp, 10 predicted proteins | sample SalMarWE160270MG_FD_202163 | JGI IMG/M metagenome (GOLD analysis project Ga0307421, IMG submission 202163) | Salt marsh sediment microbial communities from the Plum Island Ecosystem LTER, Massachusetts, United States - WE1602-70 | ecosystem: Environmental > Aquatic > Marine > Intertidal zone >...
AAAGAGTATTTTAAATATTAAATAATTGAAGAGATGAATACTTTAATAAAACAAAGGAGGTAAATAGTGTTAAATATAGTATTAATTGCGGCTATTGTTGTTGTAGTAGGATTTGTTATAGCTACTTACAATGGATTTATAAAACTGAAAAATCTTTGCGCCAACGCGTGGAGCGATGTCGACGTTCAACTAAAGAGGAGATACGACCTGATACCTAATCTTATTAATACGGTTAAAGGCTACGCAAAGCACGAAAAAGAGTTATTCGAAAATGTTACAAAAGCAAGAGCAGAAGCAACTACGGCTAAAACTCCCGGCGAACAGTCAAAAGCCGAAAATATGCTGACCGGAGCGCTAAGACAGCTCTTTGCAGTAGCAGAAAATTATCCTGAATTAAAAGCAAACACAAATTTCCTCGATTTACAGAAAAATCTGTCTGAAATCGAAGACAATATACAAAATGCCAGAAGATATTATAATGCAGTAGTACGAGATAATAATATTAAGGTTGAATCCATTCCCTCAAACATAATTGCTACTATATTCGGATTCAAAAAACGTGAATTCTTCGAAATGGCTGAAGGGGAGAGGGCTGTACCGAAAGTTGAGTTTTAATAATGATATTTCTACTTTTAAGCTTATACATACAATTATTCGACAGTGAAATTAACTTAAATAGTAACGGTTCTTTAAATATTAAAGAAGAAATAACCGTGAATTTCGACGGCGGATATCATCACGGCATTTATCGCGATATTCCACTCGAACTAAGTAGTAAAACGGGCAATTTTTCACTTGGCTTTAAAGTTGAAAAAGTTTTAATGGATGGGAAAGATGTACCTGCAAAAAAGAGCACAAGGCGTTACGGAGGAGGAAAGGATTTAAGAATACGTATAGGAGATGCCAATAAAACGATTAGTGGTATTCATGTATATACAATAAAATATTCAGCTGTACTAGGCACCAGATACTTTAAAGAATGGGATGAATTATATTGGAATGTAACAGGAAACCGCTGGGAAGATAGAATCGATTCTTCTCGGTGCACCGTTATATTTCCATCCCCGATAAAGCTGTCAAATGAAGACATCAAAATATTTGCCGGCGAATATGGCTCAGATAGAACAACCGAGCAATACACCTTAACCGATAACAAACTTTCTTTCGGCACCGGTACTCTATACCCCGGATACGGATCTACAGTAGACATAAGATTTCCGAAAGGTTACCTTACCAAACCTCCGTTCTTGACAACTTTCTGGCTTAAGCTTAAAAGCTATTTAGGGCTTCTATTTGTAGTTTTAGTACCGTTATTTACCTTTGTTATTCTTTTTAAACGCTGGAAGAGAGAGGGTAAGGACCTTCCCGTCGGGACAATTACTGTTAAATATAGACCCCCCAGCGACTTAACCGCCGCAGAAGCCGGAACTATTCTAGATCAGAAGGTAGATTCTGTCGATATAACATCGATATTATTTGAACTGGCACGATTAGGATACTTGAGTATAGAGGAAATCCAAACTGAAAAATTTTTCTTTCTAAAGAAGAAGGATTTCAAGATTAAGATATTGAAAGAAAATGGTTTAGATAAAGAAAAGCATTTAAAAAAATTTTTACTTGGTTTAAAAAAAGAAGGAGGCAAAGAATTTCTTCTTTCAGAACTAAAAGGCGAATTTTATACGCACGTTAACAAAGTAACAGAAGAGCTTTATAAATCTGTTAAGAAAAAGAAGTATTTCTACGGTAACCCTGATACAATAAGAAAGAAATATTACGGTTTTGGTTTTGCCGCGTTATTTATAGGTATGTGGGCAACTCCTTTCGCAATTGGCATGCTTTCGGCTATTGTATCGACTGCTGCGGGTCTAATTGTAGGGGGAATCATGGGTGGTCTTGTCTTAAGCGGCCTAATAACGCTCTGTTTTGCCTCTGTTATGCCAAAACGTACGTATAAGGGGAGAGAGGTATTAACTGATATTCTTGGTTTTAAGGAATTTTTAGTCAGGGTAGAGAAGGAAAGATTGAATAGAATGCTTGATGAAAATCCTACGATTTTCTTTGATTTCCTGTCATACGCAATAGCTTTAGGTGTTATTGATGAATGGGCGGAACACTTTAAAGGGCTTTTAATTGAGTCACCGAATTGGTACAGTGCTTATGATGTGCATGGTCCTATTATGGCAAGCCACATAACAAGCTCCATTGGTAACTCTATTAGCGCTTTTTCATCGGCTTCAAGCCCACCGCGAGGAAGTTCAAGTGGAAGCTCAAGCGGATTTTCCAGTGGCGGCGGCGGTTTCTCCGGCGGCGGAGGAGGTGGTGGAGGCGGTGGAGGCTGGTAAGATCGGCCTATTTAAGCCTACTTCATAACAATAATTGATTTTACGCTATATTTTTATTATATATACAATGTCTTATAATATATATTATGTAAACTTATATATTGTATATCTGATTAGGTTGGTTGGTAGTCGTTGAGTTAACCTACCGTAGTTTATGAGCGTAAACAACAAAGTTATTCTTGAGCTCTTCCCTGCTTTTGTATTCTTTTAAATCGACATTAAATTCGTTGAAACCGTGAAGAGGGTAATCTTCGATTGATTTACTTGAATCCCCGAACGAATAACCGTATATGACTTTAATGTTTCCGAAGCCCGTTTTGTGGAGTGGTTCCTCTATTTCTTCTCTTGAGTAAAATCTTCTCTTAGTCTCAACCGTAGTCGTTTTACCATTCTCAACAAAGACCAGAATCCTTTCCTCGAAAGTCCCATCAAACGACCTTTTACTTCTAAACGTTATCGTTTTGTTTGCCCTCGATCTCAATTCACGTTCAATCCACACGTTATCAGACCCAGGATCCAAAAACAACATTGGGTAGAATAGGTCAATGGCGATCAAGGAGTTATTGTCCATAGATAAGTATATATTTTTCAAAAATTTACCTGGTTTATCTAGAATGTAGTTAAAGGTATAATAGGTTATAAAAACCTTATCGTAACTTCTTTTTAATGATTCTTTGGAAAAATCATGTTTTTCTAGAGTTAAGGTATTGTCGATTAGGTACTTATCCATCTTTTTCCGTGCAAGGGCAAGCATTTTATCGGATAAATCGATACCTGTAATATCACTTAAGCCCTTTTCTATCAGGTATTTGATAACTCTCCCCGTCCCACACCCTACTTCGAGCACCTTATCTGTGTTCTCGCAGAATGATCGATATAGGGCCAAATCGTCGTTGAAATCACTTACGTATGCATCGTAATACTTTGCGAATTTATTGTATGCTTCAGTTGTATTATTGTTACTCATTTTGTGTTAAACGGTATACTTAATCAAATTATTTCTTGAAGTACTTTTTCTACTTGTTTTTTAAGTAATGGTATATCAGTTTTTACGGTTTTCCAGACTGCTTCAACATCCACGCCAAAATAATCGTGTACTAACTTGTTTCGCATGCCTGTTATATCTTTCCAGGGTATGTCATTATACTTACTTATTGTTTCTTGTGATAATCTTTTTGATGCTTCGCCGATGATTTGTATTTAACGTATGACTCCATCCTGTAATAAATTTGTGTTAATAAATTTTTCATGTTCTATGCCCTCAGTATAGTCTTCGATTTTTTTTATTGCGTCTATAATATGATTTAAGTAAACGAAATCAGTTTTCATTCTTTAACTATATATAACCTTTTCTTCTTCTTTGATTGTGTCAATTATATAAGGGCTTATTGAGCCTTCAGTAACTAAATCGACTTTTATACCTATTTCTTCCCGTAATTCTCTTTCAATTCTTACGAGTTCAAGGAGGCTTTTAGTCTCAGAGAATTTGACTAAAATATCCAAATCACTATCGGGTTGCCTCTCCCCTCTCGCATAAGAACCAAAAATCGCAACTCTTACAGCTCCATATTTTAAAAGTATCGATTTTAACTTATCTATTTCCTTATCTGAAATATTAGTCAATTTTAACCTCCAATAAAATAATAAGACATTTATTACAGGAAGTCAAGTATTTCAACCTTTTTTTTGTGGAGATGAAGGCGAATTTAGCGGCAAAATCCTTGTGTTTTATATATTAAAGTCAAGGGTTTTGCTGATTGATTGGCAAAAAGAATAAAATTAGCTTTTAAATGCTTTTCTAAGTCCCCTATTTAAACGATCTACACCAACAAGCATTAACGCGAGCCCAAACCCTTCTTTGTTAAAACTGTAGAAAGCAATTCCAAGGAAAATATACGCTAGCGATCCACCTTCTTTTAGCTCACTATCAGAAAGATTTTTATTTATAAATTTTTCCAGTTTTGTAGTCCATTTGTATATCCAATAAAAATTGTAGATTGGCACACAGTGAAAAAATACAGCTGAACCAGGCTTAATTGAATATGAGTGATTTGTAGTTTTTTCAAGAAATTTATGGATTTTATATATACACACGTAATTATATATTACACCAATTAATAACAACGAAATATATATATAAAATAAATGGAAGGGGTATTCTAAATGCTCCGGTATGAACTCTATAAGCATTGCGCTAACTGATAAAATATATGCGGGCCAAATATTTGGAAGTTTATAAATTATATTTGAAGGCTTGCTTATATCCAATTTTGTCTCCTTACTTTATATATAATTCTATTCCTTATTTATTCAATCCTAAGCAAAAAACAACAAAGAATCAATACCTGTCCCCTACTTTCAAAGCATTAAGTATAGAACCTTGACATAGCAAGAATTCAATTTAAATTTCTGTAAATTGAATTTTGAAAAAAATTAGTTGACAGGAAAGTATTTTTCTATAAATTATAATAGACAACAAATGTTTCTAAAAAAGCAATTGGTAATATTAGAAACCCTGTAGATGATTTTTTTGATTAGGAGTGCTAAAATGGTAAAAGAAAAATATAAGCAATTGTGTTTATCCTATGAATTTGGCAGTATAAGAATACTGAATATACTCAAACGTTATAAAATAGGCTAACTATGAATAAAAAAACCATATTATTGATTCTATTAATTCTGATAATGATTGTGCCAAGATTAACCGCACAAGAAAATGCACCAAGATTTTTTTCTATAAATTATACCCAAAGCTTACATTTTAAAGATTTTCAACAATTTGCAAGCATTCAAGATCAAGCATTTCCGAAACTTAAAAACAATGCACGGTTTCATGGAATGAAGTTAGAAGGAGCAATTGCAGATAATATCATTCTTGGTTTATATGCCAATGGTAGTTTAAATGATAGCAAAAACGATTTAGGATATACAAGTTGGGGTGGAGGTATAGGTGTCGTGACAATATCTTATAGACATTATCTATCGAGTTCTTTCTTCACGAGTATTGGATTTGGTTTAGGGTGCGGTCGATTCACATATTCTTCCGCTTTGTGGGATGGAACTGCAAGTATCACCTCAGATGCGGATGTTATTTTTGGGGAGCCAAAAATTAAAATAGGATATATATTCAAAAAGAAATTGATTTTAACTTTCAAAACTTCTTACATGCTTAGTATTACTGGTAATGAATATAATGTAGGAATAGAAAATTTACCAAATGTATTTCCGCAAGGCTGGGTTGTTGGAGTATCTGTTGGATACCAATTTCCATTTATTAAAAGTATATAGAAATCAGCAAAGAGCAAAATGAAAAAAGCCCATAACAAAAAATATAGTGCATTTGGCGGATGCTGCTGTTAGAGCGATGATAGCAATTAAGAAACGTAGTGCAAAATTAAAAGATATGAGTATTACAATGCCAAACGCACCATATTCAATCCGTTCAACAAGGGTTATTAAGCCTTGAAATTGCTTCGTCGTCTTGCTCCTCGCAATGACATTTTTGGTCGGGACTGGGAAGTCCCTCCTACAACAAAAAAATCAGTGTGTATCCGCCTGCCCTGTAGGGAGGAACGACCGTTTAGGGTGTCAATCTGTGGCCATTCTCTTTTTTAATATTTGTGCTATTCGTGTAATTTGTTGTCTCTTTACGTAGATTCTTCGAATCTAAGTTAAATGGTCAAATTAAAAAATAGTCAAATAGTAAAAAAACTTTGTGCCTTAGTGTCTTTGTGGCTAATTCAAGGGTTGGGATGATGGGATTCCAACTCCTAACTTCCAACTTCTAACTTCTTTTATATTACTATATTTAAAAGTCTATCCTTAACAAATATGATCTTTTTAGGTTCACCGTCATCAAAAAAACGGCTTACGTTCGTTATTTCCTTGGCCAGAGAGTAAGCTTCTTCCTTTTCGATGCCCTTATTAACCTCTATTCTTGCCCTCAATTTACCGTTTATCTGTACTATTAATGTATATTTCTCCTCTATAATGCCATCAGCAATAACAGAGTCAAGGCATTCTTTAAATCTACGGCTATCGGGGGTAATCCCTTTTTGCTGCTGAAGAGTTTTACCACCCATTAAGTTTTGAAAAAAATTGGTTGACAGAAAAGTATTTTTTTATAAATTATAATAGACAACAAAACTGTTCGATTTAGGAAAAAGATTAGGTTGCTATTGAAAGCAATTGATAATATTAGAAACCCCTTAGATGATTTTTTTGATTAGGAGTGTTAAATGGTAAAAGAAAAATATAAACAATTGTGTTTATCTCATCAATTTGGCAGTATAAGAACACTGAATATACTCAAACATTGGCAGCAAGGCAAAAAAATTCTTCAACAGATAATCTGTTACTAACTTGATTAATGAATAAAAAATACAAATAGGGTTTTATGCCACTAAAAAATTACCAATTAAATGAGAGGTGTTTATGAGAATAAATATTACAGTTTTAAAATTAACAATTATAGCGGTAATTGTTATAGGACTAATTTCTTGCAGTCAAAAACAACAAACTAACTGCATTAACCCATCTGGTTTCGAAATCAAACGGGGTGTTAATTTAAGTCATTGGTTGTCGCAGGACTTTGGCTGGGCTCCTAAATATGCCTATATCAACGAAAACGATATCAGGTTTATCGACAGCATTGGGTACGACCATGTCCGGATTCCCATAGATGAACAGGAAATGTGGGATAGCGCGGGTATTCCGATCGAGGAGGCGTTTAAATATCTTACTAATTGCCTCGACTGGTGTGCAAAATATAACCTTCGGGCAATTGTGGATCTGCATATTATTAGGGCACATCATTTCAATGCTGACAACGATGGAACAAGCAATACACTTTGGGTTGATTCAGTGGCGCAGAAAGATTTCATCAACCTTTGGGTTCAATTATCAGGTACTCTTCATACGTATTCAAATAAAATGGTTGCTTACGAAATATTAAATGAAGCTGTTGCCCCTAACCATGAAGACTGGAATAAATTGATGAATAAAGCTGTTGCCGTAATCCGCAGGTTAGAACCCAAAAGGGTATTGGTTATTGGCCCAAACATGTGGCAAATTGCACCTAATCTCCAATATTTAAAACTTCCGGAAGGCGACAGAAATATCATACTTAGTTTTCATACGTATTCTCCATTGGCTTTTACCCACTACAAAGCTAGCTGGACACAAATGAAATATTATAAGGGTACTGTGCATTATCCCGGGCAAATTATTACAACAGATGATTACAAAAAGTATATTGACACTACTAATGTGGCTTTATTGGATCAAACCTCCGATGCTAGGGATACTTTTAACAAACAGCGATTAATTCAGGTATTCAAAGGAGGACTCGAATTTGCAAAATCAAAAAACTTGCAGCTCTATTGCGGCGAGTTTGGTTGTATGCCTACGGTAGATAGAAAAGAACGATTGTTGTTTTACGGCGATATGATCTCGGCACTTGAAGAAAATAACATTGCATGGTGTAACTGGGAATATAAAGGCGATTTTGGTTTATACTTTTTTGATACTGAAAAGTTAATATCACTCCAACCAGATTTTGAGCTTATAAAAATATTGCTAAAGTACTCAGACAGAAAGTAGGTTGCTATTTAAAGCAATTGGTAATATTAGAAACCCTGTAGATGATTTTTTTGATTAGGAGTGCTAAAATGGTAAAAGAAAAATATAAGCAATTGTGTTTATCCCATCAACTTGGCAGTATAAGAACACTGAATATCATCAAATTTTTTATTGCAGTCGGATTATGTTTTACAGGGTGTAACCTAAAAACCAACCAAAATCAAAAACCAGTTATTAAAACTACCTATGGCGCAATTTCAGGCAGTATTGACGATGGTATATTTATTTTCAAAGGAATTCCATATGCCAAAGCCGAAAGATTTATGCCTCCGCAGGATCCTGATGCCTGGGATGTAGTTCTTGAATGTAAGGACTTTGGGCCGGTAGCCAGACAAATAGTGCCTTGGTATCCCGATTCTATTCAAAACGAAAAAGAACTGTTTAGTGTAAATGTTTGGACGCGAGGAATTATGGATGGCAAAAAGCGTCCGGTAATGCTCTGGTTGCATGGAGGAGGTTTTCACGTTGGCGCCAGCAACGACCCGATGACATATGGAAAAGCTTTGGCTAAAAAAGGGGATGTTGTTTTTGTATCCGTAAATCACCGATTGAACATTCTTGGTTTTCTTGATTTGTCGGCATGTGGTTCTAACTATGCGCAATCAGCAAATGTCGGTATGCTCGATATTGTGAAAGCCCTTGAGTGGATCCAAAAAAACATTGAGAATTTTGGAGGCAACTCTTCCGATGTAACTATTGTGGGCGAATCGGGAGGCGGCGGAAAAGTCGGCACACTCATGTGTATGCCAGCGGCAAAAGGTTTGTTTCACAAAGCAATTATTCAGAGTGGAACCTTGCGAAATACAATGACTAAAGAGAAATCACAAGCCCTGGGTTTAGCCGTACTTGAAAATTTGGGACTTATGCCAAACGATGTTGAAAAACTTGATACGATCCCTTACCTGGATCTTGTAAAAGCAGGAAATGATGCAATAGAAAAAATTGCTGGTCCAAGAAAACCCGGATCGCCAATGATGTTTGGCTTTGCGCCTTCTGCCGATGGTGTTGTTTTGCTCCAGCAACCTTTCAGTCCCGGATTTGCTGATATTTCAAACGATATACCCCTTATGATCGGGAGCACACTGAATGAACTCATGAAAACAGCTTATGCTGAAAAAGACCTGACAATGGAACAGGCAAAAGGACGGTTAGCAAAAGAATATGGAGACAAAACCGATCGATACATTTCGCTATTCGCAAAGGCTTATCCTGATTATACACCTCAGGATCTTCTTTCCATTGATAATGTTTTCAGACCATATACCATACGAACCGCTGATGCAAGGGCTATTCAGACAAGTGCCCCCCTGTATGTTTATTTGTTGGCATGGAAAAGTCCCGTTGATAGTGCATCGAGAGGTTCTTTTCATGGTTTGGACATTCCTTTGGCATTTAATAATGTTGACCTGAGACCAGACTGGACAGGCGATTCAGAAGAAGCCTGGAAATTAGCTGACAAAATGAGCTCTGCATGGCTAAACTTTGCAAAAACAGGTAATCCTAACGTAGAGGGTGTGTTGCCTAAATGGGAACCTTATACTGCGGAAAACGGTGCCACAATGTATTTTGATAATGAATGCGGAATTGTAAATAACCACGACAGAGAATTGATGCATTTCATTAAACCTATTGATTAAAAGTACTGACATAAATTAAAAAACGCGCGACGGCACAATACCATCAAACGTTAAAAAACAACAAAGAAAAAATCCTTTCTAATCTATGTTCTCTTCCTTTTTAAATAACAATATTCAACAGCTTATCTTTTACGAATATAATCCTTTTAGGTTCTCCGTCATCCAAAAAACGACTTACGTTCTTTACATCTTTAGCAAGAGAATAGGCTTCTTCCTTCTCGATACCCTTATTTACCTCTATCTTTGCTCTTAGTTTACCGTTTATCTGCACGATAAGGGTATATTTCTCTTCTACAATACCTTCAGAGTCATATTTTGGCCAGTCTTCGAGGAATACAGACTCTTTATCGCCGTACTTGCTATACATTTCCTCGGACATAAAAGGAGCAATGGGCGCGAGAAGCATAAATAGACGCCTTAAGGCGTACTGTGAAAGATTGTCCTTCTTCTTATAGTCGGAAATACTGTTTAAAAACTCCATCATTGCTGCAATTGCTGTGTTATAGCTGAATCGTTCGATGTCTTCTGTTACTTTTTTAGTGGTTTTTTCAGTTTCTTTATAAAGTGCTTCTTCCCTATCGGAATCATCTAATTTTATATCTTCCTTATTAAGTTGTTCCGCCCCGAGTTCGTATAAACGGGTTAAGAAACGCGTAGAACCTTTTATATTTTCTTCTTTCCAATCGATATCGTTATCCGGAGGACCAAAGAAGAACATCGCAACCCGGGCAGCATCGATTCCTACTTTTTCTATTAAAACTTCGGGATCAACGACATTACCCTTGGATTTAGACATAACGTCGCCTTTTTCATCTCTGACCATTCCCTGGTTAAAAAGACGCACAACAGGCTCTTTGACAGGAGAATAACCTATTTTATTTAAAAATTTTGTGAAGAAACGCATATAGATTAAGTGTCCGGTAGCATGTTCAGCTCCACCGATATATAAATCGATCGGAAGCCATTTTTCCGCTTCTTTCCTGTTAAAAATTTCATTATCGTTCTTAGGGTCGAGATATCGAAAATGATACCATGCGGAATCGACAAAAGTATCGACTGTATCAG
>Ga0307421_1002343_pt1 | contig 10682 bp, 9 predicted proteins | sample SalMarWE160270MG_FD_202163 | JGI IMG/M metagenome (GOLD analysis project Ga0307421, IMG submission 202163) | Salt marsh sediment microbial communities from the Plum Island Ecosystem LTER, Massachusetts, United States - WE1602-70 | ecosystem: Environmental > Aquatic > Marine > Intertidal zone >...
GCGCACTATGCCTGCGGTTGAAAACTCGCTCGGGCCTTGCCGAAAACCAAAACCCACCATTTCTGAATGGACACTAACTAGAAAATGAAATGAGTGAACCCCATCTCCGTTACGCAGGAAAGGGAAATGCTGATGCAACTAAAAAATCGTCAACACTTCCGACGGTGGCGGATCAAAGGACTTTTTCTTGCAGTGGTGGCATTGATCTGTACTGCTTTTCCGGCTGTGCCCGGACGGACCGAAGAACTGAGCGATGATTACAATTACGGTCTTGGGAAAATTGACCTGCGTTCCCAGTCACCGGCTCAGAGCCTGCGATTCACCCTGCCGCTGCTTATCCCCGGCGATATCCAGCCCGGCTGTGGATTACATATCGCAAACACGTGGACAAATGTTTGGGCCGAGGAATCGGAATACGTTCTGGACTATGAAATGTCTGAAACCCTGGTGACCGTGACTTACGGGTTCAATAAGCGGTTCGGGGTGTTTCTAGAGTTTGAAAACCGGAACTACTTCGGCGGTGAGATGGATGGGCTTATCCAGGGATTTCATGATATATTCGGCATTGATCAGGAGGGCCGGGATGACGTGTCTAAAGGTAGAAAAGTGATTCAGCGGTTTGACCCGAAGACCGGTCAGATGTTGAGTGAGACGTCGGCCGAAGACCTCGAAAATAACGCCATGGTATTTTTGATGAACTATACTCTTACCCATGGAACGAAAATATGGCCGGCTGCCAATGTCTTCGGCGCCGTGCGGTACGGACTAAACTGCGCGGATTTATGCAGGGATAATCATCCCGTGGACGCTGGTTTTGGACTCGGCCTTGCCAAGCGCTGGTCCAAAAAATGGTACACCTATGTATCTTTGGGATACACCCTGTATGAGTCACGCGATCCTCGCGAGCCGGCTCCCGGCGTAACACCCGTGGATTTCGAAGACAACGCATTTACCGGCTTATTCGTGCTCTCATGGCACTGCACGCCGTCTTTTTCCATACTTGCCCAGTATCTTTACAGCGGCCAGAGTATTAAAAATATCGATGGGTTGGATGAAGCTTCCCATGAAGTACACTTTGGGTTTAAATGGAAAACAAAGTACGGTATGATAGAATTTGCTCTAATTGAAAATGTTATAAGTATGAGTAATAGTCCCGATTTCGGGCTGCACGGAGGGTGGGGCTTCCATTTTTAGATTTATTTTTTGACAAGTGCAGGTTCCAGAACAATCAAAGCATCTGCGGCAATACCTTTACCCTCTGAAATTATTACCGGATTAATATCGATCTCCTTAATGATTTTGTGCTCTATTCCGATCTGTCCCACCTGAATGAGAATTTCACCCAACTGGTTCAAATCCGCAGCTTCCATTCCACGAATATTTTCCAAAATCCTTCGGCCTCGAATCTCTTCCATCATATCCAGGGCATCTCTTTTGTCCAGCGGAGCCAGGCGAAAGGTAACATCCTCAAGGATTTCAGTGAATATTCCGCCAAGGCCGAACATTACCGAAGCTCCGAACTGACGATCGCGAGTCATGCCGATCACCAGTTCCCGCTGTCCTTTAACCAGCTCCTGGACCAATACGGCGGCGCCGGTTCCATTTAAAACCGCCATAATGTCTTTAAACGCAATTCTGGCTTCATCGTCATTTCTGATATCCACACGGACCAGATTCTGTTCGGTTTTATGGATAAGATCACCTGCGGATCCTTTTAAAACCAGAGGATATCCTATTTCATTTGTCGCATGAATCAACTCGCTTTCCGTATTCGCTAAGAATTCTCTGGTAACCGGAATTTGGTAGGCGGAAAGGAACTGTTTGGACTCATATTCTGAAAGCAGGATCCTTTTTTGGTTCATAACGGATTCTAAAATCTTCTTTGGAGATTTCATGTTTGACGATTTCCTATCTTCTTTTCCAGTAATTCCGATTTTTTCGCAGTCCCTGAACACTCTCCACCGGATCATTAAAAACGGGAAACGGGGTGTTTTTTTTGTATTCTTCAATATACCGCCGTTCAGAAAGAAAGCTCAACGCTATGGGCTTGTTATAAGCATTCATGGTCACGTCTAAAAAATCCAGCATCTGCTGAGTGTTGTCATTTCCCTGGCCTAACAATTTGGCAATTTCCGGATCATAGAACAACGCCAGTACCATTCCATCGATATGATCCAGTTTTAGGCAGTGTTCTACCGCAAAAGCTAACCCCTCAATACTGTGCACATCGCCGAAGTCCATGGGGTTCGCCATACGGATCACACCGCCCCGGCGAAAACTCTCTATTTTATCCAGAAGTTCACGCGGTAGCGAAGGGCATTTAAAGCCGTATTCTTCGCATGCATCGCCGAGAATTACGGAAAAGCCACCGGATAAAGATATTACCGCCAACCGGTCACCGGAAAGCGGCGGAAGCTGCAGTGCTTTAGCGCAGACGGTCATTTCGTGGATACTTCTTACGCGTACGATACCCGCCTGTCGAAAGGCCCCGGTTACAATTCGGTCGTCATTCACAAGTGCCGCGGTGTGAGATTTGGCGATTTCGGCGGATGTTACGCTGACATTGGATTTGAAAAAAATAATCGGCTTGCCGGTTTTCCGGGCCAGATCGATCAATCTGCGGCCATTTTCAATACTTTCCAGGTGTAAATGTATCTGTTCGGTATCTTGATCATCCATAAGAAATTCCAGGTAATCAATTTCATTCAGATCCAGTTTGTTTCCGATGCTGATTACCTTGGAAAATCCCACATGTTCCTCGGAGTATAAATGAGCCGCCTGGACGGTTAAGCCGCCGCTCTGGGTTATCAGACTGATACGCCCCTTTTTAAACCGTTTGGGCCGCAGACGATTAAAAGGAGTGCATAGGCCCGAATTGGTACAAATTACGCCGATACAGTTCGGACCGATCAATCGAATTCCGTGATGCTTGACTACGGCAAGCACATCTTTCTCAAATCGGTTTTCTTTTCCGGAATATTCCCGAAAACCTGCGGTGGAAATAATCGCATGTGAAATTCCCTTAAGGCCGCAAATATCCAATGTATCGGCGACATAGGCCGCCGGAACCAGAATCACCGCCAGTTCAATACCGGCGGGTAAAGCATCCGTTTCCGTGATGATTTTTTGGCCGTTAACCGAGCCACGGCTTCTTCCCACAGGAAAAATTTCCCCTTTAAATTCCATCTCCCGGCAGTTGGAGACAATATTTTTTGCCAGGTTCCCCGGGCTGTCTGCTACACCAAAAACGGCAATGCTTGACGGGTAGAAGAACTGTTTCATATCGACTCTCAATTAGTTTAACGTTTCGGAATTTCTACAACACACTGTAAATAAAATAATTTATTGGGACATGATATTTTTGCCTCAAATATGGCCCCCGTGAAATAGAAAAAAGTTTCACGGCGTAAAAATAATGGAATGATGGAATAGTGGAATAGTGGAATGTTGATTTCTAAAGGAATTTTATTAGTTATTGATTGTTTTAGCTACCCTGTCAAAATAGATTTTATCAATATACCACTTCCCCATTTCCCCATTTCCCCAAAACTCATTACTCCATTATTCCAGCATTCCAATATTCCAATTGTGACCTGCCCGCTCGTGCCCCAGGCCGCCTCGCCTTGCTCAGCTGGCAGGCGAGCTTGCAATGGCAGGCGGGGCGAAGCGAACTAAATTGTGTGATTCTTTATGGCTGTGGGAGGTTAAATGTCAAGAAAATTATCGAGGATTCTTTTAAAACGATTTGCGCAATCTTTCTTTTTTTCCTTCATCACCCTATTCTTCAATACATTTTATCGCCGGTTATCGCCGGGTTGATCATTGCCAACTTTTTTGATCTTTCCCCAAAGTTTTGGCAGCAGAAAGTTATTAGCAAAATGAAAGCTATCATCAGGACAATAAAAAGCCAGGGATAATATAAAGCGGTCAAAGGGCCGCCTGCTGCAATACTGCCATCCGGAGTATCCGCCGCAACTGCCAAGGCTGGAGTAACATCACCCATTTCATTGGCGGCTAGTTTCCTGACTACGGGAATTACTAAATTCTGTGACCATCTTAGATCATTAAAATCTATTTTTGGATTATATTTCTTGACCAGCCAGACCGGCATTTCGAACGCTTCATTGCAAAGTGTCCAGATATTGTCTCCTTTTTTGACGCGATATGTCTGAACCGTCTCAATTTTGTAAAAGCTGAAAAAATCCTCCTGTATCTTTTTGTGGTATTCAAACCGTATTTCTTCAAATTGGTCTTTTGAGATCTTATCCAGAGGAATTTTGACTTTCTTATGCAATGGTAGTGGCCTTGCATAGGGAAATCCATTCAGCTTTCGGATGTTCCTTGTCGGAATTTCCAGCCATTCCGCATAGTGCCCCAGGGTCTCCTCGATTTCGACCCGAATGATTCCCACGGGTTTGCCTCTTTTTTTCATGATCCGCTCAACCTGAAGGTTGCCTGCCACTACAACGGGATTGACCGATAACTCAGAAGCGGTGATTCTGGCCTCGAGTGCGAAAGTTGGTTGCTTGGATGCCATCCTTTTGGCTTGTGCTGCCTGAGACTGGATTCCAAAGTCAGGAGCACGGGTTAATTGGGTTCGCTTTTCTTTCTTATCCATGCTTGCGACAGCTTTTGGCAGATCGGGCTTTTCATCAGGCGACGGCAATCGCAAATTCTGGTTGACATAAATGGATCCCCTGGAATTGAGGTTGTTGGACAGAATCAGGTCAGAGACTTTGATTCCGTGTATCTTTGCAATTTTTGTAACAGTGTCGCCTCTTTTTACTCGGTAAAAGTGACTGGATTTCTGGTGAGGTTTATAAATTTCCTTGGGTAATTCCGCAGTCGTATCTATTAAATGTTGCACTGTGTGAGCCGGCAATTTCAGCGCATATCCCTTGGGTACATATTTCTGCTCTCTAAAGACCGGTGGTCGCAAAGAGGGGTTGAGTTTGCGGATGGTTGCAAAGTCCACTTCAAAATAACGGGACAGGTCTTTGATGGAGACATAACCGGCAAGCACTATTTTTCGGCTTTCGGCCGGTTTGTCCAGCTCTATCTCGCCAAAATATCGCTCATAGTTTTTCGCCACTTTTCGCGCGGCTAGAAATTCGGAGTAAAAGTTCCTGGAGGCGAACCTAAAGCGTCTGCTTTTGTAATCGTTAAAAATCGATTCATAACCGCCTTTGGCCCATTTTGCCTTTAACACCCCCGCAATTCCATGATTGTAGGCCGTAATTGCCAGCGGCCAGCTTGCAAATTTTTCGTAGCTATGCTTCAGCAACTGAACTGCCGCTTCTGATGATCGAATAGGATCCCACCGTTCATCCAGAGCATACCCCACGGTCATAAACCGCTTACCGGCGTCACGAACAAATTGCCAGATGCCTGCGGCTCCGAATTTGCTGTAGGCTTTAAGGTTAAAAGAAGATTCTACATGGGGCAGATAGGCGAGATCTTCGGGCAGACCGTATGAACGAAATACTTCTCTGATCTGTTTAATATAGGCCCCGGAGCGAATAACCCCTTCTCGAAAGCGATCCTTTTGACCGATCTGGCAACGGATTTTGTACCTTGCCTTTCGGAAAGTGGCCGGATTCGCATTCTTGTCAAACATGGCTGCAATACGTTTTGCTTCGCTATCTGAGGCAGAAGGATTTCGAGCCAGTCTCTCTAAAATCTTTTTGTATTTACTCTTGGCATTTTTAATCCGTTTCTTGTTTTTTGTTCTTGTACCGGTACCTCCAGGTCCTTGGAGTTCGATTGCTTCATAGATGATATGCAAGTTTTCGCTGTCATGGAGAATGCCCTGTGTGGTTGGGTACGTTGTGTAAACCTGGGTCCAAAATTCTACATTCGGTTTTATGCTGGGATAAACAGGAAAGGGATCAAAATCAGCACAAGACGGCGTAGAAAAAAGCGAGTTTGTCAGGAAAAAAAGGCAAATCAAACAAAATTTCAGATGCATTTTTTTCATAACCATAGTCTCCTATTTACCGATAATGGATTGGTCGCAACAGATAGGCTTCAACCGGATAATCAGGATTTATTGGTAAGCATCCAGTGACGGGGTTTAAGAACTGCTGATGGGTTTCTAATCATTCTTTTTAGCGGTCCTTGGTTTTAGACTTTGAACTCCGACGTTCGATTTGCCCATAAGTCTGTTAAAAATCTGCAAGAATCATGCAAGATTAAAATTTGCATTTCTGAAAAACAGTGAAATGGATAGATATCAGGTAGTTAGCATATACAAAAAGTTTCGTTCCACGGGTATTATGACAATATTTGGCAATCATATTGCAATTTTTCGGTAGGTTTTAGGTAGTATTAGGGGGTAAGGGGTGGACGAAAAATGAATGCCTTTTGAATGTTTTCAAATTCCGAGCAGTTGTCATGGTCATACAAGATATAATAATATTCACTCAGATCGCACAAGAATGGATTAAAGTTCTAATTTTGAGCGTCCCAAAAAAAACGTAGATTGTCTCATGAGACAGATATGTATCGTTGGTAATTATGAGACAACTCTTAATCTTATTCTAACCCAGATATTTCACGAGTTTGAGGTGTTCATTTGCAAGGCATACAAGGGCACAGCCGTAGTAGACTACTGCAAGCCCTTGATAACGCCGCAAATGGGCGCCTCGGACTCGCCCATAGGGTGAAAATTTTTGAGAAATTGAACAAGAAAATTTTCGGTACAAAATGTAACCTGACAGATAGAAGCAAAATTGTAAATAACAAACTGTTTTCATTGCTAATAAAAAGGCGTCTCGAAAATTTTCATGAAATATTCGGGGTAAGATGTGATTCAGCAATACCCTTGGAAAATCATGAATACGTATTCATTTTATACTTTAGGTAGATCATAACCGTTCGAAATCTTATTAAACATATGTGTTTCATCCTAAAAGTCTTTTTTAATATTTAGTTACGATCAGGACTGTAGCAACCTGTTGATTTTTCTGGTTTTTCATTATCATTCTCGGTTTTCCTCCTACCTGGCACAAAATTTGCTCAATTTCTGATCTATATGTTGCTGATAAACTCAAATATATTAGCCTAAATCGAGCAATTGTAGAGTTTGCAAGGAACAAGGCCCGTTGATCTTGTAATGGGCATTGGGTATGGAGATGATATCGATAAAGCAAAGAAGATAATGGCGGATGTCCTGGCAAAGGACGAACGCATCTTTAAAAATCCTGCCCCGAAGATTGCTATTGTCGAATTGACAGACAGCAGTGTGAATTTTGTGGTTCCTCCTTGGGTGAAAACAGACGATCACTAGGATGTCTATTTTGACACCACCGGAACTATTAAGAAAAGTTTCGATGCTCAAGGCATCAGCATTCCGTTCCCCCAGCGCGATGTCCGTATGTACGAGCATAAGGAATAAAGAGTAGAAACAAGCTTTTATTTCTTTAAATTATAAAAACATAAGTAAAACAAAACTAACCAAGGAGGTAAGATTATGACAAAGTATTATTTGAAGGCATTATTTTTGGTAATGATCAGTACCCTGCTGTTCAGTTCCGCAGCCGGGCAAATGCAAACAACCCAACCCCTTTTCAGCCCATATGCATTGGAAGCGGATCAGTATGAACCCAAGGTGGACAATTTTATAGTGATTCTTGATAAATCTTCGTCAATGTCTTGGAAATATAATGGGCAAAAACGGTTAACCATTGCCAAAAACTTTTTGGGCGCTATGAATCAGACGATTCCCGATATGAAGCTCAATGGCGCACTCAGGACTTTTGGGACCAGTGCGTTCGGCAAGCCCACAGCGCTTTTTTACGGACCCACGGAATATTCAAGGAAAGGATTTCAAGGGGCTTTAGACGCTGCACAACGGCCCATGGGAAGGAGTCCCCTGGGAGCTGCCATCACCGCTGCCACAGGTGACTTGAAGAAAAGTCAAGGTCAAATAGCGGTGATTATCGTCAGCGATGGAGCGGATATGGACACCACGCCGATAACGGCTGCCAAGAACATGAAAGCTCAGTTCGGTGACCGGGTTTGCATATACACGGTGCTGGTGGGAGATGATCCTGTCGGTGAAACGCTTATGAAACGGGTTGCTGCCGCCGGTGGCTGTGGATTTTCAGTGCGTGCGGATGGATTCAAAACGAACCGTGACATGGGAGATTTTGTGAAGAAGGTATTTTTGGCCAAAGCTGCTCCCATGGCAGCGGCCCCAAAGCCGATGGACAGTGATAAGGACGGTGTGCCGGACTATTTGGATAAATGTCCGAATACGCCCAAGGGAGCCACTGTGGATGCAAGGGGTTGCTGGACCTACGCAGCGGTGGTGATGTATGACTTTAACAGCGCTGAAATTAAGTCCGAAGCCTACCCCATGCTTGATGAGGCGGTCTCCATATTGAAAAGGAACCCGGAGATGAAGGTTGAGATTGATGGTCATACGGATAATATGGGTCCTGCGGCTTATAATATGAATCTTTCTGAAAGACGTGCCAAAGCCATCATGAAATATTTTGTGGACAAAGGCGTTGAAGCGGAACGGTTGACGACCAAGGGTTTTGGGTTTACCAAGCCGGCCGCAAGCAACAAAACCAAGGAAGGCCGTGCCAAAAACCGAAGGGTTCAATTAACGCCAATTCAATAAAAGACCATAACGCTATATGCATACGGGTGTGAAGATGGGAAGAGGCAAGATTTTTGCCAAATCCCATCTTCATAAACCAGGATTGATCGGTAAATACCTCGATAAAACAAAGGAGAAACCACATGAAAATTATCGAAAGAGAGTCGAGGATGCTCCGGGGGATAGCTTATAACCTTATGGGTAACGTCCGTTATCTGGACAGGCGATCCCAGAACTCTCTGCCTTTATCCTGATTCATCCCTCCACCATGACCTGAAGTGTTATTCGGGGTTTGAATGCCTCTCAGCCGTGCAATTCGATCTTCCAGTGGCGGGTGGGTTGAGAATAAACTCATCATTCTTTGACCGGAAAGAGGATTTACGATAAACATGTGAGCCGTGGACGGATTGGCTTTGGTGGGAACTCTGGCCGAGTAATTCCCCAGCTTTTCCAATGCCCGTGCCAGGCCTTCATTGTTTCCGGAAAAACGCGCACCTGATGAATCCGCCAGATATTCACGTGACCGGGATATGGCGGTTTGTATCAACACGGCTGCAATCGGAGCAAGAATTGACATGATGATCAATCCGAAGCCGCCCATGCCTTCATCATCGTCACTCCCAACTCCAAAAATAGCCGACCACCGCGCAATGCTCGCCAGCATCATGATGGCTCCGGCCATGGTAGCTGCGATTGAGCCAATCAATATATCACGGTTTTTCACATGGCCAAGTTCATGACCCAGCACGCCGGCAAGTTCCTCACGATTCATGATTTTAAGCAAACCTTGGGTAACCGCCACAACCGCATGTTCCGGATTTCTGCCGGTTGCGAAGGCATTGGGAGACTCCTGAGGGATGATGTAAACTTTAGGAGTGGGAAGGTCGGCCTTCCGGGCAAGATCCCGTACAATGGAATAAAGTTCAGGGGCTTGATCGGGCGTTGCTTCACGGGCCTTGTACATGCGAAGAATTATTTTGTCTGAATACCAGTAGCTTACAAAATTCATTCCCGCTGCAAAAACAAGCGCAATAATCAATCCCTGGCGTCCTCCCAAAAGCTGGCCGATCAACATGATGAATACCGTCATAACTGCAAGTAAAATGGTTGTTTTAATTTGATTTTCCATATCTTATAATTTCCTTTTAAATAATGAATACTCAGCAAACAAAGTTACAGGTGAACTAAAGTTTGAAGTGAGCTAAAGTTAAGGAGTCTCTACCCTCTGGCTTTTATACAATTTGGAAGTATTCCTTAACTTTAGGCACTTTAGATCACTTTAGGCATTTCACACTTATTTGATTAAGGATCTTTTTGCCATAAAAAGCACAAAATTAACAACTAACGTACTAAAAATTAATTAATAATATAATTCTACTTTTAAAAAATTCAAGCAGGCAGCTATCGAATAATAGCCAATCCCGCCTCCCATCGCAGGCGCAACAATCAACGGCAACCCTTTGATATATTATGATAAAAACGGACATGCCGTTGAAGCCATTCCTGAGGAGACCCATGACCCTTGCCAAAAAGTTCGGAAGCGAATTTAGGAGGATGGAAAGTTGGTAAAGGAAACTGTCGAAGAAGTCTGTATTGAGTGGTGGGCCGTATAGGAATCGAACCTATAACCTACTGATTAAGAGTCAGGTGCTCTGCCTAGTTGAGCTAACGGCCCACAAATTATCACGGGTGTAATTTTCGTATCAACTTTAAAAAAGGTTGTCAATTTTTTTATCGTCATTTTTCAATAGCGTTCGTTAACCTATCGTTGCAAACGTCGAGGAAACCACAGGTCCAAGGCATCAAGGCCACAGCTGTAGTCGTCTACCGCAAGGTCTTGATAACGCAGGAGATGCGGTATCCTCGGCGTTCCTAAATGGTAAACAACACAGCAAAAAAGTGTTTTCTTTGGATGTTACCAACGGTTGGATTTCATGATAGTTACTCCAATTAGCGCAAAGCCTTTGTTCCAGTCGTTTAACGTATAATCCGATGGGTTGTTTATGCAGCGATAGGGTTTACTTTCGCCAAGGTGGGCGTTCTCTCTTTTGTTTTCTGTGCTTTTTTAGATCTT
>Ga0307421_1002345_pt1 | contig 10667 bp, 12 predicted proteins | sample SalMarWE160270MG_FD_202163 | JGI IMG/M metagenome (GOLD analysis project Ga0307421, IMG submission 202163) | Salt marsh sediment microbial communities from the Plum Island Ecosystem LTER, Massachusetts, United States - WE1602-70 | ecosystem: Environmental > Aquatic > Marine > Intertidal zone >...
CCCCAAAATGAATTTTGCGGAGAAATATTTTGCCGTCACCGATGGAGCTTCCCCATCGGTGACCAAACCGGCAAGAGGTGACAACTACCCTAACACAGGGGGATAATCAATTAATTGACGTAAATTAGTCAAAGAAATACTTTTTGAGTTACCCTTGGCTTCTACAGGATATTCAATATCTTTATAAACAAGACAATACTCTTCATCTGAATATTTTGCAGGCTCTACCTCAGCTCCTAATTCTATAAGGCACTTTTTGAAAATATTCTCTAAATCCATACCGTCACTGTAAAGCAATTTTTTGTAATCCTCTACCTCCTTTTTTTTATCTTCTACCTCTTTAACTTTGGTTTGGATATTTTCAATTTTATCTGAAAGACTTTTTAATTCTAATTCATAATCTTCAATAAAAGGCATTTTGACTTCTGAAGTCCAATCAGGCGGTAACGGAACTTGAGGTTTTCCTATTAAATCCTCAAGTAATAAATTTATAGCGTTTTTTGATTCAAGTTCTTCAATTAATGGAAGTAGGACAATTTCTCCGAAGGTTCTATCTGGCTCATCGGGATAAACATACGTTGTCCTCGAACTGTATGGAGTAGTCTTTTTTCTTCTATAAAAAACCTGAAAAGAAATCGTTCCTGATAGCATTTTACCATATCTATTAGTAATTAATATGTTAGATGGAAGTTCATAATTTGTTTCATTAGGACTTCCTATGATTCTTGTAAATCCCTCTTTAAGAAATCCTATAGGTATAAAGAAATAGTAATCCCATTTTTTAAATTTGGAGAAATACTTACGGAACCTGCGTGTTATAAATTTAATTGTAGTACCCGATTCAGGTCTAATGCCTATCGCTACAGGACACCAACAGTAATTGTTATACGAATTTGGGTATTTGTTAGGTCTTTTAACGACTCTTTTAAAATCTGATATAATTAAAAGAACCCCATTTGAAGCAAGAAATCTTGTGAACAATGTGTGAAAGGCATCTATTCGTTCGGATGAAACATTTTCCAAGAACTCATCCGTTAAAGAACGAACGTTTACAATGACGATGTCGTAATCAACAATATTGGGAAGTGGTTCAAATTTCCATTCAACACAATCCACATATTGATGGCCCGCTGAACCTATTACAAGATATTTCTTTTGAGGCAAAATATTCTCCCTAACAATATAATATTAAACTAATATTTTTTTTATCAAATATTTAAGTCTGATGTCAAATAATATCAATCCCAAAGCCCCCGGAGCTGATCTTAAATCTCTTGTTCTGTCACCCTTCGTTCGATGCGTTAAAAACCTACGAAGTGTTACAAGCGTTTATGATCCGTCTGACAGTGTTCGCTTTCCATGATTCTTTACCTTGCTTAGTTTTGATGCCATACTTTTCAAGATTTTCACATATCGCTTGTAAAGTTAACCCTTGCTCTTTCCAATTTTTCATCATGGTTATAACACTTTGTTCTTGCTCGTTTGGAATATGCAGTCTACATAAAAGGGGACATTGTTAGGTGTCCCCTTTTTTTAACAGATTTTATTTAAATTAACTTTCTTCAAGGAATGAGATTTTGTAGCTTATCAAATTCTATTCTTCTTATCATCACATCCGTTGAAACGTCGAAAATCGGTGCCAAAAGAGAAGCCATCTTGTCCAGACTAACGCTTATATATGATTCTCTTGGAAATCCTTGGCTCATCGCCTTATCAATCATAGGTTGTAACTCCGGTAGTTTTTCCTTAAAAAGTGGCTTTAAATGATGACGCGGGACAAGGACTAGGCCACCGAACGCATATCCTTGGAATTCAAGCCTTGAATAATCATCATGGTCTATTTGATCTTGGAATTCCTGCCAACGTGAAATTGAGTCAAATTCAAACATTCTGATATATTTTTCATGAAGAAAAATATGGCCACATTCGTGGGCCAATGTGAATCTGAATCGTGTAGGCCGGCGTTTGTAAATGAAATCATCTACATAAATAGTTGACAGATCGCATGCAGTTCCCCCGTCTATATCAAAGACATCTAAAAGTCCCGGAGTAGGAACTATGTCTACTTTTAATCCGAATTCGGCGATTTCCTCGATCGGAACTGGTATGTCTTTCTCGCAACCAAATTTAACGAGAAAATCATAGGCTTTTATTGCAATTTCATCATATGGTAGAAACTCAACATTCAACTGAATCATTAAGCCCTCCGGATTAGTTCCACTAACTCATCAAGTTGCTCTTTTGGCACTTTCTGACCCCGAAGTGTTCTAAAAATAAAAGGCAGTTTTTCAACCAAGTTTTCGTCTTTCATAACGTCCATTGGTATTTTTCCTGAACAGGTAGCCGCATAATCAAAAAAATTATACCAATCATCACTCCCTTCTTCGATTTTTAAATATGATGCGTATTTTTCTAATAGCTCACGAGAGCTGGGCGGATGTGCTTTCCCTCTTTCGAGCTTACTTATGTTACCGGGGTCTAAATTGTTCTCTAAACAAAACTGACGGAGTGTGAGGCCTCTCTTTTGTCTTAATTCCTTAAAGAACTTTCCAAACATGGTAAAGTCCTTCATTGTTGCCATTTCTTACCTCCAATCTTTTTGACTGCTTACCTCCTTTGAGCCTTTTTTTTCGGCTTTTCTCGACCTCTAATAACCGTCTATTTGTTTCACCTCCTTTCTTTTTTACTCTGAGCTTGACGATGAAAATAATTCTCTACGAAAACACCTATGTTTATAGTGTTGTAAAATATTTACAACACTATTTATGCTATGTCAACCTAAAATTAAAAAAAAATATAGATTTTCCCGGTTCATTTACCAAAACCTTTATAAATCCCCATTAACAAATATTTATACATGAAAAAGAAAATGGTTCCAAAGAACCTGAAGATCCGAAAGGACCAGGACGATTGGCTGAAAAATAGGGGAGGGCACATAAATCTCAGTGGCCTGTTGCAGAAGGCTATAGATGAGGAGAGGGGAAAGGATGACTAAGAAAAAACCATTTTCAGAAGCGCAGAGAAAGGAGATAAAAAAATTAATAAGCAAACAGGTGTAGTTTTTCACAATTTATGTAGCCAGTTTAATTATGTTGTGAGATTTAATTCCCCATAATTTCATTCCCATCTGATTCCTTCCTTAAAATTTTAAAGATCAATATAATTCATTTCATTCACGCATCATATCAGACCTAACAGCATTCACCCTAAATAACCTTTTAAAATATTGTAGCATCGTATTCTCTTATATTGCCAAAGGAGAAGACGATGTCAAAGACACCTACCCGCAAGCGCCCCTGCCGGATATGTAGACGCTGGTTCCTGCCCAACCCTAGATTAAAAGAAAGGCAGATGACCTGTGGCCGAGTTAAATGTCAAAGAGAATGGCATAAGAAAAAGTGTGTCGAGTGGAACATAAAAAACCGCGATTACTTTAAAACCAATTATCTTCAGAAAAAGATCGACACCGCTACACAATGCAGGGGTGATCCAGAAGCAACATTGCGTGAAAAGCACCTCGTTAAGGTACCGGCAAGCAGGGTGAATACAGGGATGCCGCTTGAATATATTAAAGAGGTGATCGGTGTTCAGCTGGTTATCATTCATGAGTATTTGGCCCAACTACTCGATCGGCGCTGGCACAAAAAGTTCTATGCACATCATCCTTTCAATACCGGGCCGACCTGTCGACTACCCCAAAAAGCGTTTTCAAGAGGTGATACGAGCTTAATTGATTGTAATCATTAGACATGTTCACCGACTACTCCCTTTTTGATTTTAAGAGGCGATAAGGATGTAACGCATTGAATATAATGGATAACTCAACCGACTACTCTGTATAGGTTTTTAAGAGGCGATCGACATTAAAGCATCGAATTTTGTAGATTAGGCAAAAGGAGTCAGTCATGATCAAGAAAAAGGTTCTCAATCCGAAAAGGGTCCGGCAAATCAACGGCGGTTTTAGCTTTATCCCCCACCGGTTTGTATTGGATGGATTCTTAGCTGCTTTGAGGCAGAAAGAACTGCTTTTATACCTCTTTCTGGTTCTGGTATCGGATCGGAACGGTCTTTCTTTTTACAGCTATGACACCATCTGCACGCTGCTTGAACTGGGCCTTGACGAATATATAGCATCCCGGGACAGCCTGATCGAAAAAGATCTGATCGCCTTTGACGGCAGCCTATTCCAGGTACTTGACCTGCCGCAAAAACGACCGGGTCGCCAGAAAAAAGAGGTTCGATCGCCTGTTGAAAAGCTTATCCAACAGACCGTTAAGGGTTTTTAGGATGATTGATGATAAAACGATCGCAACAATTGAAAGGATCGAAGGACGGCTCAAGGAGATAGAATCGGTCGTCAATGTCCTGGACCAAGCCATTGAAAGCTACCTCCACTGGATGGGAGAAAACGGGTATGCAAAAAGAACCCGGAAAGAATATGCGCGGACGTTGAGACAGTTTAAGTTATTCATAAAGCAAAGAAAATGTACTTTTGAAGAGATTTTTACTCACGATACCCTCAGCAGATTTAGAAAGATAAAAAGGGCAACGCAGACGCATGCCATAACCGGGTTATCCCGGTATCTCTTTGAACAGGGCAAAATTACCCGTCATTTGAGAATGAAAGATCAAATCTTCAATTTACCGCAGATTTATGAGGAGTATCTTATCTATCATCAAAAAACCCATCAGACTTCCGACCGAAGGCTAAAGCATATCAAAATTGTTCTTATTGCCTTGCATGAGTTTCTTGAAAAACATCGGATCAGGGTTCGCAGCCTGACTATCGAAAAGATCGATGCGTTTCTGTCCGAGTATCTTGCGGATTATAAAGAGAACACTTGCGTGGCATACCGGAGCCGTCTTCGGGGGTTTTTGAGATATTTGTTTCATGAACGAAAACTGTTGCCAAGCAATCTGGCCCCGCTTATTGTCAGTGCGCCCCAGTTCTCCAAGGCCAAACCCCCTAATTTTTTGCGCCCTCATGAGTTGAAAATGCTGTTTGCCAGTCTGAAGCTCTCTTCGGCAAGCGACCTCAGAACCTATGTCATGGTTCATCTGGCATATACGCTGGGGCTGCGCCCCTGTGAGATCAGTTCAATGCGCTTGGATGATATTTTTTTCAAAGATGCAGAGCTTTGCATAAGGACTCGAAAAAATAAAAAGCCTGCCAGACTGCCGGTTCCCGAAGAGACCATTAAAGCCATTGCAGCCTATCTTGTCGGCGGCAGACCCAAAAGCAAACACAGGAGGGTATTCTTAACCCTTCAACCGCCCTACCGGCCAATGTCACAAAATGCGGTTACCCAAAACATCAATAATTGCATGAAAAAAATCGGCATACCATACAGTGCCTATTGTCTTCGGCACACATATGCTCAAAACCTTCTGGAAGCAGGGCTGTCCATCTATGAAATCAAAGAAATGATGGGGCATGACAGTATCGAGTCCACACGAAAATATCTTCATGTTCATATAAAGCTGATGCGAGAGGTTCTTTTTGATGAAACCCTTTGAAAGTTTTTTGGAACGAGAAATTGAAAAATACATTCTCTATCGACAATCACTGGGCTTTTCATTGCATCCCACGACATCGTATTTAAGAACGTTTGACCGGTATCTTGCAATGAGAAAAACAGAACCAACGATATTACAGCCGTTGTTTTTTCTTGAACTCAGAGCAGATCTTAAACTTGAATCGCGATCCGTCAACCGCGTACTCTCCACAACTCGGATGTTCTTCCGGTATCTTGTGCGAAAGGGGTTTTATACGGCAAACCCTGTCGAAGATATTCCACTTTTGCCGAAAAATGAGATCATCCCTTTCATCTTCTCCGAAAAACAAGTCGATTTTCTGCTGAAAACCGTTTTAAACGGTATCCGGAAAAATCAAAGATATTTTTTAAAAGATCTCACAGCATACATGGCGATTCTACTGCTCGCCCGGTGCGGCATGAGGATATCAGAACCCTTAAAAATGAAAGTCGATCACTACCGGTCAAAGGAAAAAACCCTTTATATTGAAAAAACCAAGTTTAAAAAAGACCGTCTGATCCCGCTCCCCATGTCCGTGGCAGTAGAGCTTGAAAACTATCTGGCTGTCCGAAAATCTATACTCGGAGGCCGTCGAAACTTATTTCTTCTCGCCAGTACCAAAGAAAAGAGGATAAATGACTACAGGGTTCGTTTAGTCTTCCATCAGGCAGTCAAAAATATCGGACTGGATCAATCCAGGCAGGTTATCGGCAACACCAACTTCAGTGCGCCCACTGTTCACAGCCTTCGTCACTCATTTGCCGTCAATACCTTAAAAAGAGTACAAGCACGGGGAAGATCCCCCCAGAATGCCCTGCCGGTTCTGGCTACTTATATGGGGCACTGTGAGTACAGGTATACGGTTAAATACCTGAAAATGATCGATGCAAAAAAGCGGAAACAGTTTTTGGATTTTTCTATCGAACAAAAAGAAAAGCGATGAACCTTAGCACATTAATCCATCAATTTTTTGATCAGTATCTGCCTCGAATAAAGGGCAGCAGCCGACAGACCATCAGGACTTATCGGGATACCTACACCCTTCTTCTCCCTTTTGCAGCAAAGTATCATGACGTTAAGATCAGATCGCTTAAGATCGGTCATCTCTCAAATGATCTGATCCTGGACTTCCTCGATTACCTTGAAAATGACCGCCACAACAAGACAGCGACCCGAAACCAGCGTCTGGCAACCATAAAATCGATGGCCAAAATGATCCGCTTTATGCACCCTGAAAGAAGCGCACTTGCCGAAAGAATCCTCAGTATACCCCAAAAGCGCTCCCAGAAACAGTTGATCGGCTTCCTGTATCCCAATGAAGTTTTTAATGTCTTTGAAGCTGTTGATCTTAAAACATGCTATGGGTTCCGTGACTATACGATCCTGAACCTGCTCTATGACTCAGGCGCCAGGGCCAGTGAAATGGCTTCACTTACCATTGACTTTTTTGATCCGGAAAATAACACACTTGCTATCCTGGGAAAGGGGAATCAGTATCGGCAAATCGAGCTTTTTCCAAAAACAGTCCAACTCATGAAAGCCTATCTCAAAAGATATCGTAAAAAACCAAACCCATTATATCAACGATACCTGTTCGTCAATCAGCGGGGGACGTCATTTACACGGCACGGCATCAATCGTATTTGTAAAAAATATCTTCGTCTGACGTTAAGTCCCAAACGGCTAATAGATATCAACCCGGCTCACAGCTTCCGGCATAATGCCGAGTTCCGGATTATGCCGAATGACCAGCTAAATCCGGTGAATCTCTTGATTTGGTGTGTGTCTTACTCGGCATAATTATAAGCTCTGTAAGAAGGCTAAAAGATGGTCATCAGGCCTATAGCGGCCAGGTTTTACATTCAGGGGCACAGTTTTGGCAAGGGCCTTTTCCTTTAGTTTAAGATCAGCGTGGATGTAAATTTGTGTGGTTTCCACCGATTCGTGACCCAACCATAAAGCGATAACAGAGCTGTCCACACCATGCTGAAGCAGATCCATTGCTGCAGTATGACGAAGCACGTGCGGTGATACCTTCTTATTTTTCAAAGACGGACATTGCTGACTGGCGGTTGCTTTATGTTTATTCAGCAAGTATTGGACCCCATCCGAGCTGAGAGCCCCCCCTCGTGTACCAGGGAACAGGGGTGCCGTGGGTTTTGCGTTACACTCACGCAACCAGGCACGCAATGTTGCCACGGTTTCCTTCCGTAAAGGAATACATCGTTCCTTACGCCCTTTGCCAGTACATTTAACATGGGCTCCAGTACCCAAAACAATATCTTGACATCGAAGTGCGGTCAATTCAGAAACGCGTAGGCCTGTTTGCACCAAAACTAGCATAAGTGTACGATCCCGACGTTCTATCCAAGTATCCAGATCAGGTGCTGCCAAGAGAGCATCGACTTCACACCGATTCAAGAACACAACCTGTCTTCGCTTATAGCGTTTGCTGGGAATGGCTAAAATGCGCTGAGCCAATGCACCATGGCACGGTTCATGTATAGCAACATAATTGAAAAATGAGTGAATTGCCGCCAATCGAACATTCCGACTACGTGCGCTATTGTTTCGATGCTTTTCAAGGTTATCGAGAAAAGCCCCAATAAAATGAGTATCCAGATCCTCAAAGTCCACCTTTGACGGAGCCTTCTTTAGCTGTTGGGTAGCAAATCCAAGGAGCAGCCGGAAGGTATCACGATAGCTGGCAATGGTATGCTGGCTTGCCTTCCTTTGGTTCATAAGACGATCGGTGAAGAATGCTTGCATTAATTTTGGAAACGCGGCGTTAGTTTTCATCATAATGTTCCTCCTTCCGAAAGACGTAAAGTGGCCAGCTGTAAAAGCTCTGGTACTGCCGAGATATACCAATAGGTATCGCTCACATGTCTATGACCGATATAGGTGCTTAATTTTGGTATATTTTGCTCAATGTCCATACCCGATCGATACCAAGCGGTCAGTGTTTGGATAGCAAATCTGTGCCGAAGATCGTGAAGACGCGGGCCATGACTGTCGTTTGGGCCTCGGAGACCGATCTGACGTGACAATTTGATAAAATTCCAACGAACACTCCATGTTGTTAGACGGGCACCGTGCTCAGAGACAAAAAAAGCCGGGGATTTCAATCGCGGACGGATTTTGTCACGCAAAATGGCATAATCCTGGAGTACCTTCTGGGTGGAAGTGTGTATAGGTACAAATCGAGACTTGCCAAACTTACTATCACGAACCGTGAGTATACCCTCTGTGAGATTAACGTCATTACGGTCAAGGCTGATTGCCTCTTTTACCCGCATACCAGTAACTACAAGCAATCCAAACAAAGTTGAATAAGTGGAAGCCCGTAGCCCATTCGGCGAAAAAAGACTTTGAGCTGCCTTGATAAGACGTCTTATTTCATCATCGTTATAGATATATGGTGGTTTCCGATGGTAGCAGGCTGGCAGTAGTTTCTGTGGTGGAATCTCAGTACGTGGATCCACTGCACTCCGGTACTTGGCAAAGCGCCGTATCACACCCAGCCGGATTGCCTGCCATACCGGTTGAGAATTTTTCGGTTGTGTAGCCCATCGCAACGCTAACTCCGTCGTGATGAATGAGGCGCTTTCCTGCTCTGCGAAAAGCATGAAGTTGTGAAGTAAATTGCCAGGTTGGTAAAGCTTAAAGCCGAGCTTACGACGAACGGCGAGATACTCTTCGACTGCTGTTTGTAAATCATTCATGGTTCAATCCTCCTGGCCAAGGCTGTGCAAGATTTCGCAACGCCACCAAATTTACCTTGGCATAAATTTCAGTGGTATGAGGCTGCTGATGCCTTAAGATTTCACCAATTTCGTTTAGAGAGGCCCCTTGATTAACCATCTGTGTGGCCAGTGAATGGCGTAGCAGATGGGCACCTTTATACGTTCGCTGAAGTCCCGTGCGTGCGAAAGCCCGTCTGACAATATCGCCTATAGCTGTAGAGCTTGAAAATCCTTTATGGGGTGCCAGCTGGCGGATAAAAACTCTTCTGGATGAGCAGTGGGGCCGTCCATGGTATAGGTAGGTGGCCAGAGCTTCACCCACATCTTGCAAAAGCGGCAAATGGTCCTGTCGGGCGCTCTTTCCACGAATAATTAGTTTCCCTGCTTCCCAATCAATATCTTCTAACACCATATGAACCACTTCCCCGGCACGCAAACCGAGCCGGGCCAATAAGAGCAGAACCGCGTAATCTCGCTGCCCTATGGGGCTACGTTTGTCGCAGCTCTTCAAAAGGCGCTCTACCTCCTCCGGCTTAAGAAATTTGGGTAATTCTGATAAGTCCCAATTGGCCACTGTAGGAACACACATAGACAGGTTTGTGGCTGTTTGTCCTTGCTGGTAGATAAAACGGAGAAAGCTACGCAATGCCGTCACCATCAATTGGGCGCGACGCGGACTACCTGTATGAGCATGGCGAAGAATGAACCGTGTGATATCCTCTGATACCAGTTCTTCCAGCAAGATTACATTGGCGTCAAAGCGCACGGTTAGAAAACGCCGTATTATAGGAAGGTAATTGTCCACCGTTGTTTGTGTGAGGCCACGCTCCTGAGCAAGGTATCGTCCAAAGCTTTTCTCGATACGATCAAGCGCGCTATCGCTAACAACCGGCGCACAAATGCGAATAACACCATCGTTACGCAATTGCCTGAGCAAAGCTCGAAAGGTTGCTTGCTCATAGCGGTTGGGGGCATGGTGGATAGCACGAATTTTGAGGTATTCATTGATTCGCTCCTCGTCTAAGTCATTGACTTTAAATTGTTTTCTTTCAAGCCACCGGCTTAAATCAGCCACTAGTCGTATTTTTTCCTGTACCGTTTTAGTTGCGTATCCTTGATCTAATAGCTGCCTTGCGAACCTGTCTATATGGTCACTTAATGGGCCTGCATACAAACGTTCCAACACTTCTGGTGATGGGAAAAAATGATGGGTCATGTCTGTCTCCTCCTTATTTTGTTTTATGAGTTTTGGTTTAAATTGGAGAAGACAGAAAATTATGCCAAGCAGTCAAGTATTTATTTTTCAAACATCTATAATCATACCAAAAGGTTAAATTGATAGTTTATAAGCCACTCGGCATAATCCGGAACTCGGCATTATGCCTG